>Ga0213835_100066_pt1 | contig 157151 bp, 117 predicted proteins | sample SWPATP01_FD_160576 | JGI IMG/M metagenome (GOLD analysis project Ga0213835, IMG submission 160576) | Coastal seawater microbial communities from Marineland, Florida, United States - SWPA TP0 #1 | ecosystem: Environmental > Aquatic > Marine > Coastal | place: USA: Florida | collected 2016-08-05
AACAAGCAGGCTTCCACACCGTGAGCTTCGATGCCAGCCGATTGGCTTCCGGCGTGTACATCTACCGCCTGAGAGCCGGCTCCCACACCGAACTCAGAAAAATGACCCTGATTAAGTAGGGATTTAGTTCAAAAAATATAATCTATCCTTCAAAGGCATCCCGAAAATAAAGAATCGGGGTGCCTTTGGAATTTTAAAGGTTGGAATCATTTTGAGAATTAATTAATATCAAAAATTGACCATAACAAAACTGACAAAATTGTATTACCTATGAAGAACTTCTCTACAAACGTACTCCTAAGTACTCTCTTAGTTTTCTTTTTGCTGATTTCATCTTTTCAGACAGCAAATGCACAACGAATTCATGATCCTGAAATCATCAATCAGCATCTAGAAACACTTGATCTTCCTGATGACGAAATTCAGTTTCTATTTGAATTTTTCTCAGAGTATGGGCTTCCATCGATGTTAATAGTTGGTGGGGATGACACAGATATTGAAGATGTACCTTGGCAAGTTGCCCTTACAACCGCCGGTGGCGGGCAATTTTGTGGGGGGACCGTTATTGATGCCCAGTGGATATTAACAGCGGCTCATTGTGGTGCAACTATTCCACGTATCAGAGCAGGGGTCACAGATAGAAGAGACACAAACGGTCAGGATAGAATTGTTGCTCAAACTATCAGGCATCCTCAATATGTAAGCGTAGGTCAGGGATACGATATTGCCTTGCTCCGACTCCAAACGCCGCTTGATTTGTCTGATCCTAAAGTTGCAGCCATTCCAATTGCAACAAATCTACACCGTGAAATGGGATATGAAGATGCTGATGTTATGGCAATTATATCAGGTTGGGGGGCACTTTCATTTGGTGGACCTTCGTCCAATATTCTACAATCAGCTCAAGTACCTATCGTTTCAAATGAACAAGCAAATCAAGGGTATGGTGGTTCGCTGAACTTTACTATGCTTGCCGCAGGTTTTTGGGGAGTAGGAGGAGTTGATACTTGTCAGGGTGATAGTGGCGGTCCACTTGTTGTACCTTCACCGAATGATATTGGCTATGTGGTAGCAGGTATTACAAGTTTTGGTAACGGGTGTGCGAATGCTTTCCAAATGGGAATTTATGCAAGAGTTTCTGTCTTCGAAGATTGGATTTTCCAGAATTCCGGTCTTTCTTTCCCCGGTCCGGAAGAAAATGATGGCGTTGCTCCTGCAGCGATCACAACTTTGAGTGTTGAAACTACCGGTCATGATTTTGTTAAACTTTCATGGACTGCCGTTGGAAGTAGCGGAACAACAGGTCGTGCAAGCACATATCAACTTGCTTTCAGTACAGAAGAAATTACAAATGCTAACTTTGATAATGCTAATCAAGTTACTACAATGATCAATCCATCCATGTCAGGAACTCAGGAAACGTTCTTTGTAAGAGGCTTGGCGGCTGAAACGCAGTACTATTTTGCTGTCAGAGCAATTGATTTCTTTGGTAATGTTTCTGATGTCGGTAATGTACCTTTTGTAACAACTTCAGGAACCCCATCAATTCAACTTTCTGCGAACGGGCTTCAGGATGTTGTGCAGGTAGAAACAATGGCTGAAATAGCTATTGATATCACAAATAGCGGAAATGGTACCTTATTAGTTTCAGTTCCTCAGGTAGATTTATTAGCAAGTGGAGCATCTGTGAATCCGGTAAATGCCAAAGACCAGCGTTTTAGAACCTCATTAGCTGTAGATGGTTATGAAGATGGCGTTTCAGTTCTTGGAGGGTTCGGCGGACCGGATGGTTTTGGTTATTCCTGGTATGATAATGACCTTCTTACGGGTGTTTCTTTTGATTGGTTTGATATTTCAGGTGTAGGATCTCAGGTTTCATTTGGTGATGCCGTGAATGGAAATACACTTGTTGATTTACCTTTTATTTTTCCGTTTTATGGAGTGATGAAAGAGGATATACGAATATCTGTGAATGGCTTTGCTTCATTTGCTTTCATTACGGTAAGCAACTCAATTACGAACCGTCCTTTGCCTACACTTAGCAACCCGTTTGATATGATTGCACCGTTCTGGAGTAATCTTGATACACGTGGAAACGGTGCCGTTTTTACCTACTATGATGCAGATAATGCGCGTTACATCATTCAATGGAATGAAATGGCTCGTGATTTAGGCAATAACACTACAAGTGATGATTCCTATACATTTCAGGCGGTGCTTTATGAAAGTGGAGCCATTGCTTTCCAATATCTTGAAATGGATGGCCCAATCAACCGTGCAACCGTAGGAATTCAGAGTGAGTTTGGGGAAGAAGCCTTACAGGTTGCTTTTAATACCCCGTACACTTTTGATCAGCGTGCTATTTTCTTCACAACGCTAACGGAGTCTTGGTTATCAGCATCAGAGAATACGCTTGAAATTCAACCCGGTCAAACTCAGTCCATTACCTTTTTTGTAGATGGAACAGATTTTGTTAATGGAATCTATGAAACCGACTTGGTACTTTTGACAAACGATCCGCAGACTGCATACATAACCTTCCCGGTTGAGATAGAAGCTGTGGGAGGAGTTGCTTCTTTAAGCTTAAGTGATAACGTATTAAATTTTGGGGATGTATTTATTGGTTTCCCGAGAACACTTAACGTTACGCTTACAAACTCTGGAAGAGGGGAGTTAGTTCTAAATAGTCTTTCCTCATCAAATGATGCCTTTGAATTGACTTTCAATGAGTCTATGACGGTGCCGGCACTATCTGAAAGAGTATTGAATGTTAGATTTGTTCCTACGGAATCATCCCCGCAATCGGGCGTAATTACAATGGAGACCAACGATCCAAATACTCCAGTTTTTGAAATTGTTTTGGATGCAAATGGTTTAGTAGCTCCAGATATACGTTTGAATCGTAACAATATTATTGTTGAGATGACTCAAGGGCAATTTGTTACAGAGACAATGACGATAAGGAATGCTGGAGGAAGCCCCTTAACCTATAAGATCTCTTTCAACGAGACGACTACACAAGGTGGCTTTAATACCGGTAATCTTGACGATTTGGTGGTAGATGTAGAAATTGATGGAGAAGTACAAACGGTTCCCGGTTGGCTACTTTTTTCCGGGTTGAGTGGTACGCTTCAGCCTGCTCAAATTAGAACATTAAATCTCACTTTCAGAGGTACTGTTTCTGTTGGTACATATACAGCTCAAATGATTTTTTCATCAAATGACCCAAGAAATCCTACACGTACTGCAAACCTGACACTAATGGTAAACGAATCTTCTTCAGTTGAGGGTGGGTCTGAGCTTCCAACAATCTTTGCGCTTGAGCAGAATTATCCGAATCCATTTAACCCAACCACACAAATTAGATTTGCGTTACCTGAGGTTGCTGATGTACGTTTGGAAGTCTTTAATCTAAATGGTCAGCGTGTTGCAATTGTTGATCAGGGAATGAGAAATGCCGGGTATCACACAGTTCAGTTTGATGCATCCCGACTTTCTTCCGGAATTTATATGTACAGATTACAAGCCGGATCATTTACGCAAATTCGTAAGATGTCGTTGATTAAATAAGAAGTTGATTCTAAAGTCCGGGTGCTTTTATCCGGACTTTAGAAATAGTGTAAATATGTTTACAATATTTTAAAATATCGAGACGTTAGATAGCCATGTTCAAACAACTCAAACATAATTTGACCACTATGAAAACTTTACATTGGATATCAACAGGGATAGTTGCTGTAATTACTTTTGGGATTATAAGCATGAGTTACGCTAATTATTCGAGTTTACATGAAAATGTTGACTCCGAAGCGCAAGTCGTTGAAGCAGATAGTCTGAAATCGCACTCAGTAACTCTGAGAGGGGAAGGTCATGGTAGTGAAATCATTCAGGATACTATGGTGAATAGACTTGAGGATGAAACTGAATTTGTAGAAGATACTCTTTCATCTACCTCTATTACCCTTCGCGGAGAAGGCCATGGCAACGAAATCATCAGCGAAAACATGATTAATACTCGTGGAGATTCCGGGGATGCTCTTTCCTCAACCTCCGTAACCCTCCGTGGCGAAGGACATGGTAATGAAATCAAATCAAATGAAATCATGAACCGCATTGGACAGGAATACCCAGCTCCACCACACAAGAACGAAGATTAATTTTTTCAGCCGAAACAAAAAAAAGCCGAGCAAACCCCTCGGCTTTTTTTGTATGTGGTCTCACGGATATTTTAGAGTTTATCATGAAGTCGCCAAGGCACAAAGTTTTTTGTAATAGATATCTACCCATTAGGAGATAATAAACCGCCGGCATTTTGCATGGTATAAATCCAATTGGGTTTTGCGGGATGACAGTTTAAGAGAAGAGATATTGTAGTAAAACGCCTGTTTATATAATGCGTTCAAAAAAATAGCCTTGACGAGCCTGCCCCGGTTAACCGTGGGAACGTTGCATTTACTATAGTGGGGCAACGTCCCACGCGGAGGATGAAGCGGCAAGGAGAATAACGAAGCTTCATCAACCAATGCTTCGACTACATGCCGGATTAGCTTGGCAGCCAATAGCTCCAACACAACCCGGCATTCCGCTCGACTTGTCCCGACCCTTCGGGAGCATGACGATTTAAATACGAATGTTATATTATATATAAACAACTATTTAAGAATAAAAAAACCTACAACATGAAACCCGCAACTCGAAACAGCTTTTCCGGGATGACCTTCCGAAAGGGCTACGAGCCTATCATACCCCTCAAATGTATTAAGCGTAAGCGCAGATATTAATTTCTCAGCATGACGGGAAGTATTCGCCAGCAAGAGTAAACAAATAAACAATTAAACGAATAAACCTCCTCGACCGCTTCGATTCCGGCTCCACTCAACCTTAACCTTAAGAGCTTTCAGCTTCTTCCCTTCAAAAAGCTCTCTGCATTAAAATCATGAGAAATTCCGAAGTAGTGAATGGCTGATGCGGCTATATCACGGAAACTTTTCCGCGTACCTAGTTCTATACGTTGGGCTGCGGTTGCTGGATATACCAATAGGGGTACGAACTCACGAGCGTGGTCGGTGTTTGTTCCGGTGGGATCGTTGCCGTGGTCGGCGGTGATGACCAACACGTCATCTTGTTTTAGTTTCCCGAGGATGGCAGGTAGGGCACGATCAAACTCTTGAAGTGAACCGGCAAAGCCTTCCGTATCGAGGCGGTGACCAAAAAGCTGATCGAAGTCAATCAGGTTTACGAAAATGAAACTGTTTTCTACAGCACTCATAATGCTGAGTAATTGAGAAATTCCTTCGGCATTTTGCTTCGTTTTGCGGTATTGAGTGAATCCTTCCCCCGCAAAAAGATCAATCACTTTGCCGATGGAGTAAGTTTTAACGCCTGCATCCTGAAGCACACTTAACATATTAGGCTTCGGAGGGATGTATGAAAAGTCTTTACGTTGATCACTCAATCGCTGATAATTTCCGGACTCTCCGTGAAAGGGTCGCGCAATGACGCGCCCAACGGCATGATCGTCAACCATCACGTTGTTTCGGGCAAATTCACACCAAGCATACAAGGTTTCAAGCGGCACGACATCAGTGTGGCAGGCTACCTGAAAAACGCTATCGGCAGAAGTGTAAACAATAGGGTTTCCGGTTTTTACGTGTTCATCCCCAAAATCACGAATGACATCTGTTCCGGAGTAGGGTTTGTTTGCAAGTGCAGCTTTTACGTTTACTCCCTTGCAGAAAGCATCCAAAATTTCCTGAGGAAATCCATCAGGATAGGTCGGGAATGCTTGTTCGAGTTCAATTCCGGCGATTTCCCAATGCCCGGTTGTTGAATCTTTCCCGGGTGAAACTTCACGCATTTTCCCAAAAGCAGCAAGCGGATCAAAAACAGGGGGGACTGAATCAAGATGGAGAATATTTCCCAAGCCCAAACGCTCAAGATTGGGTAATTCAATACCGGTTTTTGCAATTACATGGCCAAGGGTGTTGCTGCCCACATCCCCATACTCATACGCATCTTCCTGATGCCCGGCACCAACGCCATCCAAAATAACTAAATAAAAATTTCCCATGTATGTAACTCCCTTATTGTACGATTTCGAGATTCTTTGTGATGGCGTAGTTCATGGCACGCTTTGCATCCTGTATGACTGAAAATCCATCGCGGTGGGTATCTCCAACTTTGGTGATACCAAAATGGAACTTCATATTTGGGATGTACTCCCCGCCTGAACGACTACGTTCCATGGCATAAGCTTTAAAATATTCAATCCAATTATCAAGGCGGGATGGATCTTTTGATTGTATGAGCACAGCAAATACACTTTCGGTATAAGAGGCAACCAACCCTGAAACCCCACTGTGGTTTGGATTAAGGTCCCGAGCTATGGTTGCCAGTAAATCTTTGGCACGCTCACTACCGAGCTTGGTTCGGAGTTGCTGATATTCTACGGGTGTAACAAAAATAACCCATTTATCACTCGGACGGAAGCCATCGGAACGGCGTTTTAGCTCATGTTGAAGCATTTTCTCGAGCACATCAATATGATATGCACCGGATTCGGTAGTAAGTAAATCGTCATCATCAGCGCTAACAGCTTTATCGGCCTTCAGCAGCAAACTAGTAGTACGACACATATTTGTAATCATGTGCTTGAGCGATTCTCTGAATACGAGAGAATTCTCATCCCAAACCACTAAAATTCCGTGTCTGCGGTAATTAATCATTAAGGGAGCAATTAGGGATGCTCCATCTGTAACCGGTTCTTTTTGGCTGATACGTTTCGGGTTTCCATTAAAATGAAGGGAAAACTCCGGCTCACCTGATTTTAGACATAAGCCTGCTTGCGAAACCTCACTCATTTTTAATCCCGCCGGGATAATTCGATTAGTAGATGAGGTCGTCATGACCACCTGCCATCCCGAAACATTTCGTGCAAGAATACAGGCTCCTCCGGTGCTTACCAGAGAATTGGCTTCAAAAAGGAGACGCTCCAACAGGCCAAGGGTGCTCCGTTGTTCAGAAAAAGTGTCGAGGGCGCGATCGTATGCATCCCAGCGTTTCTCATCCTGAAACATATCATTCAGTTCTAAATAGGTACGCAGGATATTTCCTAACGCATTCAAATAACTTTCCGCAGCATCTTGCCACTCATCATCCACTTTATTGATATCAGTAATCTCAACCACAGTGAGTGAAACCGTTTCATCGTTGTTAATAAAAGGGAGGATTAAAATCCCCTTTCCTTTAAACCCATTCATGTGGTGAGTGAGGCTTTTTGCATCGATATCGGTGCCGGTCTCTAGAAACAGGGGTTCTTTGATATCAATCCATGGCTCAAGCACATAGCCTGCGAAAGGTACTCTATCTTGGAAAACCACATCTTTAAACATGGTTGATGTGGTTTCAAGTACGAATTGCTGCCGTGTACGGTTTACCCAATACATGTATGCTGTATCGGCTCTGCAGCTTACACGCACCATCACCAAAAGGTCTTTGAGTACTTCCTTAAAATGTTCGAGGGCTTTTTCTTCCCGTTTAAAACCGGAGAGGTCGTTATCTTGCGTACGTTGTTCGGCTGTTTGCTGCATAAGTGTAAGTTAAATCAATCCTGCTTCTGATGATAGGGATTCTGCCTGAGAAATCAATTTTTCTATGGAAGCTAATCCCTGATCCCAAAAGTCGGGTGAGGTGATGTCAACATTCAGTTTACGGATGAGATTTTCGGGGGAATCTGACCCTCCGGCGCGAAGCAAATCGAGATAGCGTTCGGCAAATCCGTCGGGCTCACTTACAAACTTTTCGTAAAGGGCAAGCACGAGTAACTCACCGAAAGCATACGCATACACATAGCCCGGAGTGTGTAAAAAGTGAGGGATGTAGCACCACCACAGTCTATAATTGTCGGTTAACGTAACGGAATCGCCATATAGGGCTTTTTGGGTTTCGAACCACAGCTCAGAAAATTCTTCAGTGCTCAATTCGCCTTGTTCACGTCGCGCCTTGTGGATGGTATCTTCAAAACGATTCATGGATATTTGACGAAATACCGTTGCAATCGTGTCGTCAATTTTTCCCAGAAGTAGCGCAAGTTGTTCTTTTTTATCGGGGATGCCTTTCAGAAGGTTCTGAAAAACGAGCATTTCTCCGAATACCGAAGCGGTCTCGGCGGTTGTAAGCGGCGTATTCGCCTGAAGTTGTCCGTTTTCACGTGAAAGGTACTGATGCACGCCATGACCCAGCTCATGTGCGAGCGTTTGCACATCTCTGAGTTTGCCATCGTAATTCATCAATACATAAGGATGCACGGAGGCTGCCGTAGAAGCCGAATATGCACCACCTTGCTTTCCTGGACGGATGGCTGCATCAATCCAGTTTTTTTCGAAAAACAGAGAGGCGATTTTACCCATTTCAGGATGGAAATCGGTGTAGGCACTAACGACCATCTCTTCCGCTTTTTTCCACGAAATAACAGTGTTGGTATCTAACAGCGGAGCGTACCGGTCGTAGTCTTTCATCTCCGGGATGCCCAATAAGCGTCCTTTGAGCTTGTAATAGCGTTGCACCAACGCATACCGACTCGTTACTGCATCGACAAGCGCCTGCACGGTTTCATCCGAAATTTCGTTGGCGAGATTTCGGGAAGAAAGCCAATTCGGATATTTTCGAATGCGGTCATTCGTGTATTTATCGGCAAGCAGGGTTTTGAAAATATACGTCAGATTTCTGCTCAGGGAGGTAAACCCTTCTGTAAGAGATTGAGCGGCGCGCTCGCGCAGCGATCGGTCAGGTTCGTGCAATTTGCTGAGAACTTCCTGCTCGGTTAACAATTCGCCATCGAGGGAGAACCGCGCGGCACCGAGCGTTTCATCGAAAAACCTCACCCAGGCCTGACTACCGGTCACAGACTTTGCCGTAAGTAACTGCTCCTGTTCTTCTTTAAGCATGTACGGCTTGAATTTTCGGGATGATGTGAGATAATGATGAAATTTTGATAGTTTTTCATCCTGAATGAGTGCTTCGGCTTCTTTCTCATCCAGTGCTAACCATTCCACATCAAAAAACACGAGTGCCTGACTTACCTCAGATGAAAGCTCATTGATCTCCTGAAGGAGTTTTCCAAGTGCCGGATCTTCTGTATTGGTACTCCAAATAAGATGTGCATAGGAGCCGATTTTGTAAATAAGATCAAGAATGGCCTCATAGTCTTGAAGCATAGTCTGTAAATGGGATGCAGTGCACCCGGAAAGAGATCCTCTATACTTACCTGAAAATGCATCAGCCATTTCCATAAGGCGCTGTTTATCTTGTACTAAGGCGTCTGATCCCGGAGCCGGATATAGGTCTGATAAATCCCAAAAAACGGTTTCTGCTCCTGATTTTTCAATAACTTTTGACATGTAGTCTATATGATTAATAAATTATGCAAAGATATTAAATATACTAAATTTGCGGGGAATTTGTGATACTACTCAGGAATAAACAAACAAAAAAACACGGTTGGACTCTTTTTTTGAGTTCAAAAAGATTGTATATTTGAAGTCTTGCAAAACGGGACTGTAGCTCAGTCGGTAGAGCAATGGACTGAAAATCCATGTGTCGCCAGTTCGATTCTGGCCGGTCCCACAGCAAACAAAGCCCTGAATGGTATTAAATTACGATTCGGGGTTTTTTGTTTTAGGGAAGCTGAAAGTTTTTTAGTTGAGGAGTTGAGGGAAGCTGAAAGGTGAAGGCTGAAAGCTGAAAGATTTTTTGTGTTGAGGGGTCGATGCTCTCGTTGCCGCATCACGCTCCGCGTAGGACGTTGCCCCACGCTAGTCGATGCAACGCCCCTTCAGGGCTATTTTCCTTTCCGTATAAAAAACATGTGCTTAATTACTACATCCCTTCTCTGAATCCGTCATCCCGGAAAAGCTGTTTCGAGTTGCAGGGTTCATGTTGCGAGTTATAGGTTTTAGCGTAAATTGTTGTTTATATTTATTATAAAATCTCATAATCTACTCGTCACCCTCCCGAAGTGTCGGGACAGGTCGAGCGGAATGCCGGGGTCGTGATGCGCTAAGGGCACCCAAGTTAATCCGGCATGTAGTCGAAGGGTTGTTTGATGAGGCTTCGATGCTCTCGTTGCCGCTCCACACTCCGCGTGGGACGTTGCCCCACGCTAGTCGATGCAACGCCCCTTCAGGGCTATTTTCCTTTCCGTATAAAAAACATGTGCTTAATTACTACATCCCTTCTCTGAATCCGTCATCCCGGAAAACCCCATTGAGATGCAAATTGCATGGAAATAGCCGGTGGTTTATCCAGCCTGTCCCGATTTGTCGTGGAGGATCTGGTTGCTTGAATTAGCAATGAGTTCGAGCAAAACTTCCATATCATTTCCTCCCTTGCGTTCTTTTTTTTACAAACATCCGGATTCCGGATAAGCCACAAGCATTATCCTAAAAATCTATGATCTTAGCGGGCTTTCCGGAATGACCTATCAAAACAATTTACAGATGAATAAAACACCTCTGTCATTGGTAGGGGTATGACAGACTCAGAACTCGATACTAGGTCATCCCGGAAAACCCCATTGGGATGCAAGTTACATGGAAATAGCCGGTGGTTTATCCAGCCTGTCCCGATTTGTCGAGGAGGATCTGGTTGCTTGAATTAGCACTGAGTTCGAACAAAACTTCGATACTCATTCCTTTCTTGCGTACTTTGTTTTTTAAACAACCGGATTCCGGATAAGCCTCAAGCATTATCCATAATATTTAAAAACTTAGAGGGCTTTCCGGAATGACTTATTTAAGCACTATGCCAATCAATATATCACCTCTGTCATTGGTAGAAATTAATATCTGCGCTTACGCTTAATACATTTGAGGGGTATGACAGAGTTTTTCCACCTCTGTCATTGGTAGCGGAATGCCGGGTTTCCAATGCGCTAAGGGCATCCTATTCAATCCGGCATGTAGTCGAAGCATTGGTTGATGAGGCACATAAGTGTTTCGAGGTTATGAAGACAGGGCTTCGACTATGCAGTGAATAAGTATTATAACTCTAATTTGACATCATAAGTCACTGCTCCGCTCAGCCTGAATCCCTAATTGCAACCTATTATTTTGTTTACACCTAAGTTGTGCGTTATCTCGTCAAGCTGAGTGGAATGCAGGGTTGGGTTGGTGGTAATCGCTGCTAATTAAACCACAGTGTACACGGAGTTTCACAGAGTTTCACAGAGTTTCACAGAGTTAAGATAGCCCTCCGCGTAACAGTGCGTCCACAGCGGTGGATAACTGTTTTTTTTGTGCATGTATCTATCTCTTAAACAAAACGAAAACAACATTTGGTTAGAAAAATCGCTATTATCTTAACATCACCCAGTAAATGATTGGTAGTGATTACACCAAATAAATGTGAGTATTATGGAATATCTGATTATAGCTTTAAAGTTGATTGTGGGATTGAGTATCCTGAATGTATGGTTGCTTAGAGCGAAGAAACCAACAGAGTGGCGAGGCGGTAACGCCTCGAATATTACGGAAGAATTTGAAGCTTATGGACTTCCAACATGGTTTATGTTCCTCATCGGGGTAGTTAAATCAGTGCTTGCCGTGTTACTGATTGCTTCAATTCAGTTTCCGGGATTGGAGTATCCGGCTGCCGTAGGAATAGCTGTACTTATGGCAGGTGCGGTTATCATGCATTTCAAAATTGGTGATCCGCCAAAAAAATCATTTCCTGCCGGAATCTTTTTAATTTCAGCGCTACTTATAGCTTTCTTGTAGAGATAGCTCAGATGATTCTGTAAAAAAGTAATGCAATAAAAGCATTCAGAATAATGAGAATGGGGAAGATTACGTCTGCCAATAGTATGAATCAATATTTCGTGTAGAAAATCACGTCCTTTTAACACAGGACGAGTGATAAGCCGGTAATAAGGGAAAGTGTTCGTTTGGGGATGGTTTTTGTAATTCGTCTATTTCTTGTTGTTCCATAATTGCCTAAGTTATTAATTATTAATTGAAATACTTAGACAGAGTTTATTATACACCCTCTCTATTAGCTTCGAATTAAGTCTCACTTATCAAGCAATTCAAATTCAGGGATAAAAATTTCTGACCAACCCAACACTTCATTCATTCCTTTGACAAAAGCATATTTTTCTTCAATAGTGTCAAATTTATACTTTTTTATAAAAAGGCTGGCTTCTTCGTCAGTAAAAGGCTCATTACTTAGCATTTTAATTACTTGCTCTTTTCTGAATATAACTTCTAAAGTATGTTTCATTTTCTGAAGATATTTTGTTGGTGATATTTAAGAAACTCTTTTGAAGGCAGAAACTTGTCAGGTAGATTTATCCTTTGATTTTCGTACTTAATAAAAAAATCATTAACTGACATCTCTAATTTCAGAGCTTTAATTTCATCAGAAATTTTAACTCTAAAGTCAGAGGTAATTGTAATTAAGCCTCGATCAAAAGCTTTATCATGAATTGAATTCAGACAAAGTCCATTTCTAGGATTAAGTCTTTCTTTTTTATTTATCGACCAAGGAATTATGTGACTTGCTACCAACAAGTCAGGAATTGATAGTCCAGTAATACAGCACTTATAATAATAAGAAGAAAGCACGGTTGATCTAAAAAAGCTTTGATTAACCCTTTGCTTTATTATTGATTCCCTCTCTAATCCTTCCTTAATATCTACAGTTTCGATTTCTGCAATTTCTTCGATAGTCCGATTTGAAAACTTTCCAATTAGTTCTTCACTTTCAAAAGCAAGTTTTTCCCAATTTCCGTTAAACTCTTCCCAAACCTCTTCTTCTAACTTACTTCCATGACTTAATCCAACAATACCCTGCTTTTTTAATTCTGGGTCAAGCCTTCCAAAGTTTCCGATTTTCATGTTTAGCGCAGAAGGACTTCTTCCAATAATTTTAGCATATTTTATGACAGTCGGATTTGATTTGCTGCTACTCTTAAAAGGGATTTTACAATATACATTGAACGCAATGATTGTTTCTTCTTTTGTCCAGTTATTTCTCATTTTTTAGATGAATAACCTCCAAGTTGGTGATACAATAGTCAGATAAAACACTATCAATAAGTTCTTTTGTAAGATCAGAACTTCCAAGTAAAATAGAACTAAAAATTTCTATTCTGTCGTCAGCGGTTAACTCATTAATCTTATCATCATTTCTGAAAAACTGCATGAATTCAGCTCTAGTGATATTAAGGTATGATTCCATATTATTGTAGTATAATTAAATTTATGTTATTGAAAATAAAGGACAATTAAATTTATACCTATTAACTGTCTTTAAAACTCAAAATTTATAGAGCTTTTTATAAAAGTAAATAAGTCGAAATAATTTGATTCTAATTCAAGAGTTAACTTTTTTCATTTCATTCTTAACTAAAACTAACTTATTTTTGTAACCAATGTGTAAGGTTTAATAATATGGTTATATGAAAGAGTATTTGTCATTATCTGAAACATCTCAACTGGTTGGAAAAAGCAAAGAAACCCTGCGTAGGTGGGATAAAGAAGGTATTCTAAGTGCAATGAGAGAGCCTGTATCTAATTACAGAGTGTATAGGAAATCTGATGTACATGCACTAATGGGGGATCTTTTTGATGAAGTTTATGAAGATGATGTCTCAAACTATGTTGAATCTGATCATGATTACTCGGTATTAGAGCTTTTTGCAGGCGCAGGAGGATTAGCTATTGGTTTAGAGAAAGCCGGTTTAAAATGTGTCGGACTTAATGAGATTGATAAATGGGCTTGTGAAACGCTACGAAAAAATCGCCCAAATTGGAAAGTACTTGAAGGAGATATAAGAGATTTTGACTTCTCTTCATTCAAAAATCAAGTTGATGTTGTAACTGGTGGGTTTCCTTGTCAAGCATTTAGCTATGCAGGTAAAAAATTAGGGTTAAATGATGCTAGAGGAACTCTATTCTATGAATTTGCACGTGTAGTACAGGATGTTAACCCCGCTATTTGCATCGGTGAGAATGTAAGAGGTCTTTTAAGCCATGATAGAGGCAAAACAATTCAAGGCATGATTTCTATTCTCGATGAAATTGGGTATAGAGTTGTACCGGTTCAAGTCTTGAAGGCAATTAATTACAGAGTACCACAGAAAAGAGAGCGTTTGATTTTAGTAGGTGTTAGAAAAGACATTGATATTAGTTATAAGTATCCTAAACCACATAGAAAAGTATATAATCTCAAAGATGCACTAAAGAAGGGCTCACTTTTTAGTACTGATGTTCCGAAATCTAAAGGAGCAAAATACCCTGATTACAAAAGGGAAGTCTTAGATATGGTGCCACCTAAAGGTTATTGGCGTGATTTACCTTTGGACGTTCAGCAAGAATATATGGGAGGCAGTTTCCACCTCGGTGGTGGTAAAACCGGTATGGCTCGTAGAATTGGTTGGGATGAACCTTCTTTGACTTTGACTTGCAGCCCAGCTCAAAAACAAACTGAAAGGTGTCATCCTGACGAAACAAGACCATTTACTGTTAGAGAATATGCTCGGATTCAGACCTTTCCTGATGAATGGGAATTTGCAGGTTCAATGGCACAACAGTATAAGCAAATTGGAAATGCAGTCCCAGTCAATCTAGCTGTGGAAATAGGCTACTCAATAATTGAATTTTTGAATAATTATTATGCTAGCAAAAAAATATCTAAAGCTATTTAATTGTACTTTTCAGCTATTTCTATGGCCAGATTTTTTATAGTACTCTCAACTATTTTACTAGCATCTACTTCTAGAGCTACTTCGCCAATAGCATCGATTAATTCGAAATAAAACTCATCTTTACCAGTTAATCTGTGCCAGAATTCGCGTCCAACATAAACTGGATATTGATTGTTAATTCGTCTATAGTGAGAACTTAACTCAGATTGCTCTCCATAAATAACACCAACAATCATATCATCTATGCCTAAATTTAAATTGTTAGTTCGTGCGAGATTTCTAATACCGTTAAAATGATTAAATATTGTAGTTACATCATCATGATTAATTGTGTTTGGCCCAGCTTTAAGTTGGCAATATTTTTTTCGTCCATCTATACCATCAGTAAATTCTATATCTATTCCTTGAGTTGTTGATCCCAATCCTTCAAAAAGAGAACTAATAAGATTCTGTATTTTCATCCCAAATGAAGTGTTTATTGAGGATCCTAAAATTCGAGGCAATACCAAAGCTCTTGCTATACTCTCCGGATTATCATTGCCGGTCAAGAAATTGGCTAAATACTTAAATAAAAAAGGATTTATATTATATTCGGAAAGACGACTTGCTCTTTTACAAGCACCGTTTATATGCGTTTGTACAATTTCAGTTCTAAAGAAATTTTTCGCATTATCAATTATTTTTAATCGTTGAAGTTCATCCATAAAAGTCAGAATACTAAAAATTGAATAAATATGTGCGAATATATCACTTCCTAAAGTTTAAATCATATAACATTGCATTTACGCTAGCCGCCTATCCCCCCACTTCCAAAAATAAAAACTCCGAGAGTTCCATCTCGTCTTCATCATACTTCAAAACGATACGCGAGGTTAAATGGTCAACCCAGTTTTGGATGTCTTCTGTTGTGTGAAGGGTTTTCAGGAAACCGAGTCTGTGTTCGATTTCATCTAAATCTTCGAATTCATTGAAGAAGAAATAGATGTCCGATTTGAAGCTGTCGGCGTAGTTGTCTTTTTCATCTTCGAGATAGGCTTTCAGGACATCGATTTTTTCTGAGAAGGTTAGCGTAGTCAAGGGCTATTAGATATGGGGTTGGTTTTTTTGTAGCGAAGAAAAAAATAGCCGCCAGGTTGGTTTAATACAACTCCATCCTTAAGAAAAAAGAGCTCATGGATGAATCCTTTTGATGTAAGCTTTTAAAATCTCCCATCACTTTAAAATTAATATGGTTAAATTGGTTGAAAATTAGTTTAGTGAATAAAACCTGATTAATCAGCCTTTCATGTACGTTGGTAGGTGTTTAATATGAATGTAGTACAAAAGTCGTTCCCTCCGATTCAAAAACAGCTATGCCGTTAAAAGATTCCATAACCGGTTTTATTGGTGATCTTACGAAGAAACCGTGGTTTAACACCTTTAGCCGTTTGTTCAGGAAGGCGTTGCTGGTGTTTATTGTGGGTATCATAATCTACAATTTGTATCTGATTGGGTGGGATGAGTTGTGGCGGTCATTGCCGACTCAACCCATGTTCTATATCTTGTTTGTAGTTATTTTTTTGAGTCAGCCTATTGCCGAAATGTTTATTTATCGTTTGGTTTGGCCTCTGAAAAAACGATCTATCTTTAAAGCGATGCTCACCAAACGGGTCTATAATGAGGAAGTGATGGGTTATTCCGGCGAGTTTTATCTCCTCACCTGGGCCAGAAAACATTTGGAGGAAACCGACTGGAAAATTCTGGCACATATCAGAGATAATAATATTTTATCATCCATTACCTCTACAGGCGTTGCTTTTTTTCTTTTTGGAATACTTGTTTTCACCGGAGTAATTGATTCCGGCTTGCTGATAGATAATGTCAATCTGATTTATGTTGCGGTTGGGAGTGTTGTTGCAGTAGCCCTGATTTTGGTTGCTGTACAATTCAGGCGTTACATCTTTACGCTACCTCTGAAAAAAGCACTCATTATACTAAGTATTTACTTTAGCCGCTTTATTATCCACCACGGATTATTAATGGCTCAGTGGGCTATCGTGATACCGGACACTCCGTTAAGCGTTTGGTTTATTTTTGTGATGTTAATTATAATCGTAAATCGCATTCCATTTCTTCCAAACCACGATCTTGTCTTTCTTTGGGCAGGAATTGAAATGTCACGGGTACTGAGCGTTTCAACTTCATCCGTAGCCGGTATGCTTTTGGTGTATAGTGTGCTGAAAAAAGTATCGAACCTGGTTTTATACCTCATTTTTGAGAAGAAGTCGTAGGGATTTTTTTATTACAGAGTAACATTCAGCACTATAGAATGCCCAAAAATGAATATTTGGTGATTATATTCACCAAATATTTGTATATTTGGTGAATACGTTCACTAAAATACAGAAAAATGATCCAAAGATTTCTTGAAAAGAGTATTAAAGGGAAGCTTTTTAAAGGGAAAGCAATCATACTTACAGGTGCGCGTCAGACCGGTAAGACGACGATGCTCCGGCAAATTTTAGGGGGATTCGATGATGTGCTCTCTCTGAATTGTGATGAAATTATAGTGCGTGAAAAGCTTTCATCCCCAAATAAAAGTGAACTAAAACAAATTATCGGGAATAAGAAAGTCGTTTTTATTGATGAAGCGCAACGTGTAAAGAACATTGGAGTTACGTTAAAGCTTATACATGATCAGTTCAAAGATGTGCAGTTAATTGCTTCAGGCTCATCTGCCCTTGAATTAGCCAATGAACTCAATGAACCGTTGACCGGCAGGAAGTGGGAGTACAATCTTCATCCGATAAGTTGGGGAGAGTTGGTGGAGCATCAAGGGTATTTGGATGCTTTGTCTCAATTAGAGCAACGCATTATTTATGGGATGTACCCTGATATCATCAATAACCCCGGAGAGGAAGAAGACCTTCTATACGAGCTGACGGACAGTTATTTGTACAAAGATTTGCTCTCATTTAAAGGCATACGGAAACCGGATTTACTCGATAAATTGGTGCGTGCCCTTGCGCTGCAAATTGGAAGTGAAGTTTCATACAATGAGCTCTCAAACTTGTTGCAAGTCGATAAAAACACCATTCAGAGTTATATTGATTTATTGGAAAAAAGCTTCGTTGTATTCAAATTGCCGGCATTTAGTCGGAATGTGAGGAATGAAATTAGTACCGGCAAAAAGATCTATTTTTATGATACCGGTGTCAGAAATGCTGTTATCTCCGACTTTGCTCCTATGGAGCTCAGAACTGACAAAGGCGCACTATGGGAAAATTTTTTAATCAGCGAACGACTAAAGCGTAATCACTACAATAAAAGCAGGGCAAGAATGTATTTCTGGCGCACAACTACTCAAAGTGAGATTGACTACATTGAAGAAAGCACCAAAGACCTCAACGCCTGGGAATTCAAATGGAACAAGAAAGCGAAAATCAAAACTCCCTATGCATTTAAGAAAGCCTATCAGGTAACGGCTATACCAATTACACCGGGTAACGTGTCAGATTTTCTATAAATATACAACTTTGGTGATTGTATTCACCAAAAATATAAATATTTGGTGAATACAATCACCAAATATTAAAATATGGTTCTATTAAGAAGCGTTCAGAAAGGTTCGGTTAGGATGGAGCGTATAAGTAACAGTCGTTTCAGATTGTCGCCTTATCGTGTTACGAATAGTATGTTTCCTTTTGTAAGATGTAGGAAATAAAATAAAAATCTATTGAAAACAGTTTTAAAAAAATTTAAAAATAAGAGCAAAGAAAGGCATCAGTTTAGCGTTTATTTAGTATTATTTGTTTCCTTTTTGTGCAGTAACAACATATATAAAAACAATAATTAATTCGGATAAATTACATTGGTCATTTCAGTTTATTTATTAATAACGGCACTATTGCTGTTAATTAGCATATTTTCAAGTAAGTTATCAACAAAATATGGGGTTCCGGCTTTGTTGATATTTCTTGGAATCGGGATGATTTTTGGCTCTGACGGCCTCAACGTTGTTTATTTTGAAGACTATAAACTTGCTCAATCCATAGGTATAATAGCGCTCATCTATATTCTATTTTCAGGCGGACTTGATACAAAATGGCAAAAAGTAAAGCCAATTGTAATACCGGGTATTCTTCTGTCAACAGTTGGGGTGCTTCTGAGTGCAGTTACGGTAGGATTATTTGCCATGCTAATCCTGAATATCTCTTTAGTGGAAGGGATTTTACTTGGAGCTATTGTTTCATCAACTGATGCAGCTGCTGTATTCTCTGTACTTAGATCGAAAGCAGTGGCCTTTAAATATCGTTTAAGAGAGCTCATTGAGTTTGAATCGGGTACAAACGATCCTATGGCAATATTCCTGACTATTGGTTTGATACAGTACATTATTACACCGTCTATGACCGGATGGGATTTTGCGCTTCTATTTGTCCAACAGATGTTTATCGGTCTTATTGCAGGACTTTTATTCGGCAAATTAATTACATGGTTGATCAATCATGCCAACTTAGGGTATGATGGTTTATATCCTGTTTTAGCACTCACGTTTGTTCCGTTGATTTATTCAATAACCGACTTATTTGGAGGAAGTGGATTTCTTGCCGTATATCTGGCTGGTTTAGTGATGGGAAACTCAATTTTTGTCCATCAAAAGAGTTTGATGAATTTCTTTGATGGAATTGGCTGGTTAATGCAAATCAGTATGTTTATTGTTTTAGGATTACTGGTATTTCCAACTGAGATTGTGGGTATTGCATGGAAAGGGCTGGTTATTGCACTTATTCTCATCTTTATAGGCAGACCTTTGAGTGTGTTTATTGGAACAATGTTTACAGGAATAAAGACGCGCGCAAAATTAATGGTTTCCTGGGTTGGATTGCGAGGAGCGGTACCTATTATTTTAGCCACATTCCCTTTAGTACATCAATTAGAACAGGCTGAGTATCTTTTTGCAATAGTCTTTTTTATAGTGGTAACCTCGGTGATAATTCAGGGTACAACCATTCCGGTGGTTGCCAGATTTTTGAAAGTTGGGATGCCAGAAAAAGAGAAAACCCGTTATCCCATAGAATTGGATCCAACAATTGATACAAAAGCAGCTTTAAAAGAAGTTATTATTACTCAGGGAGATGCCACTATTGGTCGGCAAATCCTGGAGCTGGGACTTCCAGATAATGTACTCATTACCTTAATTAATCGTAAGGGAAAATTTATTGTACCAAGGGGTACAACAGAAATTCAGGTAAATGATAAACTGCTGATTCTTTCTGAAAAGAAAGATGTTTCTGAAATCAGAAGGTTGGTGAAATCAGGTGGCGTGTCATAAAAATGATGTGCTTTTTAGACATTAGATACAATTCAATAAAAAATTAAAGCCTGCTTCCTTTCGGAAACAGGCTTTCTCATTACAGGTAGCAAAGATATGCTATTTGACGAACAACATGTCCCTGTAAGTTGGGAGTGGCCAATAATCGTCTGCCACAAGCTTCTCGAGTTTATCCGCAGCTGAACGAACACCCGCCATGGCTGGGATAACATTAGCATGAACATGCTTTGCTTTTTCGAGTACTTCATCTCCGCCGAGTTCTGCGTTTTGCGCAACAAGTACTTCAAGGCTATCGATGAGTTCATCAAGTGTGTTTGCAAGTTCCTCAGCAATTTTCTGAGTTCCTTTAACAGATAGTGAAAGCTTTCCGCCACGATCTAATAATGCCGCTAATTCGTTCAGATAACGAACCGCAGATGGAAGAATCATGGTTTTTGCGATTACAGCTGTGGTTTCACCTTCAATGTTAATCGTTTTGAAGTACTGTTCCACAAAAATCTCAAAGCGCGATTCAACTTCACGTTCGCTTAGAACATTGAATTTTTCAAAAAGCTTGATGTTTTTCTCATGCACAAGATATGGAAGAGCATCCATTGTTGTTTTGAGGTTCAACAAGCCGCGCTTAGCTGCTTCAACTTGCCATTCGTCAGAATATCCATCCCCATTAAAGAGAATTGCATTGCTTTCTTTAACCATTTTGGTAATCACTGCTGCTAGTGCGCTCTCAAAGTCAACACCATTTGCAAGGTCAGCTTCAAGAATTGTACACATCTCATCAATAGCATCAGACATGATGGTATTCAGGCATGTTACCGGTAGAGAAATACTTTGATTAGAGCCTACTGCACGGAATTCAAATTTGTTTCCAGTGAAAGCAAACGGTGAAGTACGGTTACGGTCGCCGGCATGCTTAGGTAGTGTTGGAAGTACCGGTGATCCTAAACCAAGTAATCCACCTTTTTTAGAAGATGTGGCTACACCTTCTTTTAATTGCTGGAATACATCATCTAACTGATCTCCAAGGAAAATAGAGATGATGGCAGGAGGTGCTTCGTTAGCGCCCAAACGGTGGTCATTGCCGGCAGTTGCTATTGCTGCACGGAGCAAATCTTGATGCTTATATACAGCACGAATTACAGCGGTACAGAAGAACAAGAATACCATATTAGAGTGAGGATTGTCGCCCGGTTCCATCAGGTTCATTCCTTCAGAAGTACTGATTGACCAGTTGGTGTGTTTACCACTTCCATTAATCCCGGCAAATGGTTTTTCGTGGAGCAGACAAACCAAATCATATTTTCTGGCAATTTTACTGAGAATCTGCATCGTTACTTGCTGATGGTCTGCTGCAATATTCGATGTTTCGAAAATTGGAGCAATCTCATACTGACTAGGAGCAACCTCATTGTGACGTGTTTTTACAGGTACACCAAGACGGTAGAGTTCTTTTTCTGCCTCAAGCATGAATGCAAGAATACGATCCGGAATAGATCCAAAATAATGGTCTTCCATTTCCTGACCTTTTGGTGGAACGGCTCCGAAAAGTGTTCTGCCTGAAGTCATTAAATCCGGGCGACGGTAGTAGAATTCTTTATCAAGAAGGAAGTATTCTTGCTCTGCACCAACAGTAGATGTTACGCGTTTTGCATCAATATTAAATAATTTGAGTGCGCGTAATCCCTGCTCGTTGATGGCTTCCATTGACCGAAGTAATGGAGTTTTGAAGTCAAGTGCATCGCCTTTCCAGGAAGCAAAAGCGGTTGGAATACATAATGTTGAACCATTTTCATTTTCCATGATAAACGCCGGGGATGTCGGATCCCAGGCTGTATAACCGCGCGCTTCAAACGTTGGACGCAGACCGCCACTTGGAAAACTTGAGGCATCAGGCTCGCCCTGAATCAATTCTTTACCGGAAAACTCGGCAATAGCGCCGCCACCTTGGTTGGGGGTAATAAAACTATCATGCTTTTCAGCAGTAAAACCGGTTAGGGGTTGGAACCAGTGTGTATAGTGGGTCGCACCCCTTTCGGTAGCCCAGTCTTTCATAACAGATGCTACAATATCTGCAACATCTTGATTTAAAGGTGCATTATCGGTAATAGTTTTCTTGAGTTCTTTCCATACAGACTTAGGGAGACGCTCTTTTAACTTAGTCATGTCAAAGGTATTCTCACCGAAAATCTTTAGGATGTCAAATGGTTTGCTATCTCCGGCGTATCCGTTAGATGGCTCTTTCACAGCAGCCAGAGAATCAAATCTTTTATATGCTTTGCTCATTTTATTGAAAAGTTTGTTGTTCGTTTTGATTAAAAGACATGCAAAAATAAGGCAAATAAAATAAATTACCATACTTTTTTAGTCACTTAAAAAATTTAGGTGCTCAGTTTTAGGTTTTAGTAGCCAATTTCCGATAAAAAAGCGCTATCAATGTTCAAAAAAATATTCATAATAGAAATTCGCCTAAAAAAGTTAAGACTTTAGGGGAAATGCGGCAGAATTGAATGGTGTAAAGCATTTTTTTGCTTCTAAGTTTAAAATCTAATCACAAATAAACTGGAGCAGTGCATCATTTGTAGCCATTCATTTCATTCTCTTCATTCTCTTTGTTCCAAGACTCCAAAGTGATTAATTTAATAGAAGGCTTTGCAAAACCGTTATTTTGCCCGTCTTCTGCCTTGTCACAAAATTGAAATCCTCGAATCCGCCAGCTGGCGGATGCTGTGGTTTCAATTTTGCTCCGGCGTTGAATACGACCAAAATCCCTGGTTTTTCAAAGCCTTCTAATAGCTCAATTTTTTAAAGAGTAGAATCGTAATAGAGTGACATCCCCCCGAAAAAAAATAGTCTGCTATATTGATGTAGCCTTTCCGTTGGCTGTGAGGGAGGTCTTTACGTATGCGGTATCGCAGGATGTGTATTCCGAGCAACTTCAATCCGGGGTGCGGGTGTGGGCACCTTTAAAGAATACGATGTCTATTGGGATGGTGGTAAACATTCACCGAAATAAGCCGGAATATAAAACGGAGTGTATCAAACGGATTTTGGATACTTCGCCGGTGCTCGATGCTAAAATGCTTCAACTTTGTGATTGGATGCATCGTTTTTATTATGCCGGTCTTGGGGAAGTGATTCAGGCCGCTCTACCATCCGGATTTAATTTCTCCTCTGTCAAGTATGTGTTGCCGGGGGAAGCGCAGGTGGAACTGAAACCTGATTCGCTCGAATCTCAAATTGTTTCGTATGTTCAGGAAGTGGGCAAAATCCCGTTGAGTGAGCTTCAAAAGCGGTGGGGTGAATCGACGCTAAAAACGATTCAACGTCTCCTGAAAAAACAAGCGATAGAAGTTTGGGAAACGCCGGAATTAAAAGTGAAACCCAAAACGGAAATTATTTGGGAACTTAATTCATCATCCAATTACATCCCGGATTCCGATAAAAAACCCAAAAAGTGGGAGGAATCGTACCTGATGCTCAGGGAAATGGATGTCTTCCCTGCAAATACCACTTCCTTACTTTCATTGCCGGGGATGTCGCAATACACCATCAAAAAGCTGGAAGCGGAAGGGTTGCTTGTAAAAGGGGAAAGGGAAGTCAGTACCCCTGAGCCGGATTATCCCTACGAACCGAATGCACTTTTTCCGTTGAATGATGAACAAAAGCTTGTTTTTGAGAAAGTAAAACAAAAGATTGATGCCGGAGTCTATCACAGTTTTTTGCTTTATGGCGTAACGGGAAGCGGCAAGACAGAGGTATATATCCATGCCCTTCGGGAAGTAATTGAAAAAGGCAAAGGAGCACTGATTTTAGTTCCTGAAATTGCACTAACGCCCCAAACGGTACGCCGATTTTATAAAATTTTCGGGGATAAAATCGCCATTCTGCACAGCCGTTTGAATGACCGGGAGCGTTTCGATGCTTGGGAGGCGCTTCGTTCCGGAAAGAAAACGATTGCGATTGGAGCCCGCTCTGCGGTGTTTGCGCCGGTTCAAAATCTTGGCTTGATTATTATTGATGAAGAACATGACACCTCGTACCGTCAGGCCGACCCGGCACCACGCTATCATGCACGGGAAGTTGCGGCTATGCGTGCATCAGTAAATCATGCGGTTGTAATTCTTGGCTCAGCCACCCCAAGCTTGGTTAGCTTGGTGAATTCCACAAAGGGTAAACATACAATGATTCGCCTTGAAAAACGTCATACCGGCTCAACCCTTCCTGATGTGCGTATTCTTGATATGAAGCAGTATCGTTCAGCCATGCGTGGACCATTAGCCGTTCCGCTGTACGAAGCTATTTGTGAAGCCGTTGCGGGTGGGGAGCAAGTCATCCTGCTATATAATCGGCGCGGATTTGCAAGCTTTCTGCAATGCGAAGACTGCGGACACGTAAGTCAGTGCGTGGATTGCTCGGTCACGATGACGTATCACAAATACCTGAATCAGGTTCGGTGCCATTATTGTGGCTTGAGTGAGCGCGTTACAGAGCAGTGTAAGTCTTGTGGATCGCCAAACATGAAGCCGGTCGGAAGCGGTACGCAACAAGTGGAGGAAGAATTAGAATCCATTCTACCGGATCTTCGCATTTTAAGGATGGATCAGGATACCACAAGTCGGAAAAATGCTCACGATCAGATTCTAACCGCGTTTGGTCGGGGGGAAGCCGATGTGCTTGTCGGCACTCAATTGGTCGCAAAAGGCCTCGATTTCCCCAACGTAACCGTGGTAGGGGTAATTAATGCAGATACCGAATTAGCCTTTCCATCGTACAGAAGTCATGAGCGAATGTATCAACTGCTTAGTCAGGTTGCAGGCAGAAGTGGAAGAGCGTTAAAAAAAGGAAAAGTGTTTTTGCAAACGCGCCAAGCTGACCATTTTACACTCAGATACGCCCGAGAGCATGATTTTGAAGGATTTGCCCGCCACGAATTGGAAATTCGCAAACCGCTGCTTTATCCGCCCTATGGAAGATTGTTAACCGTTTCTTTTAAGGGGAAGGACCCTCAGTTAACGGCAAAAGTTTCGCACGTTTTCACGCGTTGTTTGGAATTGGCAAATACCGGCTATCCGGTTTTGGGACCATCCCCTGAAGCAATCATTAAAATCAGAAATGAATACCGTTGGTGTACTACAATGAAATTGCCAGCCGAATCAAAAACAGGATTGGTGGAATTTATTGCTGACCGTGCCTTTGAAATCTACAAAAATCAAAAACCACCGAAATCCGGTTCGGTACGCATCACCATTAGCCACGAAATGATTTAGGGCTATTTGTCAAAACAAGGATATGAAGTATTTTCAGGGAAACCATCCTTCATCAAAAAAAAGAAAACCATGACCGTTACAAGAAAACACAACCGATCAGAAGAAGAGGTAAGAAAAACCATTGAGCAAATTGCACAACAATTAAGCACCGATTTCGGGTTTGAGTACGGTTGGAAGGGTTCTCGGCTTGATTTTACCCGAACCGGAGTAAACGGCTATATTGAGGCGCATCCCGGCGAAATTGAAGTCCATATTAGAAAAAGCTTTTTTATCCCTCTTTCCGATTCCTTCCTTCGTGAGAAAGTGAATGAGTATATGGATGAATATTTGTAATTCATTTTTGTTTTCAGAAAGCACAGTATCTGTAAAGAACTTCCTTCATTAAGCTAGTTTTGCTTTGGAAAACTGACAGTAAATAACTAATTTCGTTTTGTTTAATGGAGTAAAATAAAATATAAATTAGATAGGTGTAACTATGGCTATTATATTACTGACAGGAGCATTATTCTTCATTTGGAGACTTTTTATTTGGGGGAAATTTGGATATCCGGTTGATATAAATAAACTTCTAAAACCAAATTTTTTCCTGAGTATTCTTGGTATAATTGCAATTGTTTTGATGATTGTGATTTACGGAAGAACAAATCCTCATTTTTCGTGGATGATTCTGATTATTGCTGTTTTTGGCGGTATAATCGTTGCTGTCATCGAAGCGTTTAGTTATGATTTAAAGAAAAAGTCATCAAAAATTAAACAGGGAAGTCCTTTTTAATTTCTTTTCTTACTTTCTTGACCACTTTCAAAGTGATTAAAAGATCATTTTTTATCTCAGCAGTATTCCTAATTACAACGATGTTCACATCTTCTTGTGAAACGGTTTGTGACGCAATGTTACGAATGCATGTGATTTCAATTGTTGATTCTGAACAGAATCCGATATCAGGAATTCCACTTGAAATAATTAATGTGCGAACGAATAAACCACTATGTACACAAATAAAAGAAGAAAACTCAAGAGAAAGGTGCTTAGACCAATTAGGTCAGAATCAGTTTGGCAATACAGGGTACTACGTCATTATTTCAAGTTTTAATGTAGCAACTTCTTTTAATAATGGTGATGTGAAGAATAGGGATGTGATTGAAGTTAGGGGCAGTTACATGGGTGCTGATTTTGCAGTAAGGTATATAGTAAGAATAAATAAATGCGATATAGAAAAGGTACATGGGCCGGATACTATTGTGTTAGATGTAGTGATTCCGACGGATTAATTTAGAATGGTTTGTCAGTAATTTATCATCAGCTTATAGATTTATTCGATAAGGTATAAAGTTATCCACAACAGAAAAAATCTTGGAAGACCGAAGTAAGTCATTGTTATTCAATGCTAAATTTATTTCTTAATTGGATGAAAAAGCGCTTGCGATTATAGTTTTCAACATTTACATTTCGGTCATCAAATCTCTCTTTATTTAACCGGACTGTTTTTTATGCGTAAATGGAAAAATACGGCATTCAAAGTGTCGGTAGCTTTTATTGTAATCTTGGTTCTCATTATCGGGTAACATCTTGATAAGGTTAAACTAAACCTGCATGACATCAGAAAATGTACACATTGTGAAAGTAGCCGGAATGACTTGTTCCGGTTGTTCTTCACGCTTAACTAAACTTTTCCTAAAACATCCAAACGTTACTGAGGCTTCGGTAAGTCACGAAACGGGCGAGGCTCACCTTAAAGGAAAAATTAAGACAGAAGAAATAAAGGAAATCACCACTAACGCCGGCTTCGTTTTTTTGGGATAGTTTACCATAATCATGACTTGAGTCCACTCCGATTAATCCGAATTACAAAATTAGTTATATAATCTTCGTATATTTAAACGTAAAAACAATAACTTAACTTTGTGAATCTTCGTGTCTTCGAGACGTTGTGATTATTAACTAACTTTTCGGAGCAGGCTCATGACTTTGAAATTTAGAATTCTCAAAGCTACATTCTGAATTTACCATTCTAAAAAAAAGCCTGTCAATTTAATGAAATTGACAGGCTTTTTTTAATTTCTAGCTACTCAGTTGCTTCAAGGTATCCGCAATTCGTTGCATTTTTCGGGGATTGGCTGAGGCTGTAGCAGACTGCTCGATTTGAGTCGCTAACTCATTCAGCATTCTTGCTTGAGCAGTTCCATTCATCCGTTGTGCTCGGTTTATTCCTTGACGGAATGTAACAATCTGAGCCATATCCAACTCACGATCACGCTCGATCTGATCTAAATAAGCAAGCGCCAATGGAAATGAAGCCGGCCAGCGAAACTTAGGTTGCCCCTGCGCATTGAAATAATCCAGCACAACCGTTCTTGAAGCATCAATCTCGTTTTGAGTGATAAACTCACTTGGGATTAAATCGAAAATATCCAATCCGCGTGCAATCTCTGAATTTACGAGAACTCCGTTGTACCAATAAATTGACCAACTTCCACCGGTTTCAAGTCGGGTTGCTGAGATTGGTCCGCGATCGTGAAAGGCCATTTCAACTGGATTTACAGGGTCGGTGAAATCAAAGACATTTACCCCGCCTTGGTACCATCCCTGAACCATGATATCACGTCCCGGAACCGGAATCAAAGAACCGTTATGCGCAACGCAGTTTTCTGTGGATGTCTGCGGAGCCGGCATTTTGAAATAACTTTGGAACACAAGTTTACCGTCTTCAATACTGAAAATCGCATTTGCTCCCCATTCCATCGGGTCTGTATCACGACATTTTGGTTGGGTTCCACCTCCCCATTCATCCGTGAACACGACCACTGTTCCGTCATTATTGAACGTAGCGGAGTGCCAATACGCAAAGTTTGAATCGGCTACAGCATCTAAACGCACCGGATTGATTGGATCCGTAATATCCAACAAAATGCCATATCCCTCGCAAGCGCCACCTGCAAGACCCACTTCAGGAAACAGTGTAATATCATGACATTGGTTCGGGCCATGATCTCCGGTTCTTCCACGTGCAGCCATCATTTCATCGATCATCCCTTGGAGACGCTCACGTAGCGCAAGACTATCAGCCGCAGTTGCTTGTGTTCCTCCTCTTTCTTCAACAATTACATCTAAAAATTGCTGAAGCCATGCACCTCGAATAACGCGCTCTTGACCCATAATGCGCGCAATGTAAGCTCCCTCTGCTCGGGCGCGCTCAAGCGCTTCGCGTTCGGTTGGTGCAGGACCGTGTACCGGTGGGGCTACCAATCCATCAAAAATTCGGGCTGTTGAAACAATGTGAGACGCCTCAGGATTTGCCAACGGCACTTTAATAATTTCAATTCGGAATAAGGCACTATCGGGATCTTCATCTGGGAAAGCATCAATACATCCTTCGAGTTCTTCTTCGGGACGCACCGGCGCAGATCCTGAAACATAGATAAAGATATTTTCTGTATCGTTTGGATCTACAAGCACCGAGTGAGTATGCGAACCGCGACATGTCTGCACGTTTGCAATGTACTTTGGCTTACGAATATTACTGATATCAAAAATCCTGATTCCACGTAAACGATCCGCACTGACCGCAGTTGGAACACCCTCTACTCCGCAGTCTAAACGACCACCAAGTCCTTCACCGGAAACAAAAAGCAAGTCTCCATATACAGAAACATCACTTTGCGAAGCCGGGCACAGATAGTCGATCACCAATTCAGGTGCGCGGGGATTGGAAATATCCCAAACCACAAAACCATTGTAGCTACCTTGAATGGCATAATTGCCCTTAAAGGCTAAATCGGTATTCCATGATGCAATGAAATCTTCGGGGGATGGAGTTGTTGAAAGCATTTCCATATTCCAAATGGTTTCTTCGGCATCAAAAAGGCCGGGAGCGAGACCCACACGAGGATCAGGGCTTGGAGCCGGAATCTGGTGGATGGGTGTTAATTGATGCGTTTGGTGTTGCAATCCGGCATTCCCGGAAGATGCGCAACCATAAATGATTGCACCTGCCATAATCAGTACCACAGCATTAGCAACAAATTTTGTCGTTAATCCGAAATTTTTCTTCTTTGGTAACTTTTTGTTCTGTTCAGTATGCTTCATAAAGCGATTGTTGTTAGGAGAGTTGATATAAGGGATGAAAATTTAGTTAGCTGCCATGCGTCGAAGCAACCCGCGCATGGTTTCAATTTCGGTTTTTTGGTCGGAATAAATATCGGAAGCCAAGCGATACGTTTCTTCATCGTTTCCTGCGCCATCCGCTTCAAACCATTCATAAACCATGGTGAGAGCACCTTCGTGATGCAAAATCATAAATTGAAGAAACAACTCATCAAATACTGCATCCTTTGAAGCTTCGATGCTTTTGAGTTGCTCTTCTGTCAACATTCCGGGCATATCTGTATGGTCGTGAGTTGTTCCGCTACCATGTACCGAGTGTGTAGTACGCTGACCCGCAATTCTTCGAGGTGGTTCAATCGTAACGGTAAGCTCGACGCTTTCAAACTCAATGAGAGGCACGGGTTGATTTCTGTCACGTAGCCATCGTTGCATTGTGGCAATTTCATCATTTTGGGCATTGATGATGCGTTGGGAAAGCAAACCAATGGAACGGTCAGTCGTGCGCGATTCAGACAAGCTTGCCATAATCAACGCCTGAGCGTGATGCACAATCATTTTTGACATGAAATCAACATCAGCTTGAACAAAATTCATCCTCGATTCGGCAAGTCGTTGCCAGTATAATGCTTCAAGCTGAGCCAAATCCGACCGTTGATTGGATTGTGATTCAGGTGTAATGGTTTGGCTTGTACTGCATCCTGCAAATAAAAGCACCACACAGAACAATAGACCTGTTTTAAATATAATTTGAGTAACTGACAGCATTGCCAAATAAAAGATATTCTCCGCTCATTTAAAACAGGCCATTAGTTAAAAAATGTATTAAGGCTTGCCAAAAGGAACATATCCCGCCCAGTTGACGGGATGTTGGAGATTGGGATATTCATTCAATATGAATCTTTGAGCTTGAGAAAGTGCCTTAAACACATTTGACCCTGCCTGAATATTTCTGTAGAACTGCGTTACGAGTAGCGTACTTGGTTCATCCGGCACTTCCCATAAAGTAGCCAAAATGGATGGCGCACCGGCATGTGCAAACGCTCGGGCGAGGGTTGCATATTCGAGCCCTGTTGTCCCTAATCCAGTTTCACAGGCTGATAACACAACTAAGTCTGTATTTCTTAGTGGAAGTTGCATTACATCCACCACGCCAAGTTGTTGATTTCCGGCAAGTACCAGAAAACTTCGCGCAGGATCTTCGGGATTTAACTTTCCGTGGGTGGCAAAATGAACTACCCGAGCATCTTCCGCGTGACGCAAAATGGCATTTTTGTCGGCGGCATTACCTAAGAGTAATGGGGATGTCGGTCTTAAAAGATTATGGATTTCCTGAGCCTCAACGCGCGCACCCGGGAGTGTTCCATCTGGATCGCCAATAATCATGGCATTTCGGGAAGTAGAGGGTTGATGGCGTAGTACCAAATCGAGTAAGTACATCGAAGGTAAGACTCCCATATTGAACCGCTGAACGGCATACTCTACTCTTGGTTGCGTGCTTCGGATTAGTGCTGAGTAAGGCAGATAGTTTAGCGATCCGGTTGGCACAACATAGAGGATGTCATCCCCGAAAACCATGGATTCTATGGGTCGCAACAAATATTCGTACAACTCTTCAAGATAGGCTGCGACTTTTTGATCACGTTCGGAGGTGTCTTTTGGTTGCACAATAGCAGATGAACCAATAGTGCGGCGATTTTCAAAATTCCTGCCTGCAAGATGGTCGGCAACAAACGTACTCAGGTAGTTGAGTCGTTCTGCCTGAACATGAACTTCAATCAATTGAATCTGATTACGATCGATCAACTGAATGGTGAGTTTATCGCGAGAAGGGATATAGACCGCTACTCGATCGCTTTCTCCGAGTTGATGGCGCAATTGTGCGACATCCAACGGATTGAGTTGGAGCAATTGAAATGCTCCGTGATGCTCCATTTCCAATAAGCGCGTGAGTGCATCATAGTTGCGACGACGTTGTTCTAATTCTTGTTGCAGTTGCGGCGGTCGATCTCCCGAAGCGGAGATTTCTGAGGATGGAGGTGCTGACCTGCGACCTAAGCGCTCATTTCCATGCAGATCTTCCTGTAATTTTTCCAGACCGATTCTCTCAGCGTTGATTTCATCCATCAATCGGCGTAAATCTGCTTTTTGAGAAAGCGCGCTCATCAACACATCCGACTCCTGAATTAACTGCCGGCGTTGATGATGACTTATCGCTTGTTCGAACATTCCGTTTTGTTGGAATAGCAACGCATCATCATTATCCCCTACGTCATAAATCAGAAGCCCGCGATCGGTTGAGACATAAATTTGACCGGACTGATTTGCGCCAACAGCATGAATATGACGGGCTCCGCGTTCTCCAAAACGCATATCATCAGGTAATAAACGATTGAGTTGTTGCGGATAAAACCAAGCTCCATTGTTATACAACACAACGCCACCCGGAGTGCCAAACAGCCATGTATCCTCACCGAATTTTGATCCTTGTGTTCCAAGCCACAACATCGGATTCTCAGAACGTAGCTTCATGTAGGATGGATCTTCCAAGCTCGATAGTTGACGGTATCGGCTTCCCTGATGCAACACAAATCCACGTGTTGTGCCAACAAGTGCTGTGTTATCTCCAATATCCGTGTAAGAGGTAATAAACCAATCGAGACCGACATCATCTCTTATCGTCTCAAAAGACGTTCCATTGAAGCGCAACAATCCCCCACTCAATTGAACCCCACCTATATATCGGTGTCCTTCATCTGAAGCCACAACCCAAATATCACCGTCTTTGGTTTCAATTACGCGACTAATCATATCGCTATTCGCAGGAAATTCCTCAGAATCCTTGAACATGCTGTAAACAAATAATTCAGCGGGATGATCTTCATCAGGTCCTTCACTCAATGGGCGGGTTGGGACAAACCGAAATACCGTGCTTGGAGTTGTTGCCCAAACGGTTCCATCAGAGGCGGCGAGTACGGAATTGAATACTTCCGGAGTTCGTACATTGGGTGCATTTTCAAGAAAGAGTAGCCCTTCGGAAGAAAATAATCCTTGACGGATTAGAGTACCGGGCGCATAATAGATGATTTGAGTTCCATCGGTGGTTAAGAGTCCGCCATCAGGCGTTAAATCTAATTGCTGCGCTCGCACGAAATCAAAAACTTGAGGTCGCTCATGGTTTTCACTCGTGTAAAGAAGACGATTAGCGGCAGCAAAAAAGGTGTAATTCCACGCAGGAGCATAGATAATATCTCTCACATAAATATCACGGATAATTTCTTGTTCATTTTTTGCGTGACGAAGTACTCCCTGATCAACCACAAAAAAGACTTCCCCATAATCTGCATGAATGTCTTCTACTTGAACTCTTCGATCGGTAAGGTGCTCTGGCAAACTCAGAAATTCAAAGTTAGATTGATGGTAAGCAGTTATTCCCTGATCCGTTAATACGGCAATGGAAAACACATCTAATTCTTCAGGGATGGGCAAATAGCGAAGCGAAAGTAAATTTGTAGTCTTAACAATATCTTGTTGTCCGGTAACAGGATACTTTTCGTCTAAACGTCCATCAAGTGGTTTACGGTAAAGGATATTTCCCTCAATAAAAAAGACTTCATCCCCACTTGGTCCTATAATCGCGCTCTTCACGGTTCGTGATTCATGAATTTTGCGCACATTATCGCCTACTACAAGCCTAATACCATCTGTTGCAGTGACTACTCCCGAGTATTCATAATTTGAAAAAGAGGAAAACTCTTTCGCTGAAATTGAAGCAATGGTTTGTAAAGTGAGATTCTCCTGATCAACCCAAAGGAGTCCGCTCGTGGTTGAAACGTACAAATTACCCAAATGATAATTCAGTGAAACAATGCCCGGATGTGGAAGTCCTTCAGAAGCTGTGCGCCAGCGCCGTGGTCTATCGGTATAGTCATTGCCGAGAAGCATAAGTCCATTTTGAGTCCCAATCCATACGCTACCTTCGTCGGTCTCAACAATTGAGGTGATGTTAGAAGAAGCATTCGCCTGTCGAAGAGGGGTGGCATTCGGATTGAAATGGCCGCGAACGTCATCAAAAGGGAGTAATTCCCAATAGCCATTGCGGTTAATCGCTAATCCTTGCGAAGTTCCGGCGAGTAAGTGACCGTTTACTCTTCTGATTATTGAGTGAACTTTCAGGTTTATACCGTGTTGTCGGCCTAAATCAGCAATGTTCGAGAATGTCCATAACGCCGGATTCATGTACTCCGATTCAGGAATCCATCGTGCAGCGGGAAGTAAGGAAATGGGGTTTTGTTCTATGCGGGTTTTAAGGGCATCGGCCTGACGCGCCAATGCACGGCGAAACTGTTGTTGTTCCATCCAATTAAGATGCGACTGCCAAAAATTCCAATCCGATTGATTGACCCCAAGTGGACGCGTTTCCGACAAATATTCATACCAAAGCGATATAAGTTGCAGGCGTTGCTCATCATTCATGGAAACATTACCCGGCTCCGACATATATTTAAGCACGGACTCTAAGTCACGCATATTATTTTGATGATCCCTCAAATTATCGAGCAAATATCTGGCGTAGGCTAAACCGGCGGGGGCTTCCTCATCCCCATAAGTATTATACCATCGATTCGAAAGTAGCTCTCGTTGTGCATCTTCAAAAGGTAAATCAGGAACTTCACCATAGCGCTGATTATCCATAAGCCGCGCTAATCTGGTCATTTTATTGAAGACTTCACTGATTTTCTGTGTAGTTTGCCACCCATCAGACGGTATATTTCGAACTATTTCCCCTTCATCATCTCGCTCAAGAATCAGCGTATGATGCTCCCTGTCAGATACTTTTACAATTTGATGGTTATCATCATACTCAATAAACCAAGATTCCTCTGTCAGTCCTCTTTCCTTCAATAAAAAGGCAATAATCTGATTCCTCTCATTGTACTCAAAGCGTACAGAAGATCCGGAGGAAGCTTCAATTTCCAACAGATTACCTCGTTCATCATACGCCGCATTCACATAAGTGGCGCCGAAGCGAATTAAAACAGGTCGGCCGGTTTTTCGGTCATCTTTGTAGGTAGCAACCATCCCATTGGGGTGAAAGATATCTATGGAACCATCCTCATTCAGGGCGTAATCAAGCGACTCACGCTGAGCATCATTTCTCGTAGCATCATACCAAGTGATATAACGATCACTGGGACTAATACAACATGGACTATTGAAATAGGTATGCCGATAAGAAGCCGTTCTGTTACCCAACGTTTGAAGTGCTGAGTTGTATTCTGATCGATTGAGATGATTCGGAGCAATTTCTGCCAGACGCTCATACAATTGAAGTGCCACAAGCGCACTACCTCCCCATCGCAGGTGACGATGCGCCAATGCTGCAATACGGGCACCATCCCACGGATTGCGCTCTACATATCTATGAAATCGAATAAATGCATCGTTTCGATTACTTTGAAGTATGAAATCCGTGAACATCGTTGCGATATAGGTGAGGTTATCCGGATTGTGATCAAGCGCTTGGAGGAGATGATCTATTGCTTCACGATGGTTTCCAGCCGCCTCGTTTAACTTAAATAAAGTATAATGATAGTTCGCAAGGGAGCCTCCATCTTCGAGATATATTTGCGCCAATGCATACGAAACCTCAAGTTTCTCTGAAGTAAGAGTAGTACGGCGACCCTCTCTGTCAATTGTATCCATGTAGTTTAAATAGAAATTAATTCGCGCATCGGTATTCCACGAATCAAGCGATTCAAAACCTACATCTAACAACGAGTAAATATGTTCAAACGGGATGGAAGAATCTGTCATCACCGAGACCATACGACTAATCGGCCAATACGCATTGGGATTTCTTTCACGCGCTTCCTCGTAAATATTCAGTGCATTCAGGGGACTGATATGCGCAAGTCCTCGCCACGCATGTTCATGTTCCGGAAAGCGTTCTACAATGTCATTTTTGTATTGGGATGAAGCTCGTTCTCCATACATGGAGCTGTACGCCTCCGCCAAGCGTAAAAAAGCCCACAGATTTTGGGAATCGCTCTCGACGGATAACGTCAAATGGGTTATAGCATCACGATAGTTTCTCATCTGACGTTGCGTATTTCCGAGCATTCGGAGCATCCAACCGGAATAAGGGAAGTGTCCGAGCGCTTCACGATAAAGTTCAAGAGCAACATCATCGGCATCCATTCTACTAAGTGCGGAGCCTGCAATCCAAAAAATACGCTCATTTAACAGATGATGAGAATCCCTGTAGAGTCCAAACACATCCCAAACTTCTGAACTATTTCCACTTTCGAGCAAAGATTCCATCCATAAACTGAGTGATGCCGGTACTTCGGATAATTTGAAAGCATTAGACGCTGCTTCGGCAGCTTGGGCAAAACGTTTGCTTTCAAACTCAATGCGAGCTAATTCAAGATAAATTGCGGATGTGGCTTTATCATTATTCAAAAATGGCATCAGCGCTTCACGGGCTTTCCCCCATTCACCCAATGACCTGTATAACTCGGAAGTGTATTGTGCTCGGGTTGCATCGACATCCTCGTTGTTAAGCTTTGCAACAGCATAGGCACGTTGTTGAATCAAACGCAATGCTTCTGATTTCTCCCCTAATCGATATAGATTCAATGCAGCTGATTGAAATCCGTTTCCATAAGGATAGACCTTAGTAAATCGTAACCAATGTGCCGCACTTTCTGAATAATTTCTTGAGAGTGATTGATAAAAAGCTAAAAAACGCACTTGCTCGTCATTTTCAACTTCTTCTCCATATACTTCCAAAAAAGATTCTAATGTGTGGAGGTTGCCGGCATCACTATAGCGAGAGACGTTGTCAAGAAATGCCCTGGCTTGAGGATTGCAACAAGTGGAGTCCGCAACAATTTCGCGAACCTGTAATCTGAGTTTTTCGGAAGCACGCATCGCATCCACCAAGGTCCAAACCATGTTGAAATCGTCAGATCCACTCACAAGTAAATCTAAAAGTAGCTGTCGGTATTCCGCGATTTTAACGCCATTATTTAAGCCAAAATAGTAAGATCGAATATCCCAATAATTCTCCCATTGTGAGACTTCATTGGGAGGAAAAGCATCCATCATCCCCGAAATATCACGATTATTTCTAAACCTGCGAATGGTACAAGATCGCTCCAACGCGGGGATGGAAACCGAAACGGACGCATCATCAAAAAGCATACACCACAAATACCCGGCAAAAAAAGTATTCGTCCCATCACTTCTTACCTCATTAATTAACTCCTGATTTAATACATCGAGCTTGCCTTCAACATATAAAGTAGCCCACGACTGAAGCTGTGGATCATTAACCTGTTGCGCCTCAACAAAACTGACGAATGAGACAAAGAAAATAAAAAAGGAGAAATAGAATCGTTTCATGAAAGCTTTGTTTTTTTGATACCAACGTATCAATATAGTAAATGTATCCCGTTTTTAAACAAGTAGATAATGCATTGCATGATGACTAACGTCTTCTGTTGTTAACGATGTTTTACAATTATTATGATTGAGGATGGAGAAACGTAAGGAATTCGAGGGGTGAGGGATACTAATACAGCCTCTTCTTTTTAGCTTCATTGAGATTAGATTGGTATTGAATATTATTAATTGAATAGTAGTACTCTGCCAATTTAATGATTGAACTTACTCTGATTCAAACGTTTTGTAATGGAGCTATTAAATCGGCTTATTTATTATAAAACAATATATGTGTATTATAATCAATGGTTTATATTTAGTAACCATACATCTATTCGGTTCATTATTTGTTTAATATAACCATGAGAATTCAATTTATTGTGTTGGATTTTCATGGTAAATATTATATTTTATACATGAAATATAGATATCATATTTCTGAATTTCATAAAACGATATATCATGTATGTTTAAAAGAATCAAAGAAAATACAATCCTTGAGCTACTTCAGGATTATCCCTGTGTAGCTATAACCGGTGCGCGTCAAATTGGAAAAACGACCCTTGCCCGCGAAATTGTCGCATCGCTGCCGGATAATGCCCTTTATCTCGACATGGAGTCGCCCCGGGACTTGGCTCGTATTCAGGAGCCGGAATTATTCTTTGAGCAAAACGAAGACAAATTGCTGGTGATAGATGAAATTCAGCATCGGGGAGATTTATTTCCCGTTTTGCGCTCCGTTATTGACCGAAACCGAAGAAATGGCCGCTTTTTACTTTTGGGGTCAGCTTCCCCGGAATTAATTCGGAATTCCTCGGAATCGCTTGCCGGTCGAATCGCTTATGAGGCGCTTGATGGGCTTCACATCAATGAAATTCAACCCAAACATTCCCTAAACGAACTATGGTTCAGAGGCGGATTTCCGCAAGCACTACTGGCAAAAACGGATAAGTCAGCCATGAGATGGCTTCAGGATTTTCTCTATACCGTAACCTCCCGTGACCTGCCCATCCTCGGGCTAAATACCGATTTGCCCAAATTGCGCACATTCTTCGCCATGCTGGCACAACAGCAAGGCGGACTGATGAACCGTGAAACTATGGCGCGTTCCGTTGGCGTAAGCGGCACAACCATCAACCGCTATCTGTACTATTTGGCGAATATTTACCTGATTCGTGAGCTTCAACCCTGGCATGTGAATGCTAAAAAACGGCTTGTCAAAACCCCGAAAGTCTATATCCGCGATTCCGGATTACTACACGCCATGCTCGGGATTGATTCCTATGATACACTCAAAAACAATATTGCTGTTGGTGGTTCATGGGAAGGATTTGTTATTGAACAAACCGGAAGCATTTTGCCTGAATCATGCAACATGTACTTTTACAGAACGCATCAGGGTGCTGAGGCTGACCTTTTGATTATCAAGGATGGTAAACCCGTAATCTGTGCTGAAATCAAACGAACCAATGCCCCAACCATGTCTAAAGGTTTCGCCAACGTAATTGATGACAACCAAACCCAATTCAACTACATCATCCACACCGGCGACGACACCTTCCCGGTAGCAAAAAACGTACAGGCAATTGGGTTGATGGGGTGGTTGGAGTTGGTTAAAAAAATCTAAGCCCATCATTCCTATAAATGACAAAAGCCTGATTTTTCAGGCTTTTGTCGTTTACATCCAACTCAAATCAATACCACAAAACACACGTGTTTCTATCACTTCTTCCACTTAAATTTAACGTGAGTTTTTGTTGTTCTTGGCCGGGGCGACTTACAATAACTTCAACGATTCCACCCATGGCGGCAAAACGTGCACCTACGCCTAAATCGTTGATGGTGTTTACGCGCCAAACTTGGATGTTTTCAATTCCTACGCCATCCACATTGTAAGGAACACCTTGGTAAGTAAGTACAACCTGATCATTGGTGGCTTGCTGGAAGCTTACATTTGAATCGAAACGGCTTAAATGACGTGCTACAGCCATATTCTTATCAGGTGCAAGTTCTTGAGAAGCGACTTCAACAGTACGTGTGGTGCCGCCGGGAAGCATCATCTCGAAAGTTACTCTAGAATTGGGAGCGACAAATTCCAGGACTCCGAACACTTCTTCTACGTTTCTAACGGAAGTTCCATTTACTTTGGTAACCTGCGCATTCAGAAATTGTGACATAGAAGCTGCTGCCGGACTATTTGGAATAACTCCTGTAAGAATAGGATGCTGATTAGCCTGACGTGAGAAGGTACGTCCACCCATTTGAACACGATCAAAATGATCAGACAACTCTATTCCCAACCAAGCACGGCGAACACGGCCATTATTAGCAATCACATCATTTGTGATTCTATTCGCAATATGGGGCTCAAGCGCATAGTTTACTTGTGGAAGACGCACCATTTGGCCATTATTTTCACGCCCTAATGCCACGAAAGTGTTGATCCCAATAACATCCCCATTTCTATCAAATAATGGACCACCACTGTTTCCACCAAAAATGGTAGCTGTTGACTGTAGGTAACCGAATTTAGCCGTCAATCCGCCAAGGTGGCGATTCAAAGCACCAATAATACCATCTGAAACAGTATAAGGAAGATTTCCTCTTGGATTGCCAACCGCATACACCGGTTCACCAATTCTTGGTTGGGTTTTCTTATAATCCACAACTGACATTTCAGGGCCGGGCTGTGTTCTGAATGCAAGGATGGCAATATCATACATATTATCGCCACCAATAATATCCATCTCGTAACGCGTACGGTTAATTGAATATACTACCACAGCACCCGGCTTATTTGAAGCATACTCAACAACGTGAGAATTGGTAACCACATATTTTCTGCCGTTCCGTTGAACAACAAAACCGGAGCCGCTTCCAAAAGCATTACCGATATCAAGTGGCTCTTCATAAGCTACATTTGCGGGTGCACCACGATAACCAAGGAGCATAGCCGTATCGTCCATATCTTCAACGGCAACAGTAACAACAGCCGATAGAACGCGTTCAAGCATGTCTGATGATGATTGGCTGTAGGCTTGGTAGCTGAATAGAACCAACATCAATGAGGTGAGAATGAGTTTTTTCATAGTATTTGGATTAGTTTATTTTTTTGGGAAAGTTCAAGGTTTTGTACCGGTGGACACAAATAACCGGCTAATAGACCAGTCAATCACAGGAGGTGAACCAAAGGTTCTTGTTCCGGTGGAGCGGTCTGAGATAAGTGCATCAAGTGGTGACATCCCGGGAGCACGGGTTCCTGATCGGGTGCCGACCACCGGTTGCTGATTAAACACTCCGGGATTAGAGAGTGGCACTTTACTGGTTAACATAAAAACGGTATTAACTGCAAAAGGAGCTTCTATTGGAACGGTCATTAAAGTTATATCTGCCGGGATGCCCTCATCGCTGTTAATCATTTCACCGGTAGGTAATGCACTACTTGAGGATGTTTGGGGATATAAAAGCCCCATTCTTCCACTATTATCAGCAAAAAACACATAGACATGGTGAGAATCAAATGCACGAGGATGCGGTCCCATGGTGTTTTTTAGAATCAGGTCGTAATTTCCAACAGATAGGTGACCTGTTTCGATAATTTCACCGGTTGAGGTATTTCTGAATGCAATTTCAAAAGGGAATCGGTTTCCGGGAGGAGCTTCTAAATCGAGCCATCCTTTAATTCTTGATATTGCGTTTATTTGGCGATTCAACTCAGTATAAGCTGCTCTTGTATTCTGAGCTGATAGACGAACAGGCTCCGTTTGAATCGGAAAAACTGAACGTCCGATTTCTTCCATTGAAGCGTTAGGACGCACCCAACGATATTCAATTTGGTCGGTACGGGGATTATAATAGCCGGTTAGGATGTAATCAGCTTCCTCACGGCTTTGTGCTACACCAATCATACTGCGCTCATCCTTCACAAAATCAAAGTTTTCGCGCACCTCATTGGTTGGGGGGAAATGAACGAATACTGCAGGAGTGTCTTGAAATGATCGTTGGGTAGCTACAGCTTGGCCAATTTCTCCTCCAACCGACTCTTCACCAAAAAATTCATTTTTCCATGAACCACCTGCGTAGTGAACGTAGGCAAATTGTTCTTGCTTTGAGAGTGGATCTGTAACCCAAACCATCCCTGCACGTTCAGCATCTGTAAAAGCATTTCTGGCTAATGAAAGCAAGTCATCATACGAACCGGATGCAGGTGGTAAATACACTAAAAAAGGTTCAGCTTCATTAATGCCAAAAGAGACAACTTTAAATAAGTCCCCTTCCTTAACAGAAGAAGCATCTCCAGAAGTGATTTCAGCGATAGCTTCCGTCAACTGATTAAGTTGAGTAACACGAATTTCAACAGGATTTTCTTGTTGGGTATGATGGCGTAAGACTGCACCTATATTAAGCCCAATGGCACGTCCGCCTTGCAATACCACGATATTACCCGCACGTTGTAACACGCCTGAGTACACGGCATCATCAGCATCTTCAAGTGTTCCAAATAATGGAGCATTTACCCGCTCAGGAAGACCGGCCAACACAGGATCCTGATCAGCAATACTCGAGCTTACAATAGCATTAACACGCGCCATAATTCTGGAAACCGGTTCATTTGGAGCAGATTCACGAATGACACGAATCAAAGCATCTGTGAAAATGCCTGTTATAGCATCTGTTTGGCGGTTAAAACGCTCTTTTGCGGTTTGTTCATCTCTTGCTGATGACAAAACTAACGCGCCTCGCTCTTCTGGGGATGGGAGATTATTCAGGGATGCATCCGCAACATCATACAATGCCGGATCAATTTTACGTTCTGCAATTCCTGAAGGAACCCCTCTTGTTATAGATCCGGAATGGCAGGAATCAAAAATCAATGTCAGACGCAAATCTCTGTCTAAAGCACGGTTAAACATTTCTCGTAACTCTTTATCACGGATATCAGGGGCGCCAAAGAAAGCATCGGTAGGGACAAGTGTTTCATCGAGTTTATTTAGCTCGTCTGACAAGCTGTTTGGTACCTGAGAGCCATGTCCTGCATAGAAAAAGAACACTTCATCTCCAGATTCAGGGTTTGCAATCACAAATTGCTCAATGGCAGAAAGGATATTTTCTCTTGTTGCTTCTTCGTTGAAAAGCGTATGAATGTTGTTGCGATCAAATCCGAAACGGCTGACTAACAATTCTTTGATATTACGAGCATCATTTACGGCACCTCGCAAATCGCTCCATCTTCGCGGTGGAACGGCATTAGCTGAGCCCAAAGTGGCAACAACAGTTGGTTCGTCGTAGATATATTTATCAATGCCAATAATTAAGGCATGTTTATTCTGAGCTTGAACTTGGACAGTCAAAAAAAGAATGCTCAGTAATAAAAATGGTTTTAGGAAAAAACGCATAACTATCTCTCAGTTTAGTAGTGAACTCTAAGACTTCTTGATGTAAGCCGAATATTTTAAAGGAGGGATATCAGTAATAGGCAGCTTATCTGATATCCCTTTAACTTAAGCAGTTGTCAAATTACGGATACAAACTCCACGTGAAACTTCCACTTACATAGCGGTTAATTCCACCCCAAAACTTATCCGGTGCATCGCTAAATGGAGCTACAGCATAGAGTCGGTAGGTATCGGCACGAGGCAGGTAGATGGTCAGACTTCCCCAAGGAGCCATCGTGCCTTGAAGAACACCATTAATATAGCAACGAACATACCAATTAGTATAGTTATCGAATTTCACAAAACGAGCAGCAGCACGCTCGCCATCTTCATCCACTTTATACGAAGGAGCCGGAAATTCAGCATCAAGCGTATTCATCATTTCATGATCATGAATTTCTTCCTGATGGATGTCTCCTCTTGCCTCAACAGCATTCGAAGAAAGTTTATCAGCCTCTTGAGCAAAAGCACTGTTCAATCCCGAAAAGAGTAAGAACAGTGGTAACATGAGCATTACAGTGTATTTGAGCTGTTTCATAATTGTTTGTCTCTAATTGTTTGTTAGTGTTTGTTTTTTTGAGTTATTGACTCAAGTTCTGATTTTTGAAAAGACAGTTTATTCGTTTTCAAAATTTAAAATCGCGTTTAACCAGAAATTTTTACGATCCCTGTAGTTTCCGGTCGTTTCACTCTAGATTCCTTCAAAGTTATTTGAATTGAAAATCTTCCCTGTCCATATTTTTTAACTAATTCATACCGATCATCATAGGTAAAGCCGGTTGATCTGGGAATCAAATAAGAAAAGCCTTGAACCGGTGTGCCTCTCAAAGCCTCTACTGCTGCATCATAACCGGGTTCGCCACGCATCGGAAAATCTTCAAGGCTTAATAAAAACCTACCCATAGGTACATCCGAATGCATAATCATGTTATCATCGATCCAATGCGCCAGGAAAACGACTTCCATTGAAATATTTAAGGTATTTTTCTTTTCACGAAACCAAGTGCCGGGTTTGTACCATCTGCGACCTGATGGAACCTCAGAATCATAGACTCTGATATCAGCTACATTCATCCTGAAAATGGAGTTATTGAGTAATTCTGAGGGATTTGACTTATCTAACTCAAGTGAAATGTATAAGGCGGTGTCTTTTCTACCTGTTTCGTCTGTTTTCCATCTTATAATATCTAAACCATCAAAACGTATTCCTGAAGGATCAAGGGGATGGATATCGGAAAGTTGCTCGTAGAAATATAAATCTGATCGTGCGTCATTGTGCGTCAAAGTAGTACGTTCGCGCTCATCTCTGATCACTCTCTCGATTGCATTATAGCCCAAGCTAGTAGCTGCGCCGATTAAAGGATTAAATACTCCCCGGTCTCTATCGCCGGTTGCAGCTAAGCTTAAACTGCGAAACAGCTGTGGATTTTCATTAATGCTTGTGTCTAAAGAGGACTGCTTTAGTGGTTGAGTTGAAGAACATGCCAACAAAAATGAAAGCACTACAACTATTAAAAAACAATTTAAAATTCTTTTTGGGTTTAAAACGGACATACAACTAATTTTATCGAACGCTTTTGTTTACAATTATTAAACAATGGTTTTACAAAATTTATTGTACAACCATATAAAAAGAAACAAAAAAGCACTTTTCATACTTCGATAGTGAATTTAATCACAATTAAATTGAATGCAAATTCTTATTTCTAAACTGCTAATTCAATAAGCTTAGAGCGTATTAGTTTGCCTAAATCGTTCTTGGGCAATGTGTCAATTTGTTTAAACTCTCTAGGGACTTCAAAATTACTTAAATCAGCTTTTAGTGCATCAGTCCAGACATCAGGAGCAAAATGTTTATCATCAACAACAACCAGTGCAACTAACTTTTGACCCCAAACAGAATCTTCAACCCCAATTACTGCAACATCTTTTACTTTTGGCAATTTGAGTAGAGCATTTTCAACTTTCACCGGACTTACATTCTCTCCACCGGTTATGATTAAGTCTGATCTTCGCATTTCGACATAAAGATTCCCTTTAGCATCTATATGACCATAATCACCGGTATAAAACCATCCCTTTTCATCGAACGCATGATTTGCTTCTTTCGGATAGAGATATTCGTCAATTACTTGTGGTCCTTTGAGATAGATAAGCCCACTTTCGCCATGTTCAAGAACTATCTTATTTGAATCCCTTATCTGAATTTTATTCCCTGGCAAAGGCACGCCACTGCTTAGCGGATCTGCATTAAATATACTGTTGATTGGAACGCATGTAAATTGAGCTGTAGTTTCAGTCATCCCATAACTTTTCATAATCGGGATTTTCCTTTTCCTAGCTTCGAGGATCATTTCGGTGCTTGATGGACCGCCACCCAGTAGAATTGCTTTAAATTCATCATGTGTTTTGAAATCAGGTACTTCCAGGAGTTTATGTAATTGAGTTGGAACCATAGAAGTCATGGTAACTTCCCAATTCAAAACTAATTCATCAGCTATTCTGTTTAATTTCTCGAATCTGAAATCAGAAATACTATTTCCATAAATGATAGATCGTAAAATAACTGATTGCCCACCAATGTGATTTAATGGCAGCATCAGTAACCATCGGTTGGAAATTCCGGGTTGGACATTTTCTCCTGCACTTAATGCTGCTTGAATTATATTTTTCCGTTTAATAATTGCAATTTTGGGTGTACCGGAAGTCCCTGATGTCATCATATAGCCACAAATATCATCAAGGCTGGAAGACATTAATCGTGCTAGAGGAGATTCCTGTATTTGATGACAATATATTCTTTCGCAACTAGCATCAGATAAGCAATAATCATCTCCCAAGTCTGAAAATTGTGCGATTGGGTTAATATAATCTTGAATGAGACTAATTATTTCCCTCGAAGGGTTTTGAGGAATAACAAAAAATGGAATGCCGGATACCCAACAAGCGGCAATCCATTTAGAAGTATATTTAGAAGAAGCAGAAAAACAAAAAGGGCGGCTTTTAGAGGAATCTGTACGAAGTTTTAAATAGATCCATGTTAGTTTTTGAGCAATATGATTGATTTCTTTACAGGTAACAGATTCTCCTGAAGGATAGTAAATGAAAGAATCTGAACGTTCTTCAAAAAGCATAGTTAAGCTCACTCCGTTTAAGGAATCCCCGATAAAAAAGTATTATAAGCGGATATATAGGATATAAAAAACAGTAATTTATTTTTGTCAAAATAAATGCCTCCACGTTAAACAATGACTAACGTTTGAGACTTGTTTGTTCATTTGTAACCTTTCGGAGTGGGCTTTTATATTAATTTTCTGCAATAAGAAGTAGGTTTTCTTTATTTACATTCGGCTGATCTTCAATCTCATATATGGTAAAATTCCCATTTTTAATGAGGTCATTATCAGGTAGTGGATCAGTGCTGAATAAATAACCGGTTGAAAGTCCACAGGCATATTTCTCAGGCTGGGTTGCGGATGCCATTTGAGCCACTATCCTACGACCAATTCCACTTTCAAGAGTCGTTGTAGTAACGACTCCAAGCCCGGCTTTACGAGCCGTATCAACAATTGAGAAATAATCTTCAATGGTTCCAATTAGAGTAGGCTTTAGAACTAAGATATCAACCACATCTTGCTCAATGAGCTTTCTTGCATCTTCATAGCTTCGAATAGATTCATCAGCAGCTATAAACTGAGAGGTATTCTTTTTAAGCCACGTGGTTTCATCATCCATTCCTACTTTAAGTGGTTGCTCGCAATATTCGATATTAAGAGGTTCTAACTTTTTTAGGTTTTCTAAAGCTTCTTGAACTCCCCAAGCCTGATTTGCATCAATTCGAATCTTGATGCCAGGATAGTACTCTCTTAATGACTTTAGTAATTGATATTCATGGTCGAAATCAGCACCAACTTTAAGTTTTAGAGTCGAGTAACCATTCTGAATGGCTTTTTTTGCGTGTGCAAAAACTTGTTTTTCATCTCCAAGTCCAATGGCAGCATTAACAGATACACGCTCAAACGAAGCAGGGTTCAAATATTTTTGCAGACTTTTTCCTTCTGATGCGGCTTTTTGTTGATACCATAAAGAAGAAATACCAAATTTAGTAGCATCGGTTACATCGTCAGAGAAAACCGGTGCAGATTCCCCTTTTAGTAACGGCAACCATCGCTCTACTTGGATAGCTTCGAATCGGACATCATCGAATGTTTCCGGAGAAAAACCCGGTAGGGGAGATGCCTCCGACCAAAATTCACCATGTTTATTTTTTAAATAAAAAATGATCCCTAACCTTTTTTCAACCGTTATACCCGATAATCTAAATGGTTGTGTAAAAGGAATATCGTATGAATAGACTTTGAACCTCATAAAATGACTTAAAATTAGTTACCTAAAACAATACCAACTGCGAATAAGATGCCAAATAAAAACATAAACATAGCCGTTTGTTCTAGCGTTTTATTAAGCTTTACTTTTTCATCTATCCTAAATATAGTAATTACATGATTTATAGCAAGTGGTAGAATCAAAAAAGGTAATAAAACAATAGGTTTATACCCTTCTTGAAAAACAAAATGAGGAGGGATTGCATAAGCGAGTAACATCATTGCCAAATACTCGAGTTTCAAGACCCGATCTCCGAAAAGAACCCCTAATGTTTTCTTTCCTGTTTTCCGATCTATATCTGAATCTCTTAAATTATTAACAACCAATATGTTAACACAAAGTGCTCCAATCGCAAGTGAAGCCCAAAAAGCTTCCATCTCCCATTCAAAAGCATTAACATAAAATGTGCCCATTACAGCAACAATCCCAAAAAATATAAATACAAAAAGATCACCTAACCCATTGTATCCTAAAGGATAAGGACCTCCGGTATAGGCAATGCCAAATAAAATGGATAGTACACCGATGAGTAGAATGATCCATCCGCCGTGCCAAACTAAATACATACCCGCTATAAATGCTAACCCCATAGCCATATAGGTAGCCATTTTCATTGATTTTGGAGCGATATACCCCTTAGAGGTCATTCGATCAAAACCAATTCTTTCTTCGGTGTCTGAGCCTTTTACGTGATCGTAGTAGTCGTTTGCAAAATTGGTACCAATCTGTATTAAAACAGCGCAGAAGAGCGCAATCAATGATGGAAGCCAAAGTAAAGAATCGTGAGCATAGGCTAATGATGCTCCTGTAAGTACAGGGATGATGGCTGCTATGAGCGTTTTTGGCCTTGAAGCGGCTATCCAATGTGATAGTGTTGAAGAACTCAATTAGAAATTAATCGTGTAGTTGTTATAAAGTGATTCTAAAAAATAGTTTGCAAAGATAAGTGCATTAGCTCAAATAGTTTAAGCTTATTTTTAGGCATCTATAATTTTGTGCATTACCTTTTTGGGATTTGAAGTTAGTGTAAAAATAGTTATCTCAGGCCTTACGAGTCGAATCGGAGCTCCAACCAAACCAACACCAACATTTACATAAAGCTGCTTATCGCCATATTGATAATGACCTCGGGAATATTTTTGAAATAAATCTATAGGATATAATTCAACACCGGCAAACTCAAATCCAATTTGACCACCATGTGTATGACCCGAAAGGGTTAAATCAATACCATGATTGATAGCCTTGTCGAACATATCCGGTCTGTGAGAAAGTAGTAATTTGAAACTTTCATTGGTACTTTTCGATAATGCTTTGCCTAAATCTGAGAAGTCTCTATTTCCCAAACCGGCATCATCAATTCCCAAAACGGAAAAAGGTTCTCCGTTAATAATTAAATTTTTAGCATCATTTTTCAGGAAATTCGCTTTAGTTGATTCCAAAGCTTGTGTTAATCCTTCAATAGAAGCATAATGATCGTGATTTCCCGGGCAGGTGAACACACCATAATCAGATTTTAATAAATCAATTGTATCCTGAATAGCAGGGATTTCAGAAGGATGTGTATCCACAAGATCACCGGTAATCATTACCAAATTTGGATGTTGATTATTGATCAACTCGAATATTTCAGCAATCTGATTACGATTCATAAAAATGCCGGAGTGAATATCACTAATGTGAGCAATTTTTAATCCTTCTAATCCAGACGGCAGTTGAGGATATAATAATGTTTTCTGAACAATTTGATAATTTCTATGTGTAGCGATGGATAGGCCAGTTGTTAGAATCAACGGTGCAGTAAACACAACCGTCCCTGCTTGTCTTAAAAACTCTCGTCGTGTTTGCTGTGTCTCCTCAGCTGTTGATAACGGCAATGTTACTTTTTCTTGAGCAGAAATGTAATTACTAAGATTACGCTTTTTTCTTATTGCGTACTTTCTATAGATACTTTTAAGGATGCGCCCGAAATGAAAAACTACTGAGCATAAAAAAAGCAAAAAGATAATGGCAAAGAAAATTCCCCCAGGCTTAACGATAAAATTTTGAATCCATGCCAACTCGTGCCAGTCCGAAAATGCTATAAAAAAACGAGCAAAAAAGAGTGAGTTTCCAAATGCTAAGAATACATGGACTGCTGTAATTAACTTTTTTTGATTTTGAAGGTTGAAAGCATTCCTCACCCATGCCCTATACATAGAATAAACTAAATACTGCATCCCTAAAAAAGTAGATGTCAGAACAGTAATGAAGGTTAAAAAGAGGAGAATGTCATTCATAATGAAAGAATATCTAAAAAAAGAAGCCTGATGGATTAAAACGTATGGATGTACGTTTAAATTCCATCAGGCTTCAAAAAAGTTCGAGATTTTAACTCGTTATTTTATTTCACTGCATTTGCTATTGCATGAACAAAATCTGTCTTTTCCCATGGGAAAGCATCTCTGCCAAAATGCCCGTAAGCAGCGGTTTGGCGGAAAATAGGTCTTCTTAAATCGAAACGTTCTATGATTCCTGCCGGTGTACAATCAAATACTTTTGAGACAGCTGCTGCAAGTTCCAAATCATTAACTTTTCCGGTACCATAAGTATTTACGAAAAAAGAAACCGGCTCAGTAACACCAATGGCATAGGCCAACTGTACAAGACATTTATCAGCTAAATTAGCCGCAACAATATTTTTAGCAATGTGACGAGCAGCGTAAGCCGCACTTCTATCAACTTTGGTTGAATCTTTTCCGGAGAAAGCTCCACCACCGTGTGCACCGTGTCCGCCGTACGTATCAACGATGATTTTTCTTCCAGTTAGGCCGGTATCACCGTGAGGACCACCAATTACAAATTTACCTGTTGGATTAATGTGTAAAATGGTTTCTTCGTCCATGAAATTATCAGGCACTACACGTGGAAATAAATGTTTTTGGATGTCGCTTTTAATCTGATCCTGCGAGACACCTTCATCGTGCTGCGTCGAAAGTACGATGGTGTGAACTCTCGTAGGAGTTCCGTTTTCATCCATCTCAACAGTGACCTGACTTTTACTATCCGGTGCCAAGTAAGGCATTAACTTCGAATTTTTTCTGATATTCGCCAATTCCCTCACAAGGTCATGAGCCATCTGAATACTAAGTGGCATGAAGTTCGCTGTTTCCTTACAAGCGTAACCAAACATCATCCCTTGATCGCCTGCACCAATTTTTTTGCTGTCTTTTTCATCTACACCTTGAGCAATATCAGCACTTTGCTGATGAATAGATACCATTACGCCACAAGATTCTGAATCAAAACGGTAGGTATCTTTGGTATATCCAATTTCCCTGATTGTATTTCTAACAGTTTCCTGAATATCTACGTAAGATTTGGTTCGAACCTCTCCAGAGATTACCGCAAGCCCTGTGGTTACAAGTGTTTCAACTGCAACCCTTGAATCAGGATCTGATTTAAGCATTTCATCGAGAATGGCATCCGAAATCTGATCTGCAACCTTATCAGGATGCCCTTCAGAGACAGACTCGGAGGTAAAAAGTCTTTTCATTAATTAAACTACCAGTATCTGAGTGTCAATAATTAAATTTTAATTAGCCTTAAATATACAAAATTTTATTGAATCTTAGCTTGCAAAGAATTTGCACTATCATTAAGTTTATCAAATTGAAGCCCTTCAACATAGGACTGAATTTAATAATTGCACTTTACCTTTAATCTGTTTTTAACATGCTGTCGTTTTTTGATATAGAAATGCTATATGTATTAGTCGGTTTTTTCCTGTTTATCCTAATAATTATCACCATATTGAGAACTGTCAAATCATTGACTTCAATGCAAGGATACTCTTGTAATAATAGCCAATCTTGCGATGTTAGCCGAATTCCGAGGGGGATGAGGTTTCGTTTGATTAGTTTCCTCTTTCCTATGAAACGCTATGCCTGCCATGATTGTAACAGGAGATTTGTAAGATTACAACCTCTTTTTAAGTCAAAAGATAACGACTAACTCAGTTCATTATCGAATAATGACTTTGTTCCGGGTAATTGAGGATATTTAATTCCAAGGTATTTAAAGGCTTTTTCCGTTGCAACTCTACCTTTTGGGGTACGTTGCATAAATCCTTCTTGAATTAGAAACGGTTCATAAACTTCTTCAATCGTACCTTTTTCCTCATTCACGGCAACGGCTAAAGTTCCAAGCCCAACAGGTTTACCTTTGTATGTATCAACCATTACAGAGAGAATTCTTATATCCATTTCATCTAATCCATTCCGGTCAACTTCAAGCGCGTTTAAAGCCCTATCTGCAATTTCATCTGTAATAGTGTTTTTGCCATCTACTTCAGCAAAATCTCTCGTTCTGCGAATGAGTCGGTTTACAATACGTGGAGTTCCTCGGCTTCTACGAGCAATTTCATAGGCTCCTTTATCTGAAATGCCGATATTTAAAATTGTAGCGGTTCGTTCAGCAATAAGTTGCAAGAGTTCAACTCCGTAATAGTCGAGTCGCAGATCGATCCCAAATCGCGCTCTAAGAGGAGCCGTTAGTAATCCTTTACGTGTTGTAGCACCAACTAAGGTGAAACGTTTAAGATCAATTTGAACACTTCGCGCATTAGGACCGGAATCAATTACAATATCTATTTTGAAATCTTCCATTGCTGAATACAGATATTCTTCAACAACCGGATTAAGTCGGTGAATTTCATCAATGAATAGAACATCCCCTTCATCTAAATTTGTTAATAACCCGGCTAAATCGCCAGGTTTTTCAAGTACAGGGCCGGTGGTTGGTCTTAGATTGACTCCCATTTCATACGCTATAATAGCTGCTAATGTAGTTTTTCCTAAACCAGGAGGTCCTGAAAGCAATACATGATCAAGGGGTTCGCTCCTCATTTTTGCAGCCTTTATAAAAACAGCAAGATTATCAATAATTTTCTGCTGACCAATAAATTCATCAAGTCGTAAGGGTCTTAAAGATTTCTCAAAAGGACCATCTTTTAATTCAGCGTTTAGAACCGGATTTGACACAGTGATTTAAGTTTTTTCAAATAAAAAAGGTTAACCTGAATACGCAAGTTAACCTTTTCATGACTAAAGTGTTATTGTAAAAAGTGCTTTATGGATCTATTATTTCCGGTTCAATATCTTCAAAATCGATGTATCCCAGATAAGCATCTAAAATTCGAAGCTGACGGAATGCCTCACGGCGATATACACCATTCATTCCGAAGGTCATGTAGAATGAGTAGCGGGCCATTTCGTAATCACCGGCCACTAATTCTGCATTGGCTTTAAACCACCAAGCCCTTTCCTGAGCGCGGTCATCTCGAGCATTAATTATTGCACCTTCGAAATATTGAGCGGCTCTTTCATATTCCTCAAGATTATACAAGATAATTCCAGCATTCATAAATGCTTTTCCAACTCTTGAATCATCAGGAAAAGAATCTATCAACTCCTGATACATCAGTAATGCTTCATCAGGTTCTTCAGAGAAAACATAAATTAAGCTTCGATCGAAAAGATTAGCGAATGGGTCTTCTTCGCCGAACTCTCCACGAACCGTATCCATTGATTCCATAGCAAATAGATCAATCGATGGTAGTAACGTGAGCTCGCTGAGTAAATGAGTTCGATTTGCAGGGTTAGTTGGGCTATTAATTTTGAAAAGATTTATTCCGATTACCAAAACGATGACAGCTGCAACGGCAATAAACCAATTTTTGTATTGACTCATAGGGGTAACATTATATAACTCCTCTTTTTCATACACTTGAGATTGCTGACTATCAAATTGATGAGGATAGATCGTTTTTTTATCACCGTTATCTGAGGAGTTCTCTTTTTTGTACAAAACTCGCAGTGATGCCTCTACTTTTAAGCTATGATGAATCTCCGGATCTTCTATTACAGATTCCCAAAAAATTTCTTGCTCAACAGCCGTCATCTCCCCATTTAAGTAAGAATCTATTTTCTTCCTGACTTCTAATTCTTTTTTTTCGAAGTTTTCCATTTGATTTTTGTTAGTGATTCATGATCTATATGTTATAGATCATGGAACTCGACTTTCCTTACACAAGTTTTACATATTTTTTCGAACACAGTTTTCCAGTTGCTTATGAATCCTGTGCTTTTTAACCCACACATTTGACAGGCTCAAGTTGAATTCAGCTCCAACAACTTCTGCTTTTACACCGGGATGCTCAAGCCAAAACTCAATGATTTTGCGTGATAAATCCTCAAGTTTCGTAATACATATTTTTAGCAGATTCATCATTTCCTTATCCGCTAAAATTTCCTCAGGTGAAGATACGGGTTGTAATTCATCCAACATATCATCGCCAACATTTTTATTGTTCTTCCTCAACATTTTAAGATATGCATTCTTAGCAGAGGTCTTTAAATAGTAAGTGGGTTTGTCCGGCAGAGTTCTATTACTTTGAATCATTTCAATAAGAGAAATAAGCGCGTCTTGAGCAGCATCTTGCGCATCTAGTAAAGGAGCTCTGTAACAAGCCCTGAGATAATCAATCAAGGAATGCTGTATTAAAGAGTGCAATTCGTCTGACAATTCCTTCTTATTTGAGCGTATAGCATCAATAAAAGTTGATATATCCACAATATTTCAGATTATTTTAATAAAAGTTAACGTAATCTAAACCAAATCCGTAATAGTGTCAAGAGTTGAATGCGTATTTTGAACCTTAAATAACTACAAGTGTTTGCATTAATAATTAACTTTGATGATTGCCAAATACATGACTTCCAAAAAGATGCTTCTGTGAATACATCAATAAAGTAACCCCTCTTGCCGTCATGTAAGCGAGCATTGCAATCCAAAGTGCATGATTACCAAAATATGGTAACAGGATATAGAAAACAGGAAGATAGACTAAGAATGAAGATATCATCATTGAGTTTCGCATTGGAGCGGTAGCTGTAGCACCTATATAGATTCCATCCCAAATAAAACAAAAGCTATTAATGAATGGGGCAATCATTGTCCATATAAAAAACGTACCTGCGAGTGCAATAATCTCAGGATTATCTGTATATATCATTAACAATTGATCTTGAAAAAGGAAGAAAACCAAACAGATTATAAGACTTAACCCTATTCCCCAAGCAAACAAATATGCCACCGCTTTTTTGAACTCAGTGCGTTTTTGCTGACCAATTAATTTTCCGGAAATACTTTCAACTGCAAAGGCAAATCCATCTACTCCGTAAGATAGAATATGCCAAAATTGGAGTAGAATGGTGTTTACGGCTAGAATATCATCCCCAAAAGCAGCGCTTTGAATGGTGAAAAATGCAAATGTGAATATCAAGCTGATGGTTCGAATGAAAATATCTCGGCTCACTCTGAAAAACTTCAGCAGGGCTTCTGCTTGTAGCAACTCTTCACGTTTAATGCTTACCAAATTTGGTGCATAGGTTTTGAAAAGAAGGAAAATAGCCAATCCTAGTCCGCAATATTGAGCAATGACCGTTCCATACGCTACCCCTTCCACTCGCATCCCGAGACCATAGATGAAATAGACGTTCAATCCGATATTCAGCAGATTGATGAAAATAGTGATATACATGGGATATTTCGCGTTTTGCATCCCTAAAAACCATCCCTGAATCACAAAAAGTGCTAAAACGGCAGGAGCATCCCAAATGCGGATGAGAAAATAAATCGAAGCATATTCCTGAACCTCCGGTGAGGCCGGCACGATAAAAAGAGCGGCTTTGAGAATCAGTAACTGAAGGGCAATAATCCCAATACTTGCAATACCTCCGGTTATGATGGCTCTGTAAAGGACGGATGAAATCTGAGTTCTATCCGAAGCCCCGAACGCAACGGCTGTCAATCCGGTGGTTCCCATGCGAAGAAACCCGAATCCCCAATAAAGCACATTGAAAATCATTCCGGCTACGGCAAGCGCCCCTAAGTAATAGACTTCCTCCATCCTTCCCACAAGCGCCGTATCTACCGAGCTTAGTAGCGGTATAGATATATTACTGATTATATTCGGTATAGCGAGCCGAAGAATTTGCTTATTCAATACTAAATCCCTAATGAAACTAAAAACTTAAATACATCAATTAAAGTTTGGATCGGATGGATGTCCAACGATCAAGTAAACTACTTAGAGCATTTAAAATAGTTTGGATGTCTTTGACGAACACTTGCTCGTTTTTGGTGTGATAGGGGAATATTGCCGGCTCAAGCGCTATCGATGGCACCGGCGCATCAAAAAGCTGATTTAGGATTTTTCCATAGGTGAGATAATCATTGGTATTGTTACGATGCAACATCTCAGGATTCGTTTCTAAAATTTCATCCACTAAAGCTTGGGTTGCTTTTATTTCAGCCACCGAAGGGGTCGTTTCAGTAAATTCCCAATGTTTGGAATACACGGCACATCCCGACTCGCCCTTAAATAACGGAGTGGTGTCAACGGTAATGACGGCATCAGGTCTCCATTGTTTCTTGTGCAAAAAATGACTCAATCGTTCAGCGCCCATTCCGTGGTAAAGTCCTTCTGCATTATTTCTCATCCATTCGGGGTGATTTTTCAAGCCGGTGCTTTCTTCCATTTCTGAGAGCAACACTACAATTCCCGGCCAATCCTTTTGCGGTGCCATTTCCAAGAGTGACATCACCACTCCAATACCGGCAGTGTTATCGAGTTGACCTTTTAAGAATACGTCGTTTCGTTCAAAAGGAAGTTCATCAAGATGCGGAATGCCAAAATGATTGATTTTATCCAAATGTGCTGTAAGGGCAACCAATCCAGGAGATTTTCCAGGGATGTACAACGCCAAATTTCTTTCAGACTCCACATAAACAGAACATCCTTTACTATTAGACGCAATATCAATAATATGAGGATGCAATACTTCCTCATAAGAGCTAAAGGATGGAACTTTTGCCGTCATTTCAATTAAATCAAGGCATCTTTTAAGTAACATATCAATCGATTTTTGAGCTATTGTTTGGAGTCTTTTATTTAACAGATAAAGTTAACTAAGGATTCTGCGTTCAAAAAGTGATACTTTTCATCAAGAAAATTCATATAAATATGTATCGCTATCATGGAAAAATCGTATTGGGAGTCACGGTGGATTAAAAACAAAATCGGGTTTCATACCCCGGAGGGCGAGGAAGCATTACACAAATGGTGGGATCGGATTGTGCCTCAAAATCAACCATTGCATGTTCTGATTCCGCTTTGCGGAAAATCGCCGGATATTGAATGGATTGCTCAAAAAGGGGCTCAGGTTACGGGAATTGAATTTGTGGAAATGGCGTGTCATGATTTTTTTAACGAAAGAGATATTCAGCCCATCATCACGCAACATTCTTTTGGAAAATGCTTTAATCATGAGGGAATTGATCTTTGGGCATCGGATATCCTTAAGATGCCAAAACGCTTGCTTGATAAATCAAATATTGTTTACGACCGAGCTGCTTTGGTTGCTTTACCGGAGCGCATGCGTGTAGCTTATGTTGAAAAAATTGCTTCCGCGTTAAAACCGGGCAGTAGAATACTTCTTATCTCTTTTGACTATCCCCAAGATGAAATGAATGGTCCACCGTTTAGCATCCCGGAAAAAGAAATTAATACATTACATGAAATGTACTATGATATCACGCTTTTGGAATCCACTGAGATTTTATCAAACCTCAAAAAATTTAAAGAAAAAGGACTCTCATACCTTAGGAAATTGGTTTTTCTGCTTGAAAGAAAGCATGACTGAGATAGGCTATATCTTTTTAAGTGATTTAATGCAAAAAAATCGTTAATCTTAGACATTCGAGATTAATCTTGTGTTTATCTTGCATATCTTTCAATGCACATGTATTTTCGCAACAGATTATCCAAAATTTATTAATATCAACGCTTTTCGAAAAGAAACATGAATATAGCTCAGAGAAACCGAATTTTGTCAATTCTGCTCCTGATTATTATCATCGGGTTAGGATATTGGCTCTATGTTAGTATTACAGGCCCATGGAAGGAAGTCCAGAAAGAACGCCAAATTACCGAGCAGGTGCGTGAACGGATGTTCCAAATAAATAATGCTATCCGTTTCTACAACGACAGAACCGGAAGATTTCCTGAATCACTTGATTCAATGATGGTATTCCTCGATGCAGATTCTCTTTTCCAGCTTCGTGCAACCAACATTTTAGTTATGGATCAGTTTGACCGTGCTACATTCCTACGCTCACCGCGTACCGGAAATACGTTCACGTACGAGTTGAACAGCGAATCAAGGCCTCCATTATATATCCTTAGAGATCCTGATTCAGATGACCACATCGGAACCTTAACGAGAGTTACAGACAGAGGCGCAGCTAGCTGGCGCTAATTATTCTATTCTATGGCAGATGAAGGTGTTTCATTAGGGATCAGTTTTTCCGGAAATAACATTTATTATGCCGTTAGCGATGACATCCAAAAAGGATCATTAAAACATATTGGTCGTATAGAGCTCAATTTCACCATTTTAGAGGCGATTTTGAGCTCTTCTCATGAATTGTGCTCGCACATTTCAAAAGTGATTAACCGGCTTAGAGATTCTTACAGCCCATCTCAAGTAAAAATCATCACCTATCCGCAGTTAGAATGCTGGACTACCGTTCCTAAGCTCGTATATGATGATTCAAAGGAACGAGAAGCTCATTTAGCGTTTTTAATCAATGGGTTAGAACGGCAAAATATCGAAACCTATTGGTACGATATGAGCAATCAAGACTTTCGCTTTCTAACGATTCGGGATCGCTCGGTCATGAAAGTCATAGAAAATTTTGTTCCCGGCTTTCCGAATACTGAGTTTTGTAGCGATTTTGAAGTCGGGCTTCAGTGGGTACAACATTCCGGTGCGCGTGGGTCTTTCCTGTCGCTGAGTTGTAATCCGCATACAATAACCATTTCCTCTTATTTGTTAGGCAAATTACGCGCAGCCACTTGCCTCCGGTTCAAGCACATTGACGACCTTCCCTACATTTGGAAACAAAGTGAACGCCATCTGAAGTGGATGAAAGGCTATCATGAAGAAATTCTTTTATTCGGAAGTAAAACCTCACGAGTGATTGAGATGCTTCGTCCGTTTTGGGATGGATCGGCAGAAATTACGGTTATGGATAACTTAGCCGATATGAAAGCAAACGCAGAGGAGCAAACCTACTCTTTTCCACTTGAAGAAGCTTTCCCCGCAATTATGATGGCAGCACGATAATACCATGAGAATCATCACCGGAAAATTAAAAGGCAGGAAACTTAGTGTACCAGAAAATGTGGAATTACGCCCTACTTCAGACCGTGCGAAGGAAGGAATTTTCAACGTTATTCAAGCAAGAAGGTATATTGAGGATGCAGTCGTTCTCGATCTTTTTTCCGGAACAGGAAACTTAGGCTTCGAAGCAATCTCAAGAGGTGCACGAAGCGCTGTGATGGTTGATGTTAGTCCGGTCGCAATTAAACATATTGAGAAATCGGCTTCCACATTCGGTGTAACCAACCAAATTACAGCCATTACGATGGATGCAGAAGCTTTCCTTAAAAAAAACTCCGGAAAATTCGACCTGATTTTCTGTGACCCACCCTACGATCATCCTTTCATTCCTGAATCTATCGATATTATTTTGAATGAAGGTTGGTTAGATGAAGGAGGATGGTATATTTTAGAACACGATGTAAGGCATTTGTTTCATAATCATCCAAATTGTGTGTTCACAAAACCGTATGGCAGAACGATTGTGTCTATCTTTTTGCATAAAGAGTCTGAGGAATGACCACAATACTGGTTATATATCTAATCTATATGTTCTGTTTTGATTGAGGCAGTTTCTTACCGTTTCATTTTTCCTGAGGTCAACAACCACTAACTCATAATTCTTATGAAAGCTCTTTATCCCGGTAGTTTCGACCCTATTACGTATGGACATCTCGATATTTTAGAGCGAGCCACCTCGCTTTTTGACGAAGTTGTGGTAACCGTTGCTGTAAATACTCGCAAGGAATCTGTTTTCACAGCTCAAGAACGAGTTGATTTAATCAATGAATGTTTAGAAGGTAAAAAGTGGGCAAAAAATATAACCGTAGATTTTTTTTCAGGTCTTTTGGTAGATCATGCTGCTAAATTGCAAGTACAGACCTTAATTCGGGGGGTTAGACAAATTTCAGATTTTGAATATGAATTCCGCATGGCTTTAATGAACCGAAAACTTGCCCCAACTATTGATACGGTTTTCCTAATGCCAAAAGAAGAGCTCACCTTTGTTTCGGCCTCCCTTGTTCGAGAAGTAGCCTATTGGGGGGGCGATTTAGATCATTTTGTTCCCAAAAATGTAGCTGAGGCGTTACGGGGAAAGTATAAGAAAAGTTAAAAAACAGATACTTTATCCTTCATAAAATTCTGTATTTAGTGTCTGATTTTCGTAAATTTGGAGCTTGTCAAATAATCCAAGTATTTAATTATTCTCTTCCATGATGATTTCTCAAAGAGCAGCCGCTCTTGCTCCATCTGAAACACTAAAAATTTCCGCTCTTGCCAAAGAATTACAGCGTGCCGGAAAATCTGTTATTTCTTTAAGTGCCGGTGAGCCTGATTTCAAAACACCCGCCCATATTTGCGAAGCGGCTAAAAAAGCCATTGATGACGGTCATCATGGATACACATTAAACACAGGTACCGTTGAGTTGCGTCAGGCTATTGTAAATAAATTACAGCGTGAGAACAATCTCACTTTTGCACCTGATGAAATTGTAGTCTCTAATGGAGCTAAACAATCTGTAGGCTTTAGCTTGCTTGCTGTGGTTGACAAAGGAGATGAAGTCATTATCCCGGCTCCATTCTGGGTTTCTTATCCTGAAATGGTGAAATTAGCCCAAGGTACCCCGGTTATTGTTAGAACCGCTTTTGAAAATGACTTCAAACTTACACCCGCTCAACTCAGGGAAACACTCACTGAAAATACAAAAGTGTTGATTCTTTGCTCTCCTTCAAACCCAACCGGAAGCTGTTACACTGCTGAAGAACTTGCAGCCTTAGGAGAAGTCCTCAAAGACTACCCTAATGTTATTGTACTTTCAGACGAAATCTATGAGTACATCACCTTTGATGGGAAACATGTAAGTATGTTGGAAGTGGCACCATTCCTGAAAAATCGCTTCATCTTGGTGAATGGATTTTCTAAGGGATTTGCTATGACGGGATGGAGATTAGGATGGCTTGCATCAACGAAAGAAATTGCCGGAGCCGTGGCAAAAATTCAGAGTCAGGAAACCTCCGGACCATCCACCATTTCTCAAAAAGCCGGTGAAGTTGCCTTAAATTCAGATTTAAGCTCCATTCAGGAAATGCTTGAAGCATTCCGTACGCGCAGAGATTATATGTTTGAAGCGCTGAATGCTATTGAGGGAGTCCGTTGCTTCAAACCGGGTGGTGCATTTTATGCTTTCCCGGATGTTAGCCATTATTTGGGAAGAACATCCCCCGATGGAAAAACAATTGAAAACAGCACAGATTTATGCATGTACCTGATTGAAGCTGTTGGATTAGCTTTGGTTCCCGGCGATGCTTTTGGGGAACCAAATGGCGTTAGGTTGAGTTATTCGACCGATATGGAATCGCTTAAAGAAGGCGTAAAACGACTTGAAACAGGTTTAAAGTCGCTTAAAGCCTGACATTTCATATCTATTTCGATAATGGGAATAGTTTTTGACGGCTATTCCCAAAAAATCAATCAAAAACAATCAGCAATAAAAGAAGATTTATGCCAACGTATGAGTATATCCGTGAAGACGGAACACGCTTTGAAGTTATTCAAAAATTTTCTGACGCTCCTTTAACAGAATGTCCGGAGACGGGGCAGCCTGCACGTCGCGCAATTAGTGGTGGAAGTGGTGTGATTTACAAAGGTAGTGGATGGTACATCACCGATTATAAAAATGGTAGCTCAGCAGGAAATAAGCCGGCTACGAATGTAGAAAAAACTGAATCTAAACCGGAAACTAAAACAACCGAAAGCACTCCGAGTGCTAAAACGGAGTCTGTTTAATTGCAAGAGTGTTATTCAATTAGCATAATTAGATTTTTTAACCTAATAAACTTATCTTGCACATGAAAACATGTTGTTTCCTTCAAATGATATCATGATTACAAAAGAACGTTCTGAAGAATATAATCAAGCACTTGAACTTTTCATTCGCTATTGGGGCGAGATGTCTTCGGAATGGGGTATCAACAAGACAATGGCACAAATCTATGCGTTGTTGTTTGCCGAAAGCGAAGCATTAGATACCGATACGATCATGCTTGAGCTTAATATCAGTCGGGGAAATGCAAATATGAATCTACGTAACCTTATTCAATGGGGATTGATTCATAAAGTGAACATCAAGGGTGACCGTAAGGATTATTACACTTCGGAAAAAGACATCTGGAACATGGCGGCAAAAATCATCAATGTTCGCCGTCAGCGTGAAATCACACCCATAAAAAGAACGCTTGACGAATGCTCTGCCATTTTGGATAATGCCACCACAAGCAGTCCGGATATTGAAGAATTCAAGAAAAAATTGAATGCGTTTCAGGTTTTTCTTCAATTGTTCAATGACTTTGCAGAGGCGGTTCTACCTTATATCAGTGATAAAAATGTAGATCAAATTAAGGGTATTGTGCAAATGGCTACGATGCATAAACAGCAAATGGAATCCGATAAGTAAAACGGTGGCACTACTAACTGCCAGTACATGACTGATAACAAAACACCACGTCAAAAACTTGGGCAAAAAGGCGAAGACCTTGCAGCCGCTTATCTGGAAGAAAATGGAATTCGTGTGCTTGAGCGCAATTACCATTTCATGAAAGCTGAAATAGATATTATTGCGTATAACGGAAGGCAAATCATTTTTGTGGAAGTAAAAACGAGGACCAAAACCTATTTTGGGAATCCTGAAGAAGCCGTTACCAAGAAGAAAAAAGAATCGATGTATCAAGCTGCTGAAGCTTGGCTATATGAACGGAAAATGGATGGTGCCCCGGTTCGCTTTGATATTATTTCAGTAGTTATGAAACCAAATAGCCCACCGGAAATCACGCATTTTGAAGCCGCATTCTGGCATTTATGAAATTGTCAGGCAATTAAAAAATCCATACCTTTAGCATCAAAATTAGCGGATAAATTAACGACTGTCATTCGCCTTCGGAACGTGTTAAGAAGAATTTTGTGTTACATTTCTTGCATTTTTTCTGAATTATCCTGCTTCACATTCTTACATTCAATAGTCACTTTTTTTCATTTCATAACGTATGAAATTACCATTTGCTTTAGCAAAACGATTTGTTGCCGGTGAAGACCTTGAACAAGCTGTGCCAAAAGTTGCCGATTTAAACGAAGCAGGCATCAAAGTTACCCTTGATCTTTTAGGTGAAAATGTTAAGGATAAAGCAACCGCTGATGACACCTTAGAACATTACATCGAACTATTGCACGGTATCCATGAGCAAGGGATTGATTCAAGCATTTCCATTAAACTTACCATGCTTGGACTCGACATCAACCGTGAGTATTGCCGCGATAATCTGTTCAAATTACTCGATGTAGCACGAAAGTACGACCAATTTGTGCGAATTGACATGGAAGGTTCCCCTTACACTCAAGTGACGATTGATTTATTCAAAGAAGCCTTCGCACAATATGGAAAACACGTTGGAATTGTAATTCAGGCATATTTACATCGTACAAAACAGGATATCAAAGAATTAGCCGAAATTGGCGCGGACGTCCGTTTATGCAAAGGTGCCTATAGCGAACCTGAGCGTGTGGCCATCCAAAATATGCCGGCTATTCGTGAGGCGTACAAAGAGTATGCTAAAGTTTTATTAGAAAAAACGGTCTATCCTCGTCTTGCTACACACGATGATGAATTAGTTGATTGGATAAAATCGTACACTCGCGAGAAAAATATCGGGGCATCACGGTTTGAGTTTCAAATGCTTTATGGGATGCGCCTCGAAACCTGTAAAGCACTTGCTGCCGAAGGGTTCAATGTTCGGGTTTATGTACCTTACGGAACCATGTGGTTCCCGTATTTCACCCGCAGACTTAAAGAGCGCAAAGAGAATATTTGGTTCGTTTTAACCACAATGTTTAAAAAGTAATTCTGAAAATGACAAAAGAACAACTGTTTCATACTTTCCCAAATCAAGTAAAAAAATTCCTTACAGACGGAAGAGACCGGGACGAAATCCTATTAAATATTTGCACACTATTGCATGATAGCGTTGATGTCTATGATTGGGTAGGTTTCTACATTGCTGACCCAAACAAAGAGCGCGAACTCTATTTAGGTCCGTATGTCGGTCCTGAAACTGATCATACGCGCATACCTTTTGGTGTTGGTATATGCGGACAAGTTGCAGAATCGCATGAAACTTTTGTAGTAGATGATGTAACGAAACAAGACAATTACCTCTCCTGTAGTATAAATGTGAAGTCAGAAATTGTTGTACCTATCCTGAAAAATGGTCATTTCGTAGCTCAGTTAGATATTGATTCTAACACGATCGCAGCTATGGATGAAATTGATCAACGTGTTTTGGAAGAAATCTGCGATATGCTTGCCGATTTGTTTTAGAAAAAATCACCTACAAACTCTTTTTTTGTCGGATTCAATAATTTGCAATAAAGAATGTAAAGCGCTTCCATTTTTCTCGGAATAATTGAAATTGCTTTATTATATTAAAGGGGATTTATAATACATCTGCCTATGGTATATAAAGCTACGAGTTACTTTTTATTCTACATTCTTTTTCCATTTTCACTCCTATTTGGTCAGTCTGACAGACTAATCATAAATGAGGTGTACTTTCCTGAACGTGAGCTAGGATGGGTAGAATTGTACAACAACGGTTCAACTCCGGCTGTACTTGATGATTTTATGCTTTTAATTGGGGATGAAGAAATTCCATTACCTTCGCAGGTTTTGTCCTCAAATGAATTTTTGATTGTAGATCATCCAATTACATTTACGGCATTAACGCAGTACTCGTATTCTCCACTTATTCGGCTTGTTGATGCACAAGAACAGGTTATACACAAGCTCCCCTCACTAAAACTCAATGGAGCACGTACATTAGGAATTGATCCAATTTCAGGGAATATTGTTCTTTTTTGGGAAAATTCTCCGGGTAGAGAAAATCCTGAGAATGGTATAAAGGCGCAACTTTCCCCACCGGAATTCTCATTACCGGCAGGTTTTTATCAGGAAAATGTGAATTTGAGCATTTCGTCCGTACATCAAGGGGCAACGATTCGATACACAATGGATGGCAGCACGCCAACCGAAAATAGTCCGATTTTTACTGGAACACTCACGCTTAATAATCGTGAAGGTGAACCCAATAGCATTTCCATGATTCCTACGAATCAATTTGGTCCCGGACATCCATATAATGAAGAATGGCAACCTCCGGCAGGTGAGATTAAAAAGCTAAATATTATTCGTGCGCGCGTATTTTTCTCGGGAGCAGAGCCAAGTGAAACGGTAACATCCAGTTATTTAATTCATCCGGAAGGGGCTGACCGCTTTAGTTTCCCGGTAGTATCCATCTCAACAGACCCTGAAAATTTCTTTGACAATGACACAGGTATCTACGTTTGGGGGAATAATAACAATTACAATCAGCGTGGAGATGAATGGGAACGGCCGGTTTTCTTTGAGTTTTTTGAACCGGATGGCTCAATGGGGTTTGCACAACAACTTGGCGCTCGTATTCATGGAGGAACAAGCCGAAGCAGACCGAGAAAATCTCTCAGGATGTATGCTCGATCTGATTATGGACAATCTTGGGTAAATTATCAGCTTTTCCCGGATAAAAACATTTCCCAATTTAAGCGTTTCATTCTCAGAAATAGCGGAAATGACTGGGATCGCGCTCTCTTCCGTGATGCATTCATGCAGAATCTGGTGAAAGACTTGGGGATTGATATACAACATTCCCGCCCTGCAATTGTGTTTATTAATGGTGAATATTGGGGGATTCATAACATCAGAGATCGTTTTGATGCCCGCTATATTGAAACCCATTATGGGTTAGATCAAGACTCTTTCACTATGATGGATAACAACTCTGTTTTTGATAGCGGAAATGAAGCCGGAGTATCTCATTACAACCAAATGAGATCTTTTATCAATAATCCGGGTGTCGCTTCGGCAGTAAATTATGAGCATGTCAAAACTCTGATGGATGTTGATAACTTCACCGATTACCAAATAGCGCAGATTTATTTCAGGAATACGGATTGGCCGGGAAATAACCTCCAATATTGGCGCTCATTTAATGATTACGATCCTAATGCGCCTCACGGGCTTGACGGTCGCTGGAGGTGGATGCTTTTCGATACGGATTTCGGATTTAATTTAGACTTCAATTACATAACAGGTCACCCAGAAGGACCGGCACATAACACCCTTTCATTTGCGTTGCAGACCGGAAATAACAATTGGCCAAATCCTGATTGGTCAACATTCTTGCTGAGGCGCTTGATGGTCAATACTACATTCAAAACGAATTTTATAAATCGGTTTGCTGATCTTTTGAATACGAATTTCAGAGAGGATGTTGTCTTAGCTAAAATTGACTCTCTTGAGGTATTATATCTTCCTGAAATGGAAGAACATATCCACCGTTGGAGACGCCCGGTAACCGTATCGAGCTGGCAGGAAACGTTGGCGAGTATGCGCAGTTTTGGCCAACAACGCCCTGGATTTATGCGTCAATTTATCATGCAACAATTTGGGATTCCCGGGACATTTCAACTAACGTTAAATGTAAATGACTCTGATTTCGGTACACTGGAAGTAAATAGAACGCGTATTATACCAACTACCGAAGGAGTTTCGAGTCAGGCCTATCCTTGGTCAGGTACATATTTCCGAACAATACCTGTAACCGTTACGGCGCATCCTCGAACAGGATATCGATTTGTTCAATGGCAAGGAGCAAGCAATTCCACTAACCCTGTGGTTACAATTACACCATCAGGCAATACTTCTCTTACAGCCCTTTTTGAACCGGATGACACTGGAGAAGGGGATATCACTCCTTGGAACCTTAGCGCTGGTCCTTATTTTTTCTCTACATGGAGTGCTTCTGAACCGGAAGGTACCTATCCCCCAAACATGAAGTTCTACCAAACGGATACCCTTGATCCACGCTTGAATGATGAAATGGATCAACCGTGGTCGCTTCCCTATAATCTAACAAACCGAAGCAGAATCAATGGCTTGGGAGATGACGGGTTTGCCTTTTTGAATACCGGTAATGCTCAGGAAGATGGCGGTGGATTTTTAGGGACAGCGGTTCTTGCGTTGAACACTACAGGCGCTGAACAAGTACAGGTAACCTGGCGTGGTGGAACAGTAACGCCAAATTCCAGAGTGTATCATATAAGGCTACAATATCGTGTTGGAGGCAGTGGAGCATTTGAGGATGTTTTGGATGAAATGGGTCAGCCTGTTGAGTATATGAGAAACGAAGAAGCCGGACATAGTCAATTAATTGGACCTGTGTCTTTACCGGCATCTGTTTTAGATAGAAACTATGTTGAGCTTCGCTGGAAATACTATTACACAGGAATTCGCTTAAGTGAGGATAGTGGAGCAAGAGATCAATTGCGCGTTACCGATATTTTTGTAAGTACAGGTACAACAGAGAATGCCGTCGGGTTAACATTCAGTCAAATTCACGCAACGGCACAAACATCATTTAGTGCACCTCCCATTTTAGTGCGAGCTTTAAACGATGATGGGCAAATCGATCCGAACTTCAATGCTGAGGTTTCTTTATCCGTTTTTAGCGGACCGGGAACACTTTCGGGAACGAGTAACGTAACCGCTTCTTCCGGCGAAGCACTATTTAGTGATATCATCTTCTCTGCACCCGGGGTTTATGTGTTGAGAGCTGAAAGTGAAGGCTTAAATACAGCACTAAGTACCGAAATAAGAGTCGTTCAATTTACTGAGATATTACTCCCTCAATTCATACAGGGTGCGCAACCCGATAATAATGAACGTGTACCGTTTGCTTTCAGAGTAAAATTAGAAGGCTTAAAGCCTAACGCAACTTATCGATACTATAATAGGGTAGTTGATGCGAATGATCCTTGGAATCAAAATGGAGCCGGAAATGGAATTTTTGTTGCAGTTGATGGCGGCGATTTCCTCCGCACGACAGAATCTCCACGTTTCAGAGGAACAGATTTTGGAACACGGCACTACACCTTTACCGCAGATCCTGATGGAGTTTATGAAGGATGGTTTGTTACCGAGCCAAGTGGAAATGCACGTTTCACTCCAAACAATTTACTTAGGATGAGAATCATCCTGAATGATGGTCAAGATGGTGAAACCTTGTATCATTTTATAGATACGCCTTCTGAGGTTCGTGTTCTTGAATTTGGTGATATTACAGGCTTTGCAACCGGTTTTGTGGGGATTTCGACCGGGATTTCGAAGAATTTTATGGCACTATATGACAATACTGCCGGAAGTGGGCGTCCTTTGTCCGTAAGTTTTGTAGAGCAAGCAGGTTTCCAAACCGATGATCGCTATGCTCCGTTTTACAACACTATGGTAAATGAAATCAATGGGAATTGGGGGGCTTTAATCCCGAATGATTTACCGAATGGAATTCGCCGAATCGAAGAATTTTCTCTCTTGGATGGATTCAGTCTATCAAGTATCACTAATTCCGATGGTATTTGGCCGGGTTCCGGATCAACTGTAAATCCTAATGGTGGATTGCAGAATCCGGTAATTATTAATCTGGAAGATGCTGTGCCAATCGAAATGCCTGAGGAAATGCCTTCTGAGTTTACTTTAGCGCAGAATTATCCAAATCCTTTTAATCCAACAACCCAGATTTCCTATGGTATTCCTGATGCCGTGCATGTTCGTCTTGAAGTATTCAGTATCAACGGACAGCTAATTACCGTACTCCAAAATGGAATTCAACCGGCAGGTTTCCATACCGTAACATTCGATTCAAGGAATGGAAATCTTGCCAGTGGTGTGTATCTTTACCGACTCGAAGCCGGTTCTTTTGTGCAAGTCAAAAAAATGCTTTTGGTTAAATAATTCAATATTAGAACGGGATAACCGCTCTAACCCGGTAATAGATTTCCTGATTTCTAGAAGTAGCAAAATCATTAACCGGTTGAGCATATCCTATACTTTGAGCAATTTGAAAGGCTCCGAAGTTCAAAGCATTTTTGAGTTCAACTCCTGTACCTGCCCGTTTAATTGTATCTGAATTTGGAGACAGTTCATCATCCCACAAAATACCTGCATCTAAAAACGCTGATATAGTTGTCTTTCCAAAGCTTATAAATCCCAACACGGTTGTAAATAAATCATCAAAAAGCGGCATTCGATACTCAACTGTTCCGAAGAGCATCCGATTTCCGGACACTAGCCTGCTATAACCTCTCACGCGTTCTGCATCTGCATAAAGAATATCAAGTCCCGGAATTGGATCACCAAAATCCGGATCATCGAATCGGCTAAAGCCGATGTAATCCTGAGCAAAACTATCCCCCCATTGCGCAACAGCCCTTCCGTAAAAGTAGAATCGGTTCATACCTCCACCGGGTAGAATTAAATACGAACGCACATCCGGCCTAAGGTATTCGGTTTCACCTCCTAAAGCAGGAGTCGCTAAGGTAATACGCGCCTCTAATCCATATCCTTCTAACGGATGCACCACATTATGGATGTAAGGAAGTGATTGATTGATTCTAAACCCAAGTCGAATATCACTTTGCCAACCGTCTTCTGGTTGACCGGTTATCGGTGCCGGATTGCTCCAAAACCGATTTGCATTCGTATAATCATATCGTAAACGAGCATATAAACTAGTTGAAACAAAGGGAGAATCAATCCAATCACGAGGCAAGGTTGCAAGTAAAAAACCACCGGAATTTGTGGTAGTTAGAATTTCACGATCATAGACTCTACCTGTAATACTATTGTGATAGACACTGAAATTCAACGAAGGCCTAAGTTGATTATTGATATAGGTTAAAAATAAGAAACTATCATCAGCGACATTCCGAAAATTAACTGCTCCAAGTGCCGTAATCATGTGTTTTGATAGCGGTTCACTCCAAATACCGAGCATCGCCAAACCAAAATTCTCTTCATTTGCATAAAATGGGATGGGGATAGTGGTAACATGCGAGATGTTTTTCCATGATGAGTATGCGCTTCGATTTAAAACCAAATTTTCATTGGCTTCAATATGTGAAGGAATCACATGCGTTGGTTGATGGGTTAACCAAGTGGTATAAGCCGGATTGATGACAGGATTTGGCTCCTCAACTCTTCGGGAAGCATCAATTTGATATACGCGATTAAAAAGTTTGGAATCGGTGGTGATGATTGTAAGTCTGCCTTCAGAATGTAAAGAATCAGCTGCCGTCCATTGTGTAGCTGAAGCTCCGGTAAAAAGGGCTGTTATACGTTCTTCGTGAGGAGCTTTGTCAAAAGGTCGGATTACAAAAATATTCGGGACGAAATCTCTCATGCTTGTGTAAGCCAATTGTGTTCCATCAGGGCTCCAAATAGGATTTCTGTCATCGACTTCACTTGCGGTGAAACGAAGCTCTGTTCCTGATTTAATTTCTCGCACCACGATGTACCGGTTTCCGAGTTCATCAAATAAAGCATACGCCAAATGCCCTCCTTGGGGATGCAATGCCATTCTTCCAATTTGAACATCTCCTTGATAATTTGTGATTTGGGTAAGAGTTCCATCCTCAAGATCATGAAAAAAGATATTCGATGTTCCTTTATGGTTCATAATATATAGCAACCCGTTGCCATCTTCTGTGAATTGAGGATTCGATGCCCGCGCACTATGCGTAATTCGTGTACGGCGACCGCTTTCGACATCAATGATGTAAACATCATTCAAAATAGAGCCATGTACTCCACGTGTGAGTGCCGAATATACAATTTGAGTTCCCTCAGAATTCCATTTCACAGGACTATTAATACTGCCTCTATGAACTATTCTACGCGTTTTTTTAGGGGATGTTGATATTATACTAATCTCTGTTATAGGTCGCGATTCAGAACGTAAACCTACAACTGCTTTCTTGCTTCCATCGGGGCTATATTGCACATCTCTGATGAATTGACCCTGCAATGTATCGGGTTTTACCCCAAGAGAATCACTCCGCTCCATCTGACCGGCGAGAGTATGATAATAGATGGATACATGTCTTCTCCATTCGTCTTCGAAACGTGTGAACGACTTACCGGTAACTTCCTTGAATGCGTTGTTAAAGCTGTGTGAGCGAACTAATCCGAAAAAGGTGGTATCTCGGTGGGCTAGTATTTTTGGAAGGAGGGAGTCGCCGTAGGTTGAGGCAAAGTAACGTAACTGAGAATTTCCGGCGGCATACATTAGACCCCGGTTCTGCAAGGTGGTACCATCTCTATGGGATGGGCGACCGTCATAGACGGATGTTCTAAGGAGTGCGTCACCACGCAATACATGCCAAGGTTCGGTTTGATATTGAGCGATGCCTTCCGTCCATGGTTCAGGAAGAGATGGAGCAGTTCCGAGAATCCCTAAAAAACCAAGATTAGACTTTACCGCTTCAAAATGGAAAATGTGAGCTAATTCATGGGCGAGTACGGTTCGCAGCCATTTTTCAGGACCAGACCAAGCCTGTGCTACTTCATTTAAGTTTACCCAAATATTGGTGTAGGCATTTCTGAATGGAACAGCAAAACCATTTACAATTTCATCTTCATCGCTAAGAAAAACTCTGATTTTATAATCAAAAGTTACCCCCATATTTTGGGAAAGGGCTTGATACGTAGTTTCGGCAATAGCTGCAGCCTCATTTTCGATTCCGGCAAGATGAGCAGGATAAGTAATTAAAAAATGCTCCGTTTCAGCTGTTATCCATTCAATTTGGGGATGATTTCTTTCATTAAACATCGAAAATCCAAAAGGGCGTTGCTGAGAAAAAGCTAATGCCGCTACGCAAAAAAGTAGCGTAAAAGTTATGACCAAAACTTTTGAAATGGATTTCATAAAGTAATTATGAGTTAATGAGGTGTGATAATTTTGGGATGGCCAACGTTAAAAAAGTAAAGCTATAATACGATCAAAAAAAGAAATGTTACAGATGTAAAAATAAAAAAGCCGGGGTGAATATTCACACCGGCTTTGAGTTTTGGTGAAATAGGTTTACGGCTTCTTATAAATCAATGCCTGATTTCTAAATCCAGGAAGGTTTTGATACCAATTCTGGAAGGTTTGTCCGCCACTTTCAGCCCATTCTACGAACTTTAAATGTACCCAAATAATATCTTGCTTTTCAATCGGGTAATCGAATTTTTCATAGATATGAATTGCCCATGGAAGATTATTTTCCGTTACGTAGGTTCTGCCTTGTGCTAAATCAGTTGCATCTTCAATGGTTCCGAAGAAGGCTGGATTAGCCAATGCCGTTGGCATGTAACCCGGTAGGTGAATCTCACGTCCACGCTCCATATTCACAATTAAGAATGGATTGAAGTTTGCTATGTTCAACTGATTCCATGTATAGATTCCAGAAGGGAAATCTATGGTAATTGTGATGGTCTTTGGAGTGACATAAGATGCGCTCATTTCTGTATTCACACCAACTGCACCACCACCCGGGTGAGCCATTTCGTTGTATGCGTTGTCGAATACTATGATCGTTGGCGCATTTTGTCCCGCTTCGGTTCCATTGGCACTCAGCGTGATGTAACCCTCGGTGATGCTTGAACCAGTTACGGTTAGGTCAGCTGCGTTAATCGCAGAAGGCAATTGGAATCCGAATCCGTTCTGATAGGCTGCTCCAAATGCTTGTATTACAAACGTACCGGTTACTTGCTCTATGAAATTATTCATATTGGAAACGATCTCGAACTGATAGTCAATGACCAAATCATTGAAGTCATAATCTCCTTTACCCGGCCATAAGTCTTCAAAAGCAAGTGTTCCGAAGCCCATTGCAGGGAAGAAGTTACTAATCGGTCCGGCAGGAACTTGCACATCAATCGTAATCAAAGCAGTATCGCAAAATCCAGCTGTATTACATACTTCATAAGTAGATACTACTGTACCAAGGAAGCCATTTACCGGAGTAAATGTAATTGCTCCATTCACAGGATTGACTGTAAATGTTCCTTCAGTTGCTGGATTTGGCTCTGTTCCCGGAACAATGACTACCGTTGAAGGATCAAGAGGTGCTCCACCGGGTAGATCATTAGCAAGTACATTTACAGTGACCGGTTCATTCGCTTCTGTGGTAGCAAAGTCGTCATTTGCTGTAGGGTTAGGCAATGGAATAACATCGACAGTAATTGTAGCAGTATCACATAAACCTGATTGAATTCCCGAACCTCCACGTAAGCCTCTGTTTGCGCCACTTGTAACAGCGGTTACCACTTGACATACTTGATAATCAACCGTTACTGATCCTAAATATCCATTTACAGGAGTAAATGTAACCATACCTGCATTGTTTACGGTAAAAGTTCCCTCTGTAGCAGCGTTAGGAAGCGTGCCAGGAACAAAGGTAACTGATGTTGGATCTAGTGCAGCATCTCCCGGTATATCATTGGCTAAAACTTCTATATTCACCGGAGTATTCATAAAAGTTGTTGCACTATCATTAACAGCAACCGGTCCGTCAGATGCTACAGCAACGGTAATCAGAGCTGTATCGCACAATCCATTGGTATCGCAAATCTCATACTCGATGGTTGCAACGCCTTGGAATTGGCTTACCGGAGTAAACTTAACGGTATTGTTCGGATTGATTGTGAACGTACCCACAGTCGCCGGATTTGGCGCAGTTGCCGGATTTAGGCTCAAAGTAGCTGGTGCAAGTGGAGTTGCTCCTGCGGTGTCATTAGCTAATACATCCACATCAACAGAAGTATTCATTAATGTGGTAGCCGAGTCATTATTAGCTGTTGGACCAGCAACCGGAGTTACATCAACAGTAATCGTGGCTGTATCGCATAAGCCTGATTGAATTGATCCGTTTACTCCACGGTTTCCAGCGGTAACAGCGGTTACTACCTGACACACTTGGTAATCTACGGTAACTTGACCTGTGAAAAGTGCAACCGGTGTAAAGGTCACGACTCCCGCATTGTTAACTGTAAATGTTCCTTCTGTAGCTGGGTTGGGCTCAGTACCAGGGACAAAGGTTACGGAAGCGGGGTTTAATGGAGCATCTCCGGCTACATCATTGAGTAGCACTTCAATTTGAACTGGAGTGTTCATTGGTGTACTTGCAGCATCATTGTTTGCCGTTGGGCCATCGGATGCTACAGCAACGGTAATCAGAGCTGTATCGCACAATCCATTGTTATCGCAAATCTCATACTCGATGGTTGCAACGCCTTGGAATTGGCTTACCGGAGTAAACTTAACGGTATTGTTCGGATTGATTGTGAACGTACCCACAGTGGCAGGATTTGGCGCAGTTGCCGGATTTAGGCTCAATGTAGCTGGTGCAAGTGGTGCGTCACCAGCTGAGTCATTGGCTAGTACATCCACATCAACAGAAGTATTCATTAATGTGGTAGCCGAATCGTTATTAGCTGTTGGACCATTTACTGGAGTTACAGTTACTGTAATGGTAGCTGTGTCGCACAAACCGTTTGTGTCACAAATTTGGTAATCTACTGTAGCAGGACCTGTGTATAGTGGCACAGGAGTAAAAGTAACATTTCCACTACCATCAGTAGTAAATGTGCCAACGGTAGCCGGATTAGGAGCTGTTCCCGGAACAAATGTTAATGTTGCAGGATTTAGCGGCGCATCTCCAGCAGTATCATTTGCTAACGCATTTAATGTTACCGGTTGATTCATTGGCGTTGAAGCAGCATCATTATTTGCAGTTGGTCCTACCAAGTAGGTTACAGTAACTGTTGCTAAATTTGTTGTTAATCCATATTGATCAGTAACAGAATACTGAATTGGAGTCGGATTACCATTAAAACCTACTTGTGGTGTAAATGTAATGGCACCGTTTACAGGATTAACAGTCCATTGTCCCTGTCCAGGTACAGTTAATGGGTCACCTGCGTTAGCTGTTCCATCTATTCTAACCGTTGAAGGTATTAATACACCTGTTCCAGGCACATCATTGGCTAATACATCAACAGTTACAGGTTGCCCCGGTAACCCGGAACCACTATCATCAACAGCAACAGGCTCAGTTACAACTAAAATATTAACTGTTGCTTGATCACAAACAGCATTATTAGGAGCCGGTAGGCACACTTGATAAACAAAACTATCAGGACCGGTGAAGCCAACATTAGGAGTATAGGTATAGGTTCCATCAGCATTCAAGTTTAAGTTACCGTTTGATGGACCTGAAACTGTAGTATAGGTTGAACCCGGAGGTACATTATCATTTTCGCCTGCATCAGCATTAAGAACCGTATCGATTGGTGTAACTTCAGACTCATTTACAGCATAGGACTGCATGATAAAGAACTTTCCATCGCCATGATCATTTGTTGCACCAGTAAGCTGAACTCTGGTAATTGTAGAACCAACAGGGGCTAAATCTGATAGTTTAAATATAGCTATACCAATTGTACCATTATTTTCATTCACTCTTCCACTAAGCCAGTAATCAGATGCTCCGGCCGGAGGTGCAAAAGTTGGACCAAATACAGTTGGTCCTTCAACTACGAATGTTTGACCAAGAAGTTGAACCGGTCCGCCACCATTAGGCTCTCCATAAACAGCTATATGATAGCAGTTATTTGCATTACGTTCTGTGATAGCAACAAAACCACCATTATTCGAAGGAATTCCAGATGCATAAAGCAAACTCTGTTTTTGTGCATCTGTTGCAGCTACGGCACCGAAATCGTTACAAATATTTCGGCCATTCGTGTTAGATTCAAAATAATGATTCAGGTTTACATCCTGAAAAGCGGCTAATGCAGCTGCATTCCATCCCGGATTTGAACTGTTGCTAAATACCTGCACTCCATTTTGCTGAATTCTATTTTGATTATGACCATTATGTCCAACCTGTGTCATTTCATAACCAGAGGGTATAACAAATTGATCAAATACATTTCCATCAATAGTTATGCTTTGTAATACAGCCGGACTTGAAGCATTCGGTTGCGCAGCAGCCCATTGAAATGTTACACCTGATTTTATACTTGGTGCATTGACTTGTGCGAATACACTACTTAAACCGGTAAATGCCAGCATAAGTATAGCACATATAGTTTTTACTATTATCTTTTTCATGACTAAATCCCTATGAATTAATTATGCAAAACAATTTCACCTTTTCCGGTGGTAGCTGTATTGCTTTTAAAAGTATGAATAATGTTCTTGGCTGATAAATCAATCACCGCTTCTTGACCTTGATGGCGAATCTTCACTTGTTTCTCATAGGTTGGCAGAGAAATTAAAAAAGTATAGGCTTCTCTTCCATTTAAGAATGCACGATGATATACACCCCCTCTTAAGGTCAAAACTTCTAAAAGACCTGCTTGACCTGCATCAATTGTAAACTCATACTCTGTAAATGTTTTCCAATCAAAGTTTGCAGGAACATTTGCTGATTCAAGTGTTGTCGAATCAATAGTGTCATCAGTACTATTAGAACGGCTTGGCGACTTACATGATGTAAGTAATATCATTCCAAATAATAATGAAATAATTAGTGTTAAAGGTTTAAACATATTGTCTCCCATATCGAATTTTTAAATTTATTCTAGATAAATCAAAGTTATATCTGGCATCAAGCTAAATTATTTAAGTATCGATAAACTATTAAATAAAGTCGATAAGTAATTGTAAAACATGTATTTATGTATTATTCTTAACATCGTAGTTAGATTTTGAGTAGTTGTTTTAATAAATCCATTTGTCGCGTTAAGAAATGTGTATATTCAGGATGCGCTAAACCTTCCATTTTTGTTTTTTGGCAAAAAAAAAGCGACTAAATGAGTCGCTCTTTATTAATGATAATCATCTTTAGAAACATTACGGCTTTTTATAAATCAACGCCTGATTTCTGTAGCCTGAAAGATTCTTATACCAGTCAGGGAAAAGTTCGCCCCCACTTTGAGCCCATTCAACAAATTTCAGATGTACCCAAATGATATCTTGCTTTTCAATCGGGTAATCAAATTTTTGATAAATATTTATGGCCCAAGGCAGGTTGTTTTGATCAACATAACTTCTGCCTTCAGAAAGGTTGGTATTGTCATCAAATGTTCCAAAAAAGGATGGATCAGCGAGGTCAGTAGGAGGATTGCCTGGAAGGTGAACCTCACGCCCTCTATCCATATTTACAATTATAAATGGATTGAAGTTTCCGATGTTTAAATCATTCCAAGTATAAGTGTTTGCCGGAAAAGTGATGGTGAGTGTATAAGATTTAGGTGCTACATGAGGAGCTGTGGGTTCTGTATTTACCCCAATTCCAACTCCGGGATGCTGCATTTCATTGTACGCGTTGTCAAAAAGAATGATGGTTGGGCGCGATTGTCCGACTTCGGTTCCATTTCCGTTTAATGTGATATAATTTTCAGTAAGGCTGAAACCTGAAACTTGGATACTAGCGGGATTAATTGCCGAACCAAGCTGAAACCCGAAACCATTTTGATAACCTGCACCAAAGGCTCTCAAAACGAAACTGCCTTCGACTTCTTCCACAAAATTACCACCGTTCATTGTTATTTTGAATTGATAGTCTATGACTACATCATTAAAATCATAATCACCTTGTGAAGGCCACAAATCTTCAAAAGCTAACGTGCCAAATCCTGTTGCAGGGAATAGAATTTCAAACGACACAGGAGCATTTAAAACGGTAATAGTTACGGTAGCTTCATCACAAATGTAATCTAACGGTGATGGCAAGCATACTTCATAGTTGAAAGAATCAACCCCTTCAAATCCGGCATTTGGAGTATAAGAGAAAGTTCCATCACTATTAAAATTAACTGTTCCATTCGCAGGATTGGTTAATCTCGCAAACTGAGACCCGGGCATAAACGCATCATTCCCTTTAACATCCTCATTCAATGTAGTTTCAAAAGGAGTAGTAAAAGCATCGTTTTGCGCATTTATGACTTCATTTGATGAGAAATATGATCCACCGGCTACTAAATCTAATCCTCCGTTAGCCGCATTCGTATTTGTGGCAAAATTTGCCGTATTCAACCAATCTGCGCTGTTTAGTGGTGCGCCACCTGAAGCCAATGTATAGCCATAGATGGTTTGCCCGGGTGTTAACCCTAATTGTTCAAACGTGAACAAAATACCTGTAATGGGTTGGGAACCAACTTGTGTTGACTGAATGTAATTTTCATTCGGAGCATTTCTTCTCAAAACTTGTGTGACCATACTAATGCCTGAATTCCCCCAATTTGCAGGAAGAGCACTTACTACCGGACCAAAACTTGTGGGAGCACCGCTACCATCAATAGAAAGAATGGCTGCTATTCGAATAGGATCGTTACCGCCTCTTTCTTTAATGATAAACCCCTGTTGTGTGTGTGTGGCAGGAATTTCCAAACCATCATCAAAAACAAAATCTACGCGAACTACATTGTTTATATTACCACTACCATCGCCTGTGTTTTGGAAAATATTATCAACCCCACGATTTATGGAAGGACTTAACAGAACTTCTTCCATAGTATTTCTAAAACTCGGTCTCAAGTTAATGTCGTTGCCCGAAACGGAACCTTGGTAAAACATAACTTCTCTTCCGGCAGGAATGCCAGGGATATTCACTCGTTCCAGACGAATTCGATCAGCCATTCGGGCAGGAATGTAAGTGCGTCCACCGGCGTTTACACTACGAATCAGCAGATTATTCTCATTGCCAAAATTAAAAATATAATTTCTGCCTGCTTCAGTGTAATTATTCGATGCATCATTAATATTGTCGTATGTTGCATGAACAGATGTAATTGCAACCTGAGCCTGTGAGGTTGTGTAGAAGCCTACCATCAAAACCAACAATACGAAAGAAAATACTTTTTTACTCATAGCCGGATTACATTAAGGATTAACATTCAAAATACTTGAATAAGTGCATTTGTTAATTGAAATTGTGCGTGATGCGAGTACCTGTTACTTCAAGTAATTTAGACTGACCATTAAATACCGCTCTTACCTGCTTCTCGAAAGTAGGAAGCGGAAGATTAAAGGAGTGAGCGCTACTTCCATCAATAAAAGCGGCATAATAGACAACTTGTTGATTTGGTGAAGTGATTTGAAGTACACCAGCTTGTGTAGCGCTTATAGAGAATTCTGAACCTCTGTACGTACTCCAGTCAAAATTAGAAGGTACTTTAACATCGGCTAATGTATTAATCTCACCGTTTGGGTCATCCGAATTGTTTGGTGCACTGGAAGGCGAACCACAAGCACTTAACAGAACTACTACTAATGCTAAAGAAACTAAGGTTAACGAAAAATGTCTCATAATCTAAACTCCTATAAAGACTCTATTAGAAAAATTAATTACAACTCAATTATAGGAGTAAATATCGTTCTTATGTTGATTTTTTAGATAAAATACCATTTTGTATCGTTAAATTTTGAAATAGACAATGGCTAAAAAGATTGTATTACAGCAAAGTCTTTGCTCTTTCAAAAATGGATTTATTGAAATTATTATTTAAAAGTATATTTTGACAAATCGAGTAAATGTGAATAATAATCCTACTGCAATAGAAAAAAAAAAGCTCATAGAAGAACTTCATAAAGGGAATCGTAGGGCGTTGGCGCGTGCAATTACCTTAGTTGAAAGCACACGTAAAGTTGATTTTGATGCTTCACAGGAAATTCTGCAATCTATCTTACCCTTCGCTGGGAATTCGATTAGGATTGGAATAACCGGTGTTCCAGGTGTAGGAAAAAGTACATTTATTGAAGCTTTAGGAAGCCATCTCAGCTCAATTGGTCATAAAGTGGCTGTACTAGCGGTTGACCCTAGTAGCCCATACTCAGGTGGAAGCATCCTGGGAGATAAAACACGCATGCAAGAGTTAAGTAAACTCGATAGTGTATTCATTCGACCATCCCCAACAGGAGGTACTCTTGGCGGAGTTAGCCGTAAAACCCGTGAAACCATCCTTCTTTGTGAAGCAGCAGGATATGATATCATTCTTATTGAAACCGTTGGTGTTGGTCAAAGTGAATACGAAGTGGCTTCAATGGTAGATTTTTTCCTTTTGCTTCTACTGCCCAATGCCGGTGATGGACTTCAGGGAATTAAACGTGGGATTATGGAGCTTGCTGATTTGATTGTGGTTAACAAAGCAGATGGAGCGTATCAAAAGAAAGCGCAGTTGGCAGCCGGTGAATATCAAGGGGCGCTTCATCTAACACGGAGAAAGTATGCTGAGTACGAAACAGCTGTACTCACATGTAGCGCCTTGGAAAGCAAAGGGATAAAAGAAGTGTGGGAAGAACTCACTTCTTATGTTAAACGTATGAAGGATGATGGCCTTTTTGATAGAAACCGAAATAGCCAACTTGTAGAATGGACGAAAAAGCTCACCGAAGAACTGTTACTCACTGAATTCTGGAAAAGTGACTCCACAAAGACGAACTGGAATCAATTTCAAACCGACCTGCGCGATGGAAAAATTACAGCCTGGCAAGCAGGTATTAAATTGATTGAGCAGTTTAAAAAGATCAGATAAGATGGAATTATTTTCATCATAAACAGGTCTAATATCCTAAAAATAAAACCAAAAAAGGGCTTTTTTGAAGTGGCAGAAGCCTTATATTAGGAGCGATTTTTTATATCATACGAATATCTAAATCTAATTATTTTAGATGCTTCGTTATCATATTATTGCTGAAAAAATAGCTCGACATTATTATTCTAATTATAAAGAAAACCTTACCATTATTATGGATACATTTAAGCCACTGACACATTTTACCGAAGACGAAACTATGCTGCGCGAAGCAGCCGCTGATTTTGCGAAATCTGCTATTGCTCCACTTGTTCACGAAATGGATGAGAAAGCCAAACTTGACCCGGAACTTGTGAAACAATTTTTTGAAATGGGTCTTATGGGGATTGAAGTTCCCGAAGAACTACAAGGAGGTGGCGGTACGTTTTTTATGTCCATTCTTGCCATTGAAGAAATTGCAAAGGTAGATGCATCCACATCCGTTTTCATGGATGTTCAGAATACTTTAGTAAATAACGCCTTCTTAAATTTTGGAAGTGAAGACCTCAATAAACGCTATTTACCACGTTTAGCCATGGATACCGTCGGAGCATACGCTCTTTCAGAGGCAAGTTCAGGAAGTGATGCCTTCTCTCTAAAAACAAAAGCCGAGAAAAAGGGGGATGAGTACATCCTAAATGGAAACAAACTGTGGATTACTAACGGTAATGAAGCCGATATTTTCCTCGTATTTGCAAATGTTGACCCTGAAAAAGGATACAAAGGCATCACCGGATTTGTTGTTGAACGTGGATTTGAAGGATTTTCAGTGGGGAAAAAAGAAGACAAACTGGGAATCAGAGCAAGCTCTACAACTGAACTCATTATGGAAGATTGTCGGGTACCTGCCAATAATGTAATCGGGGAGGTTGGGAAAGGATATAAAATTGCCATTGAAACCCTGAATGAAGGGCGTATTGGTATTGGTGCACAAATGATTGGTATTGCACAAGGAGCATTTAATGCCGCCATTGCATACAGTAAAGAGCGTAAACAATTCGGTAAACCAATCAGCTCTTTTCAAGGATTGCAATTCCAATTGGCGCACATGGCCACAGAAATCGAAATGGCTCGTTTATTGGTCTATAACGCAGCCCGTTTGAAAATGGCGGGGCAACCTTTCTTAAAAGAAGCAGCAATGGCAAAATATTATGCTTCTGCGGTAGCAGAGAAAGTATCCTCGCATGCTGTTGAAGTTTTTGGAGGATATGGTTTTGTGAAAGAATACCCGGTTGAGAAATTTTTCCGTGATTCAAAAATTGGAAAGATTTATGAAGGCACTTCCAATATGCAGCTTCAAACCATTGCTAAGCTTATTTTACAGGATTGATGGCTGACATTCTATGAATAGAGTCCCGGATATAATTTTAACTCCGGGACTCTAAAGATTTTCTTTGGGTTATCTTATCATAAATTGCAGATGTATGTGATTGCAAGATCATACACGAGAATACTCAAATCAAAGGATAGCCTATTACTACATTTATTTAGAACCTAAGTATTGTAAGCGCTTTTCTGAACCACTATTGACTTTATAACATTTTTATTCTAACATTAGAAATGCTTTTATATAAAGCATTTAACTATAATAAAATCTAAATAGGGACAATTATGAAAAAAATCGCGTTACTTGTTTTAATTCTAGGGCTTATGGGTGTTAACTCAATTACAACTGCTCAAACTGTTGGAAAAGGCACCATAATGCTAGGGGGCGATGCTTTTTTTACATCAACCTCTTTTGATGGAATCGATGATAATCTAACTTTAATAAGCCTGACTCCTAGTCTTGGATATTTTGTCATTGATGATCTTGCAATAGGTGCTCGTGTTGGATTAGGATTCACCTCACTTGGTGATTTTGATGCAACTGAAATCAGTTTAGGTCTTTCAGCAAGGTTTTATGTATTTGATGGCCTTTTTCCTCAAGTTGGCTTTCAATTTAACAGTTTGAAAATCAATGATGATGCCGATACTTCTACTGATATCATGTTCGGAATTGGTTATACATCATTTATAAACAAGTCTGTAGCATTAGAGCCGATGATAATGTATAGCATTAATAGTGAAGATAACAGCACTTTTGGAATAGGTATAGGCTTACAAATCTTTTTGGGCAGATAAGAATAAAAGACTAATTTTTTCTCTCAAAAAAAGGGACTCCAAAAGAGTCCCTTTTTTTATTTCTTCATTTTGAACTTTGTTTCAAAGACGGTATCATTCTCCTATCAGATTACGAGTTTGATGGTTTACCCGTTTGGGTAATTAAAAGGGAACCCCGTGCAAATCGGGGGCTGTACCCGCAACTGTAATTCCGACCGTTCATCGGTTTCATTTATGTGCCACATGGCCACTGTTTCTGCCCAAAAGAAATGGGAAGGCGGCTCATAAACTGGAAAGTCAGGAGACCTGCCTCAGATTCCGAAGCTGAAAACTTTCGGGTGAAAAGTTTCAGTCATATAAACATATGAATATTTTATACCGTGCAATCGGAGTTTTACTCTGTATTTGTGCATTTCAACATCCTTCGTATTCTCAAATAGCTGACTCTGTTTATGCTGAGCCGGTGCTTATTGAAGCTTCGCGTTTATCCATTGAGTGGATACGACAACCAATTGCTATTTCAGAAATAAGTTCAGACCGCCTAAATAAAAATGGATCACCCAATTTTGGTGAGAGTTTAGGATTGCATAGCCCAGTTTTTGTCCGGCAATATGGAGCCGGAGGCCTCAGTTCCGTATCCTCTCGTGGTTTTGGGCCACGACAAACGCAACTCGTTTGGAATGGATTTGTATTAAACCATCCCATGCTGGGTCAACTCGACTATAATCTAATTCCAAACTCCTTTGTTGGAAACCTTCGCGTTGCAACCGGAAACAGTAGTGCGGCATACGGTTCCGGTGCCGTTGCGGGTTCTGTATTATTCGATTCGCCTACGGTTCAAAATCAAACTACTGTGAGTTCGTCTTTAGGCACATGGGGACGCTTCACGTCCGGCTTACAAACGGGGTATCGAAATGAACGTATCTTTGTTGGAGTTGGCTTGCATGGTGCGCAGGCGACCAATAACTATCCCTATTTCAATACCATTCGGCAACAAAATCGACGAAGAAATAACAATCAATTCAGTCAGCAGCATCTACAGGTAAATGCCGGTTTTACCGGGAGAGATTTGATTTATCAGACATCATTATGGGTTTCCGAAAGTCAACATCACATTCCAGGACCGGTTACCACATCCAATCCACAAGCCACACAAGACGACCGGTTTAGATATTGGAGTCATCAGCTAAGCTATCAGACTTCAGCAGGGGTATTTCAAGTAAAAACGCTCTTTAGTACATATAATTTAGATTATCTAGACCCCAGAGCGCGCATAGATAGCGAAAGCACCGTCAACAGAAATGAGTATAAGCTAGGATTTACAAGCACCTTGAATCGTTGGATTACAGCTTCTATAGGAACCGAAGCCGGATTTTTTGAGGTTAACACGAACAATTATTCGGATGTCAAAAAACGACAGATTTATTCCGGTTGGGCAGCATTTGATCTTACTCCGACTACGTTTGTAAGCTTTTTCCCTTCATTCAGAATAGATGCTTATAGTGATTTTGGTACAGCCTTAACGGCTTCTTTGGGCTTGAATGCTAGAGTCTTCAATTGGTTACATGCACGTGCTCAGGTTTCCAATAATTATAATGCTCCTACATTGAACGATCTTTTTTGGGCTCAGGGAGGAAATCCTGACTTAATTCCCGAAACGGCACGGACTGCTGAGGGAGGAATTAGTATTCTTTTTGATAGCAATCGTTTCAACTTTAGAGTTGCAACAACAGCATTTTACACTCAGTTTGAAGATGGCATTCAATGGCTACCCGGCATTGGCGGAATATGGTCGCCTGTTAATGTTTCGAGTATTCGAAGCCGTGGTATAGAACAGGAGCTTCTGGCTTCATTTAATGTAGGATTACTACATATAGCTGCCTACACTACTCTTTTATATACAAAAACAGAATCTCCTGTGAGTATATCCGGTACAGAAGAGGCTACATATCTTCAGCTTCCTTATGTACCTAAGTGGTCATGGAAAGGAAGTTTTACTACTCGATTCAGTTTTGTTTTTGCAAGTTTAAGCAGAGATTTCGCCGGTGAAAGATTTACGACCAATGACCATAGTAGTCCTTTTGATCCGCTTCCATCCTATACCATAATGAATCTCCAAACGGGAGTTGACTTCACCTTGAGTCGATTTAACGCCAACTTCATTTATACCCTTCACAACCTAACCAACCGGCGATTTGAGGTAATTGCATGGTATCCAATGCCTCCTCGACATCACTCGCTAACACTTTCCTTCACTTTTAAACACTAATAACTATGAAACTTAGACGACTTTCTATTCTTTTTCTCTTTCTTTTCCTTTCAACTTGTTTTAACTCATTTGCTCAAACATTGGAGCGTGTGTTCGTTCTGAACGAAGGAGCTTTTAATAACTCGAATTCTTCAATTACCTCTTTTATTCCCGCAACGAACACGGTAACTCAAAATGCATTTTTCAACGCGAATAATCGCCCATTAGGTGACATTGTGAGCTATTCAGAAGTTATTGACGGAAAACTCTATATTTTAGTGAGTAACAGTAATAAAATGGAGATTGTTAATCCGCAAACTCTTGTCTCAGAAGCAATTGTTTTTTTGGATGATATGGGTGCATCCAGTCCCTCTTATTTCGCTAAAGTTGACGATAATCGTTTATATATAACGAATCTCACCGGAAATCATGTGAGTATATTTAATCGTAATTCACGAACCATAACAGGATCAATTACCGTTGGCAATAACCCTGAGGGAATTGCTGTAAGCAATGGAAAAGCCTATGTTGCAATAAATGGTTTTGGGAGTGACAATAAAGTAGCTGTAATTGATATTGCAACCGATACTTTAATTGAAACCATTACGGTGCACGATAATCCTCGTCAAATTATTCGGGATAATGGTGGGAAGCTTTGGGTTTTAAGCACAGGAAATTTTGGTTTCGACGAAAACTTTAACTACAACCCTGATCTTGAAACCTTTGGGGAAATTCACATCATTGATCCAATTTCAGATACCGTAACAGATGTTATTGAAGTTGGTGGGCACCCAAGTCGTATGACATTTAACAGACCAAGCCGACTAGCGTATGTTCTGAATACTGGAGTTCAGGTTGTGGATTTAGATGACAAAACCGTGCAAAGTACATTGCTAAATGCTACAAATTACTATTCCATAGCCTTTTGGCCTGGAGAAAGTGCCGGTATATTTGCAGGATTCGCCCCAAATTTCTCATCGTCAGGCCGAGTAGATATTTTGAATTTAGATGGAAGTGTAAGAAATACATTTACCGCCGGTATAGGACCAAGCTACTTTCAGTTTATGTTTGATGGACCACTTACTTCTGTTGAGTCTGAAGAAATGGCATCAAATATTATGTTGGAACAGAATTACCCAAATCCATTTAATCCAACTACTCAAATTGGTTTCTTATTGGATGAAGCAACAAATGTTCGTTTAGAAGTCTTTAGTATAAACGGTCAACGTGTAGCAAGCCTGGCAAATGGAATGTTCTCAGCTGGAAGCCATCAGGTTCAATTCGACGGAATCGGAATGGCAAGTGGAATATATATATATCGACTTGTAACTGATCGTCAAATTCTAACCCGGAAAATGTTGCTGGTGAAGTAGATCTTAGTTGTTAATGGTTAATAATCTAAACATGCCTTTACTATTCAACTTCTAAGTACTGAGATAATGTCGGATAAAAAATCCATAGCACAAATGTAGTAAAAATCCGGCATTCCGCTACCAATGGTAGAGGTGATTTATTCATCAGTAAATTGCTTTAATAAGTCATTCCGGAAAGCCCGCTAAGATCATAGATTTTATTGTGGCTTATCCGGAATCCGGTTGTTTGTAAAAAAAAAGAACGCAAGGGAGGAAAGGATATCGAAGTTTTGTTCGAACTCAGAGCTAGATCAAGCAACCAGATCCTCCACGACAATTCGGGACAGGCTGGATAAACCACCGGCTATTTCCATGTAACTTGCATCCCAATGGGGTTTTCCGGGATGACCGATTTAGAGAAGGCATATCGTAGTAAACCGCCGGTTCATCTGATAGGCTCAGGAAAAAATAGCTCTGAAGAGCCTGCCCCGGTTTACCGTGGGAGCGTTGCACTGACTAGCGTGGGGCAACGTCCCACGCGGAGTGTGGGTAGCATCGAAGTATCATCACCAATGCTTCGACTACATGCCGGACTGAATGGGATGCCCTTAGCGCATGAGAAACCCGGCATTCCGCTCGACTTGTCCCGACCCTTCGGGAGCATGACGATTTAAATACGAATGTTATATTATATATAAACAACTATTTAAGAATAAAAAAACCTGCAACATGAAACCCGAAACTCGGAACAGGTTTTACGGGATGACCTAGTATCGAATTCCGAGTCTGTCATACCCCTCAAATGTATTAAGCGTAAGCGCAGATATTAATTTCTCACCATGACGAAGTGGCCGTTAACGATTATTTTCTACCGCAGTGGACGCAGTGTTACGCGGAGGGCTATCTTAACTCTGCGAAACTCTGCGTACACTGTGGTTTAATTTCTGGCTGTATGCAATTAGCAAGTTGTAAAACCAAGGCTCCGAAATCCCCCTTCCTCAGAATAACTTGCACCGACACATCAGGAGCATAGCGGTTTAGATTTGAATATCTTAATTAAATACAAACAAGTATTTAACAGCAAAAAACCCGAAACCCGAAACTCGCAACCTGTTCCCACAATACTCCGTCAACCTCAAAAATACTTGACTATTCAATATTTACCTTGTATATTATTGCCATGACAACAAAACAAGCTAGTATAGAAGAACAAATTATCGTAACATTTTTGACGAAGCTGGATAGCATCAAGATAAAGTTGAGTGCTGTTACGGCTATGGAGGATGTTACTCCGCAACAATACAATATTCTCAGAATCTTGCGTGGTGCCGGAGAAAACGGATTACCAACGCTTGAGATAGGGAATAGAATGCTTGAACATTCACCGGGTATCACCCGCTTGATTGACCGTTTAGAGCGGAAAAAGCTTGTCGAGAGAGTACGAAGCGACGTTGACAGGCGTTTAGTTACTTGCAAAATTACATCAATCGGCCTTGAAGTTCTTGAAAAACTTCAATCCGGAATAACTCAGTTACATGAAGAGGTTTCCAAAAATCTCGACCCAACTGAAAAAGAACTTTTTCTAACCCTTTTGAAACGAATCTGTAGCTAAAAAAATTTAACTACTTACTTGATTAGTCAATTAATAACATATCAACTATAGGAACCAATTATGAAATTAGCCATTATTTATTACAGCTCAACAGGAACAAACTATCACTTAGCACTTGAAGCTAAAGCTGCAGCAGAAGAAGCAGGTGCAGAGGTTCGAGTTCTTAAAGTAGCAGAACTTGCTCCCGATGCAGCCATTGACAGCAATCCGGCATGGAGAGCACACATCAATGAAACCGCAAATGTCCCTACTGTATCATTAGATGATTTAGAGTGGGCAGATGCCGTTCTCTTTGGAACCCCAACCCGTTTCGGAAACGTTGCAGCTCAGCTTAAACAATTCATTGACTCAACCGGTGGACTTTGGTTTCAAGGAAAACTAGCCAATAAAGTCTATTCAGCTTACACAAGCGCCCAAAATCCAAATGGAGGTCAGGAATCAACCTTACTTGCGCTATACAATACCATCTATCACTGGGGCGGTATTATTGTTACTCCGGGCTACACCGATAGCAAATTATTTGCTTCAGGAGGAAACCCGTATGGCACAAGTGTTAGCGCTGATGGCTCACCTCTTTCCGATGAAAAGAAAGAAGCCATTCGCATTCACGCACGTAGAATGGTTGAATTTGCTAAAAAACTAGCTTAATCCGACCTAAATTAGCGTTTAAGCTCCTGTTCATTTTTATGAGCAGGAGCTTTTTTTTGATTTTCATCGATTATCAGTTTTAGTTAGATTAGCAACAATTCATTTAAACCGCTCTACAAACCCGGGCAGTCATTAATCTAACACATAAACTGAACTACATGAAACGATTTGGTATTGTTGCAGGACTATCCTTTATAGTGATGGGCATTTTTGGCTGGCTCGGATTATTTGCCGGTACTGATGCATCCGAAGCACACTCTGTATATGGAACATGGGTTAGTTTAGTTCCACCGCTTATTGCTATTGCACTTGCACTTATAACAAGAGAAGTGATTCTTTCTCTTTTTGCCGGACTTTGGGTTGGGGCGCTGTTCCTGATGGCATATAATCCTTTTTCAGCCACAGCTGAATCATTAGATGTGATGGTAACCGCCATTACAAAAGAAGACCATGTAGCCATTATTGTATTTAGCTTACTTTTAGGGGGGATGGTTGGCGTAATGTCGAGAGGTGGCGGAAATCAAGGGATTGTTACTTTACTTGGCAAACATGCAAACACACGGAAGAAAGGACAGCTCTTTTCCTGGCTTTCTGCACTTTTCATTTTCTTTGATGATTACGCAAACACGTTGATTCGTGGAAATGCCTTGCGCCCCATGACCGACCGACTCAAGATTTCTAGAGAGAAACTAGCCTACATTGTGGATTCAACCGCTGCACCTTTGGCTGTTTGTGCGGTAATCACAACATGGATTGGTTTTGAAATCACTCAAATTGCTAATTCACTTTCTGCATTGGCCGAACAGACTACAGATGAAGCGTTAGCAGCACAACTTCAAACCGGAGCTGATAATGCGTTCATCATCTTTTTGGATTCCATCCCCTATTTATTCTATCCCATTTTAGCGCTTTCGTTTGTGCTCATGATTATTGTGATGCGCAGAGATTTCGGACCGATGTACGATGCAGAACGCAGAGCGGCATCAGGAGGTGGAGTGTTGCGTCCCGGTTCTGTACCGGCAGCAGATACAGAGTTACAGACCCTACAACCGGTTGATGGTAAACCGCGCAAATGGTACAATGCCGCATTACCGGTCATAGCCGTAATTAATGTGGCACTTTTTGGATTATATCTTACAGGAAGTGCAGGTTTGGAAGAAGGTCAACGTGGCATCACAGATATCATTGGAAACTCAGATCCCTTTGCGGCACTCCTTTGGGCATCCTTTACCGGGTGCACACTAGCCATTTTATTGGTTGTATTCCAAAAAATACTAAGTGTAAAGGAAGCACTTGAGGCAATGATTGGTGGGATGCAATCCATGTTAGTAGCAATTGTGATTCTTATTTTAGCTTGGAGTTTGGGTGGCATTACGCAGTCAATCGGAACCGGAGCTTACCTCGCTTCGATGCTTGAGGACTCCTTGCCTATTATTTTGTTACCCGGTTTGGTTTTCTTCATTGCGGCTCTTACAGCTTTTTCAACAGGTACCTCTTGGGGTACGATGGCCATTTTGTTTCCGGTTGTAATTCCGCTTGCTGTAGCGATGGGGGCCGGAGTCGGTTTTGCAGGGGGAGAGTATTATGGAATTTTGCTTGGTTCTATTAGTTCAGTAATGGCTGGAGCTGTATTCGGAGATCATTGTTCACCGATATCTGATACTACCGTTTTGAGCTCAATGTCATCAGCATGTGACTTAATTGACCACGTGCGAACTCAGCTTCCGTATGCATTAGTTGTTGCCGGTGTAGCGTTGGTGGTAGGTGAAATTCCTGCCGCTTTTGAATGGATTCACCCTATTTGGGGAATCTTTGCAGGCTTGGTGATTCTCTATTTCATCCTCCGATTCTTCGGAAAAAATCCTGAAGAGGGAATAAAGGTAGCGGCTTAAAATTAAAATTTAAATCAAAAAAAGCGCCCTAGTCATAGGACGCTTTTTTTGTAGTCTTTGAATGATATTGTTATACCGATGCATCACGAACCAATTCCCAAATACCAGGTTGCTATGCTAAAGTACATCAATACCCCTGCAATATCAGCCAGGGAAGTGATTAATGGCGCACTCGCAGTAGCCGGGTCAAAATTCATTTTTTGGAGCAAGAATGGGAGTGACATTCCGAGCAAACTTCCCACTAAAACACAGCAAATCATAGTTACTGATACTACAACTGCAATATCCATTCCACCACGGTAAAATCCGATGAGGGATACAGCAATTCCCATTGCAATACCAATGCAGATAGCTACCAGAATTTCTTTACCGAACAAACGGAACCAGTCTCTGATTTTAACATCTCCGGTTGCAAGTGCACGAACCATAAGTGTTGAGGCCTGAGAACCGGCATTTCCACCACTATCAATCAAAAGTGGAAGGAAAAATACGAGGGCAACCACGGCTTCAATGGTATCTTCGAAAAAGGCAATTCCGGCACCGGAGAAAATGTTCATGAATACTAAAACGAGTAGCCACGGCGCTCTTTTGAGGAAAAGTAAACTGATGGGAGCATCTTTCAGGCTTACCCCCATCAAACCGACAGATCCCATTTTATGGAAATCAACGGTGGCTTCTTCTTGGCGGACATCCATCACATCATCAAAGGTGATGATTCCTACCAATCGTTCTTGCGTATCAACTACCGGAATAGCGAGCAAGTCGTACTCACTCAACCGGTTTGCAACAAGTTCTCTGTTTTCATCAACTCGGGCGCTTATCACTTCCGTGAACATTACATCAGCTATCAATGATGACGCGTTGAAAAGCAGAAGGTCACGTAAAGAAACAATTCCCGTTAGTTTTCCCTTTTCATCTACAACATAGGCGTTGTAAATGGTTTCTCTGTCTTTAGCAACGCTTCGAATTTTTTTCAGAGCGTCCTCAACGGTCATATCTTCGGAAAGACGAACAAAATCAGAAGTCATAACAGCACCGGCCTGATGCTCTTCATAGCGAATGAGGTTCAGAATATCATCTCTGTCCTCTTTTTCGATATTTCGAAGGAGTGAATCACGGCGTTCTTCGGGTAGAATTCGGATGAGGTCAACACGGTCATCGTGGGGCATTTCTTCAATAATATCAGCTAATTCAGCATCAGAGTATAGCGCTGCTATTGAACTACTAACCTCTCTTCTAAAATGAGTAAATACTTCAGCCTTTGCATCCTGATCTAAATATTCGAGGAACTTATAGATTTTTGGGGCATCAAAAGAGGAAAGACGGGAAGCGATGATGGCGGGATGAATTTCTTCGCAAATTTTGCGAAATGCTTTTTGATCGTTTTCTAGATCAAGAATAGCGTCGAGTCTTTTTAATACGGTGTTTTTGGTTGTCATGGTCGTATCCTTATTGTTCCGGACCGACCAAGCTCATGTGGGGTCAGTCCGGATGATTATTAATTTGAATTGAATTATGTATAAAGCTACCCGGGTGAGGATCCGGGTCAGGTTGTTTCTTCATTTCTGTATTATTTCGTTTATAGTATTACCAAAGCTTGTCAGGGGTAAAAGCAATACCCACTGTGAAGCCAGGAAAAGTATTTCTTCTTGAAAAATCGTGCCCATAGGTCACATCAAGTTCAAGTAAATTTGGAATGATTCCGAACCTTACGCCGGCTTGATAGCCAAAATCAGAACCAACAGCAAAAACTTCGCTGAGTAATGAAAGGCGATCATGCACTCCAAAGTCACCACGAACTCCATAAATAAAGTCGGTATGTGTACCGTCATTCAGTTCTGAAAAAGCTAAACCTGCATTAAGATGTAATACAGAACTTCCTCCAAGAATGAACCTGCTGTACGGCAGATATACAAAGATTTCTTCAAGAGAAGCCTCATCACTAAAGAATGAACCGGCCACAAATCCCCATGCAGAGCCTGCATCATCGAGATCTCTGAAAACGTATTTTGCTTCTAAAGACCACCCTGCAAAGCTAAAATCAGACTTTGAGTCGAAAAACAGACCCGTGCTTAATTCCAGGTTTGAGGTTAATCCAACAGCAGGCTGAAAGATGGTATCGAAATCACCTCTCCATGTTTCAATTTGGAAAGAACGGTGTGTGGTAATGGCTGCATCATCAATAATCATTTGCTGTGCACGAACTGACTCAGCAAAAACAAAGAGTAATGCAATTAATACGAGGATGCTGAACTTAATGAACATCCCGATGTCATTCACTTTTTGGGTGTTTAACATGATGGTTTCCTCCGTGTAAGTTTTGGGTTACGGAAGCTTCGCACCAATAACGCATAAAAAAGAGCAAGGCTCTATGTGTTGCGAAATATTCACCGTAGCGGCTCGGTGAATTAGCTGTCTGTTTAGGGATTAAACGATAGACAGAAATCCGACGGACGAACCACAAACAGCAATATGCCGCTTATCGTTACTGAAACTACAACTATGACTGTCGTCCATAACTAGGATTTAGGTTAATGGTTAAGTGCCCTTAAGGCGGGGCAATTATAAGGCTATAAATTTATAATGGCAAGCTTTTACGGGTATTTTTTTTTAATTTTTTTGGGATGCTATGATTTAATAGTTTATCACTTGCATGATTTACACGCTCTTCGTTTGACTGAACAAAACTAACTACTTATGCTCGAACAGATAGAACACATTTCGGATGTTATTGTAGGCTATGCTTGGGGACTCCCATTAGTAACCTTACTCATTGGCGGCGGATTATTCTTTGTTATCTACTCTCGTTTTTCACCTTACAAGCACTTCAGACATGCCATTCACGTACTCACAGGGCGTTATGATGACCCCAACGCGGAAGGCGACATTAACCATTTTCAAGCATTAAGTGCCGCTCTTGCCGCTACTGTTGGTATGGGAAATATCGGGGGTGTAGCCGTGGCAATTACTATGGGTGGTCCGGGCGCAATTTTTTGGATGTGGGTGAGTGCTTTAGTGGGGATGGCAACGAAATTTTTCACCTGTACACTCTCCATTATGTACCGTGGGCGTGATTCTATGGGAAAAATTCAAGGGGGACCCATGTATGTTATTCGCGAAGGACTAGGCGAAAAATGGAAACCCCTTGCCTGGTTTTTCAGTGTGTGTGGCCTGCTGGGATGTACCCCTATGTTCCAATCAAACCAATTAACACAAACCGTTCGAGATCTTGTACTCATTCCGGGTGGATTTATTGATGCATCCTCCCACTTTTCAAGTGATTTAATTACCGGCTTGATCTTAGCTTTCATTGTTGCTCTTGTAATCATTGGGGGAATTAAACGGATAGGAAACGTGGCAGCCATGTTAGTGCCACTTATGGTTCTTTTGTATGTATTGGGTGTGGTTTATATCATTTTGGTGAATCTTCCGGTGGTTCCTCATTATTTAGGTCTCATTGTTAGTGATGCGTTTCGTGGGGACTATGTCAATACAGAATCACTTTTTGGAGGTGCAGTGGGAGCAGTAATTATCATTGGAGTGCGTCGCGCGGCTTTTTCGAATGAAGCCGGTATCGGAACCGAATCAATGGCGCACGGAGCGGCAAAAACTAATGAACCGGTACGCGAAGGACTCGTAGCTATGCTCGAGCCGGCTATCGACACGCTGCTAGTCTGTACCATGACGGCGCTTGCTATCCTCATCACCGGTGTTTGGATTAACACCGATACCGATGGAGTTACTCTAACAGCGATGGCATTCAGCTCGGGAATCCCCTTTTTGGGCATTCCGATACTTGTGATTTGCGTGATTATTTTTGCAATTACAACCATGTTTACTTATTCCTACTATGGAACCAAATGCCTCGGTTACTTAATCGGCGCGGAACGCAAGCATTACTACAACTATTTTTATCTGTTCAGCATCGTATTCGGATCGGTAGCATCCATCGGAGCAATTATCAATATCCTAGATACCATGTTTGCGATGATGGCCATCCCAACCATGCTATCAACCCTGATTTTAGCGCCAAAAGTAGTAGAAGCATCCAGGAAATACTTCGCACGCTACAAGAATGGAGAGTTTGATTGACCATCAAAAGGTAGTTATCAATTACAATTAGCCCTAATATTTATCCTCAAACTTGCATTTTCCTAATACACCCATTCCGATCTTTGAATATGTACAGAAAAGAGAGCTTCTCCGGTTGTTGCATTCCAAAAGAAGGTATTGCCATCTGTTGATTTCGTGATGATTTCATTAGCAAAATTGCTGAATGAAATAGATTCAACGTCATTAGTATGATTTTTTAACTCGAACAGGGTGAGTCCGCTGAAAATATCCATCACTTTCACTTCTGATCCGCTACCGGCAAGAAGACGTTTTCCATCCGGACTAAATTGAATCACACTTTGTTGAGTGTTGTTGGATGAAGCGATTGAAAAAGCGCGAGTCATAGTACCGGTAGTGGTATCCCAAACACTTACTGATCCATCTGAAGATGATAAGGCCAAAGAGGCGCCATCACGACTGTAAACAAGATTTCTGACGGAAGCTCCATTTGCCGTCGAAAATGTATGTATAAGTTCAGCATCGTAGTAGCTCCAGACTGTAACAGACGATCCACACGCAATACTAACATGAGCCTCACTTGGATGAAACAGAACAGATACGAGTTCATCAAAACGATCATCGCAATTCGGAATGAGGATTGAATACACGCTTTGTGCTCCGCGATCAAAGATTCGGATACTTTTTTTCCCATTGATGGACTCATGTGTTACAATAAAAGGCACATCAATAATAGTTGATGCATTTGTTTGCTCGTTCTGAAATGCGAATGTGCTCACTTGTCCAAACGTAGCTGGGATAGATTGTGATTGAATCCCCATGAAAACTATAGACATCACAAGAAACCGGTTCATAAATAACTCCTTGACAGGTGTAAATAAATTGTAAAAATTATTAAACGACTGAACCTGTAACGGAGCGTGAAGAAGCAATAGTATAATCTTCAATATAATTCTTAACTAATGTTCTTTATTTTTAAATATACCGGAATGCCATCATTAAATAGTTGAATTTTTAAAACGCTCTATAATCGAGAATAAAACTAACATTACTTCACCATCATGTACATAAACAATAGCATAATCTGGATTACAGGTGCCTCTTCAGGGATAGGCGCTGCTTTGGCCGTTGAGTTGAGTAAACGTGGGGCTCGTCTCATTCTATCTGCAAGAAGATTGGAAGAGCTTGAAAAGGTGGCAAAGGTATGTGAATCAGATTCGGTTCGTATCCTCACCTTAGACTTGGCTCAATCTGAAACATTCAGTGAAAAAGCAGAAGAAGCTCGTTCATTTTTTGGTCGCATTGATATTCTGATTAACAACGGGGGGATAAGTCAACGTGCCCTTGCGGCAGAAGCTTCGTTGGAAAGTCTAAGGAGAATCATGGAAGTCAACTTCTTCGGGACTACCGCCTTAACCCAAGCTGTTTTGCCACTTATGAAAGCGCAGAAATCGGGTTACATTGTTGTTATCAGTAGTGTGATGGGAAAGTTTGGAACAAAATATCGTTCCGGTTACGCTGCATCTAAACACGCGTTACATGGATGGTTCGATTGCTTACGTCAAGAAATGTATGAACATAATATTGATGTAACCTTGGTTTGTCCGGGATATGTGAAAACCGATATTACAGTAAACTCGCTCACTGCCGATGGCCAGAAATTCGGAAAAATGGGGGATGCACAATCCAAAGCCATGTCACCGGAGCAATTTGCGAATAGACTCATCCCAAAACTTGAAAAGAGAAATGAGGAAATTTACATCGGAGGAAAAGAAGTGATGGCCGTTTACTTGAAAAGATGGTTTCCTCAGCTACTAAACAAAATTCTAAAAAATACTAAGGTTACATAATGTTGGTTTGTATTTCGATCTCAATCGAAAATCTCAAAGACGAAAGATATTTCGTATATTTGTGATTAAATAAATAAATCATTAATTATTCTAAAATGAAGTACTTATCTATCGGATTTCTTTTTTTTGCTACTCTTTTTTTGACAGCTTGCGGTAGTGGTCACAACCATGAACATGGAACTGTGGAATTTGAAATCGAAGAAAAGGAAGGTTTGGGATTTGAAACCTCTGAAACGTTCAAAGCGTCTATTGAATCGGCTTTAGATCATTACTTTGCCCTAAGCGAAGCATTGGTTCGCGCAGATGCTTCAAATGCATCTATTCACGCACAAGCATTTTTAGCTACTTTAAAAAGTATTTCCTATGATAATCTTTCTGAAGAAGCCGGTTCAGCTTGGGCCGGTAACGTTGAGCTTGCGGTAGAACGCAGTGAAACACTGAGTGGGCTTCAGGACATCGAAGAGCAGCGTTATCAGTTTGAATATATTTCGGAAGTAATGATTGATGTTGTTCAGGCGTTTGGCCCGTTAAGTTTTACAGTCTATCAACAGCGTTGCCCAATGGTACGTGGTGGCGCGGCAGATTGGTTAAGCAAAGACCGAGCCATCCTCAATCCATATCACGGTGATCGTATGCTTCGTTGCGGTGGAATTGTTCGTGAAATTTAATCATGAACAACTGATTTAATTTTTGATATTGCGATTTCGATTTTCTGTATGATTTTTCTCAATATTCTCGTACTTCTTATCATTTTTATCAGTTCGTCATTGCTATCAGGGTATTTAATGACAAAAGCGGGTTATCCACCACCCAAAAGGTTGGTTAGCCGTGAAGATTATATCCTGTTAGCAATGAAACTGATCTCGTTTGCTATCATCACATTGCTTTCGCTTGCTCTGTTCATGCTACTTGGTATTGATCCGCTCAGCCTGATGTCATAACAGATCCGTACAGCCGGTCATCTGCAATTTTTTTAAGGATTTTTTATGGAAACCCGGCTACATCTGGAGATACTTCCTCAGCCCAACGATTTCACGTGCGGGCCTACCTGTCTTCATGCCGTATATAATTATCATGGCAATCAGATTTCCCTGAACCAAGTCATAAAACAGGTGCATTACCTGGATAATGGTGGGACTTTAGCTGTCTTGTTGGGGCTTGATGCACTCAAACAAGGTTTTAAGGCTACAATTTACACGTATAACTTGCACATCTTTGATCCTTCATGGTTTAAGTTGAAGAAGAAGCAATTAAGAGAAAAGCTTCGTCAGCAGTTAGAAGTTAAACACAGCCCGCGTTTGGCAATGGCTACACAAGCTTACATTGAGTTTTTAGAGCGGGGTGGGAAAATAAAGCAAAAAGATCTGAGTCCGGGTTTGATTCGAAAGTACTTGAGAAAAGAAATACCCGTTTTAACCGGACTTAATGCGTCTTACTTATATGGTTGTAAACGTGAGCGCGATGAAGGTGACAAAATGATATATGATGATATTGGGGGATATTCCGCCGGACATTTTGTGGTTTTGTGTGGCTATGACAAATTAAAAAAGACCGTTTTGGTAGCAGATCCACTTCACACGAATCCTGCGTTTAATAACCAATACTACGAAGTTAAACTCGAACGCTTGATCAATGCCATCTTACTTGGCATCGTAACGTATGACGCAAATTTATTAATTATTGAAGAACGGGGAAAGAAGTCAATCTAAATGCAAAATCTGATTATTGTTAATAACACCAAAGACTGGGCGTTCGATATTCCCGGAGTACGCGTAGTTTCTGCACGCGCTTATCTTACCGAGAAGGAATATATTGATTTAAGGAAAGTCAGAATCTTTAATTTATGCAAATCCTATCGCTATCAAAGCACGGGGTATTATGTTTCGTTGTTGGCGGCTGCAAGAGGGCATAGACCATTACCTGATGTGAATACCATTCAGGATATGAAATCTCAAACCATGATCAGGTTTGTTTCTGATGATTTGGATAAACTTATTCAGGAAAGTCTTGCTCCAATCAAATCTGATGAGTTTACATTGAGCATATACTTCGGGAAAAATATGGCAAAGCGATATGACAGACTATGCCGCCAACTCTATAATATGTTTCAAGCACCAATCATACGGGCGAAGTTTTCTAGAAATGTGAAATGGCAACTTCAGAGTATAGGTCCGGTGAGTATGATAGATATCCCAGAAGACCACAAAGATTTTATAACTCAGGCAGCAGCAGAATATTTAGCCGGTAAGAAGTTTACGACCAAGAGAAAAACACAAACACGTTATGATATGGCTATTCTGTGGAATCCTGAGGAAAAAGCTCCACCGTCTGATGAAAAAGCCATTCAAAACTTTGTAAAGGCAGGAGAGCAATTAGGGATTGGGGTTGAAATCATTTCCCGAGATGATTACACCCGATTAGCCGAATTTGATGCATTATTCATACGAGAAACAACCAATGTAAATCACCATACCTATCGATTTGCAAGAAGAGCAAAAGCAGAAGGTTTGATCGTTGTGGATGATCCTGATTCCATATTGAAGTGCACAAACAAAGTTTACTTGGCTGAATTGTTGGATCGGCATAACATCCCCGCTCCAAAAACACTTATTATTCATAGAGACAATACAGATCGCATTATCCCTGAGCTAGGATTGCCCTGTATTTTAAAACAACCTGATAGTTCATTCTCTCAAGGTGTATTGAAAGCGAATACTCCGGAGGAATTGGGAATGATGGTCGAAATGTTACTTGAGAAGTCAGACCTAGTGATTGCTCAGCAATTTATGCCAACAGAATACGACTGGAGAATCGGGATTATGGATGGAAAACCTCTTTTTGCATGTCGTTATTTTATGGCAAAAAAACATTGGCAGATTATCAAAACAGACACCAAGGGCGATATGAGTTTTGGGAAAAGCGAAACGTTACCATGGGAAATGGCACCTCAACATGTAATGAGAACAGCTCTAAAAGCCGCAAATCTTATTGGTAACAGTTTTTATGGGGTCGATATAAAGCAAAATGGAAATAAGTGCTATCTGATTGAAGTTAATGATAATCCGAATCTCGACTCCGGAGTAGAAGATACTCTATTGAAAGATGAGCTCTACAACCGAATTATGCAGATATTTTATAATCGAATTAAAGCAGCTAAAGAAGGAAGATAAGATGAGTAAATGGTCGTTATTTGAGGTGTTCGGTGTTGAACTCGAATACATGATTGTAAACAAAGATACGCTTGATGTTTATCCATTATGTGATGAAATCCTGCGAAAAATAGCAGGAGAGTATGTTTCTGAAATTGATTTAGGAACCATTTCATGGTGCAATGAGCTGGTGAATCATGTTATTGAGCTTAAAACCACGACACCGGAAAGTAAACTTGCCCCTCTTAAACAGGCATTTGCTGTGCAAGTACAAAAAATAAACGAGCTACTTTCTGGTATGAATGCATGTCTTATGCCGGGAGCAATGCATCCATGGATGAATCCCCATAAAGAAACCAAGCTTTGGTCACATGAGTATAATCCGATTTATGAAGCATATAATAAAATCTTCGATTGTAGGGGACATGGGTGGGCTAATTTACAAAGCACGCACATTAATTTACCTTTCAAAGGGGATTTAGAGTTTGGGAAATTGCATGCTGCCATTCGGTTTCTAATGCCAATTATGCCGGCATTAACCGCATCTTCACCGATTGCCGATGGCGTCTTTACCGGACAGTTAGATTACAGACTGCACACCTATAGGAACAATGCAAAACGAATCCCGATTATTACAGGGAAAGTAATTCCGGAAGCTGTTTATACTTGGCAAGAGTACAACACTGAAATTTTCCAGGAAATGTATAAAGCCATAGCCCCATTCGATACAGAAGGAACACTGCAAGATGAATGGCTAAATTCTCGCGGTGCCATTGCTCGATTCGATCGTGGGTCTATTGAGATACGGATTTTAGACATCCAAGAGTGTCCATCAGCAGATATTTCGATTGTTCAACTCATCACAGACAGCCTTCAAAGGCTTGCTTCCGGATATTATGGCTCAATTCCGGAATTAATGCAATGGGATACGGAAAGACTCAATCTCATCTTCACAGAAGTATGTCGTTTGGGGGAAGAAGCCATCATTACAGATAAAGAATATCTAAAGCACTTCGGAATTCAGGAGTCATCCGTTAGAGCCGGTGACTTATGGGATTTAATATATGAAAATTCCGGACTTGAGCTTGATGAAATTGAACATATTTTGGATAGTGGAACTCTATCGACGCGATTACTTCATGCGATTGACGGAGATTACTCAAAGGAAAAGTTAAAGCAAGTGTGGAGACAAATGGCAAGCTGTTTGCAAAACAATACAATGTTTGAGTAAGCCGACAATGAATTTGTTCCATAAAAAAAGCCGGATACGCAAAGCGAATCCGGCTCGATAAGGTTCTTAAAAAGATCGGTTAGTATCTTCCGCCGCCACGATTGTTGAAATCCCTGCGAGGTGGTCTTTCGGTTCTTGGACGCGCTTGATTAACAACGAGAGTACGCTGCATGAACTCAGTGTCGTGCAGGCCATCAATTGCGTTGCTTCCATCTTTATCAGCCATTTCAATAAATGCAAAGCCTTTTGAACGGCCTGTGAATTTATCGCTGATAATGTTAACTGATTCCACGTTTCCGAAAGACGAAAACAGTTGGTTGAGATCTTGTTCACTCGCTTGGTAGCTGAGATTTCCTACGTAAATGGTCATGATATCTAATGTAATTTGAAATTAATTCGTGAAAACAAAACAGCTATGAGCAACCTATAAGCGAAAGTGAAACAATCAAAATCGGATACAGCACTTTTAATCTATTTTGCAACAGAAAATTACAGTTAATTTATTCAATATCAAAATTCTAACACATTTTCTTTTTTTAGAAAAAAAATCCGCATTACAAACCAACTAATAGTTCAGCAGGGTGATAACTATACATTCCTGTTCCGTCTTTAATCTGATGATGGCAAGAAAATCCGTGAGTACACAGTAGGGCATCCTTCTCCATCTCATTGACTTTTGGGAAAAGTCGTTGTTGCCCAATCTGTTGCGATAGCTCGTATGTCTCCTTTTTGTACCCGAAACTTCCGGCCATCCCACAGCATCCTGTATCCATTAAAACAGGTATGTAGCCCGAAATTTCCAACGCTTTTTTGAGGGATGACATCCCCGTAAGTGCCTTCACATAACAGTGACCATGGACATATACTTTTCTGCCTTTTCCAATAGTTGAGAGCATTGGCGCAAAAGAATCAGCAAATTTTTTGATGAATTCTTCTACTAAGAAGGCTTTTTTGGCAACTAAATTCACGGTTTCGAGTTGCTCATCGGTACATAAATCTTTGAATTCGTCGCGAAGTGTAAGTAATTCAGATGGCTCAATCCCAACAATAAAAACATCTCTTTTTGCATACGAGGATAGCACCGGAAGAAGATCATTCAGATTATTCCGAGCAAGTTTTGGCTGACCGCCTGAGATTTTTGTCCTGCCCGTATCTGCAATAATGGATTTGTGAAGCGTGCATCCAAGTCTGTCGAGTAGTTTCCAGGTTGCCACTGCCACGTGCGGCTGATGCAAATCGGTGAAAGGATCGACAAGCATGACTACTTCAGGACCATTTTTTGCGCCTTCGTTTTTCAAACGCTTGAGCTCTTTGCTAAATGGAGTCTTTGCGAAGGGAGGCAAGGAACGATCAGGATGTAAATCGGTGAAGTGTGACATCACAAACTTACCCGGTTCCGATGATGCTATCACATTACTTATAGAGGGAAACAACGCTCCCAATTTCAAAAATGGAAAAGGATTCACCCAAAATGTTGAAACAAAGCTCATTCCATGCCTATCATTCCAGCCTTGCATGAATTCTGCTTTCATTTTTGCCATATCAACATTCGCCGGACATTCCGATTTACACGCTTTGCAGCTCAAGCACAATTTTAAGGCTTCTTTTACTTCTTCACTTGCAAACGCTTCAGGACCTTTCTCGGTAAATAATTGACGAAATACATTCGCTCGACCTCGTGTGCTGTCAATTTCTTCGAGGGTTGCCATGTAGCTCGGGCACATTGTTCCCCCACTTTCAGCTCGTTTTTGACATACTCCGGCTCCGTTGCACAACTCAAGCGCAGCATGAAATCCTTTTTCTCTCCTCCAGCTGAAAACGGTATCCATTTTAGCGATTTGTTTTTCGGGATTATGCCGGAGGTTGGTATCCATCGGTGGGGCATCAATAATTTTCCCCGGATTCAGCACATGTTGTGGATCCCAGATATCTTTTACTTTCCGAAGCAGTTCCATCACTTCAGAACCGACCATCAATTCTATGTAAGGCGCACGATTTCTTCCATCCCCATGCTCCCCTGAAAGCGATCCGCGGTAGGATTTCACCAGAAGAGCAACATCTTCCATCATAGCTTTCATTCGCTGAATATCTTCCGGTTTTCCGAGATCAAAAACCGGTCGTAAGTGCAATTCCCCCACAGAAGCATGTGCATAGAATACGCAAGTAGTATTGTACTTCTTTAAGAGTTTCTTGAAATCAGCAACATAATTCGGAAGATCAACCACTCTCACCGCCGTATCCTCAGCAAATGAAGGTGTTTTGGCATCATCCGATAATCCCATCAATAATCCCAAACCGGCTTTACGGAGCTCCCAAACGCGTTTCATTTCTTCAGAATCGGAAAGGGTAGGGAAGGCATATCCCAAACCGGCTTTTGCAAGTTCTTTGCCTAAGTATTGTGCTTTGTTTAGCGTTTGAGTTGCATCATCTCCGTCAAATTCGATAATGAGCAAACAATCGGGGTCATCTTGAAGGAAAAAGCGATTTCGTTCCTGTTCGAGATTTCCCTTGGTGGCATCAAGCACGGTTTTATCAATCAGCTCAACCGCTGATGGATGATGCTCTACGGCTAAAACGGTTGCTTTCATCGCATCTTCAAGAGAATGAAAATGTGGGATGATCAACGTTTTATGTGGCTGGATTTTCTCCAAATTCAGCACAGCCGCCACGGTGAGTGCTAACGTACCTTCGCTTCCGCAAAGTAACTCGGAAAGATTAAAAGGGCGTCCGCCGGGTGTAATGGGATGCATCTCGCACAGCTTATCGAGGGCATATCCGGTATTTCTTCGTTTTATATCAGGATGGGGGAAGGCTTCAATAATCTTCTCTTTATTCTCCTGCAAAAGGTGAAGCATCTCTCTGTAAATACTTCCCTCGAGATTGTTCAAGGACATTTTTTCATAAAGCTCCTCTTCAGAGAGAGGTTCAAAAACAGCTAATGAACCATCAGCAAGAACAGCTTCGATTGAAATGACATGCTCACGTGTTGAGCCGTACTTAATGGAAAAAGACCCGGCAGAGTTGTTGCCAATCATCCCCCCAATCATACAACGATTGGTAGTAGAAGTGTCAGGTCCGAAAAGTAGACCGAATTTGGCGGCTTCTCTATTTAGTGCATCGCGGATCACACCAGGTTCGACTTTCGCTTGCTTGAGATCAGGGTCAATCCATAAAATTTCGTCCATTTTCTTTGAGATATCTGCTATAATTCCATTACCTGTGGTCTGTCCTGCAAGACTTGTTCCGGCTGCACGGGCTGTAATGGAAGTTTTGTCAGCGGCGGCTATGTGTACGAGTTTGGCGAGATCCTCTGCTGTATCCGGAAAGCAAACCCCACGGGGAAGCTCCTCGTACATAGATGCATCATTGGCATATAATCTGCGTGTAAGTGTATCAGAATAAATGATTAATGAGGATTCGGACATGCTAAAATGTTGAATAGCTTTTGATGAAAAATACAAAATTGAATCAAGCTCTTAAAAAAAGTTGAAACGAATTTAGAAGGCACAAAGCAATTAGGTAATAAGTTATTGCTTTATATTTATATAAATTCGCTTTTCACACCTTTTTTTGAAAATAACAAGCGAAGAACTCAGAATTATAAATCGAGAACTCCAAAGGAGTCAATTTTCCAGCCGTTTTCTTTAACAAACTTAAGCGTGGTCTTTACTTCAAAAATTCCGGCTTTAAAGGAGACATCCACGGTTGCAGAATTGTTTGTAATTACTTCATTAGATATGGTCATATCTTCACGTAAATCAAGATTGCTGAGTAAATCAAACGCCCTGCCTGTAATGGGGTTTTCGAGCATTCTCTTATGTTGTTCACGCTTTCGTTCGCTTAGAAAACGTAAGCCTTCTTCCGAAAAACCGGCATTTTCTGATAAGAAATACGCCTCCACAACCTTAGAAGGTGGCATTAACCGATCAGCTAATTCACAAGAGTTTAATATGAAAAGACCCGACATCATCAAGATGAGTCGGGTCGTGTAATTTGCGTAGTATTTCATGATATCTTAATCATGCAAAAGCATTAGTTGATGTAAATAATTGGCTTAGAGGGACTTTTGAAAGGCTCGGATGCCACAAATATTAAATCAAACTCCTCTTCTTCCTCATAGTCGCCAGGAAAGAGTAAAGCGAGCAATCTGCTTTTTTCTTTGTTGAAATCATCTCTAAATACAGATGCAATTGGTTCAGAAGCAGGCATTTCAACACGAAGAGGATCTACAGGCTGACCGTTTCTCCAAAAACGGAAACATAAGTGTGGTCCGGTTGCAAGACCTGTTGCACCAACATACCCAATGATTTGACCTTGCGTTACTCGAGCACCTCTGCGCATACCCGGTGCCATGCGCGACATGTGCAAATAACCGGTTTCATAGACACTATTATGTCTGATTCGAATATAATTTCCATTATTCCTGTCAAATCCTGCATGGATAATTTCACCATCGCCAACGGCACGAATAGGTGTTCCGGTTGGTGCGGCATAATCAGTTCCGTGATGCGGCATGTTTCTGCCTAAAACAGGATGAAACCTTCTGTTGGTGAAACGCGAACTTATACGAGTGTACTCCAGTGGAGCTCGTAAGAATGCTCTGCGAAGCGAATTTCCATCTAAATCGAAATAATCCGGGCGATCGCCTTGTGCAAACAGGAAAGCATCGTAATCGCGACCGCGATGGGTTAAACGCGCAGCAAGAATTCTTCCTACACCGGAAGGAACTCCACCAATTTGAACCTCTTCATAAACAACAGCAATTTTATCGCCACGCTGAATTCTATAGAAGTCAACCTGCCATGCAAAAACATTGGATAGAATACTTACTAGAGCCGGACTTCCGCCTTCATTTAGAAGCGAAACATAAAGTGAGCCATCAATAGTAGCTTCTACTCTGCGAATTTCAATTTCCTGTTCGAACTCTCCACGAAAAACCGATGGTATGTCATGTAGATCAAAAACTACAAAGCCTCGGTTATTTGGCTGATACACCATAAAATCTAAGCGTTCATTTTCCTCATCAAAATAAAATGAAACGTTGCGACCCGACATGATGCTACGGATGTTAAATTGACCGGATGAAGCTCGTACTAATTCGTTCACAATACTGCTTCCAACACCATAGGGTGCAAGAAGGGTACTTAATGATTCTCCATTCCGAACCGTGCGTTGATCAACACGATACAGCGATGCAGGAAGACCAAACTGATCTAATTCAACAACCTTTTCCACAACCTCAGAAACTTCATTTATGATGATTGGATCTGATTCAGTTTCAGTTTTGGAGAAGTTACAAGCGGAATTAAGAAAAAGTGAGGCAGAAGTAAAGGCTATAATACAGATGTAGTGCGATAGTCTATTATTCATGAATGAGATGATTTTCAGATAGGTAAATAAAGGTTTGGTAATATATAAAAACTAACAATCTAAAAATACATGGGATTATCGATAAATTTCTGCTTTTCATCTATAAAAATATCAGCAGAAACCTCACCATCTTAACTTTAGAAAAAGCGGTTAAATAACAAAAAGCAAAAATATTTTGTTTATTAGAATATTGCTATCTTTTATTAAGCGAACACATTGATTAATTAGGAAAATATTATGAAAAAACAGCTATTCCTTCAAATATTCATCATCAGCCTAGTAGTTTTGCTATCTGCATGTAGTTCAAAAGGACCAGTCGATAATAATGGAGATGGTATCTTTAATGGGATGAAGATCCCTAATTCCTTTACTTTTAATACTACAAGTGAAATAAAGATAGAGATTGAGGCTTCGCTTCCGAATGGTCAACCTGCAAAAGGGGTCAGATATGATGTTTATGAAGGAAACCCTTTTGAAGACGGTAGGAGATTAGCATCCTATTTTTTAGATGCAAACGGAAGAATCTCAACGACCCTAAGTTTACCTACTCGACTCAGAGAAGTTACCATCTATACTGAGTTCAAGGGACTTAACCCGTTTGAAATTGTTGAAATTGTGGATAGTAGGATTAATTATTCATACAAACCGGTTATTCAATCCTCTTCAACGTTACTTGATGAATTTTCCGAATTAAAGAGCGTAGGGGAATTTTTAACACTTGGTACCTGGAATCAAAACTCTGGAAGACCTAACTATCTTGAATCCCCGGATATTATAGACATGGATTTTCTACAGAGAATTAATGATTTACTTCCAGAAAGAAAAAATATTCCTGCTGATCCCGAAATGGCATTTTTGTTGGATGAAAATGTATCTCGACAACTATATTTACAGGAAGATAGTGACGTTTGGATTACATTTATTGGCACAGGAGCATCGTGGAGAAATGTAATGGGTTACTATTATTACACAGCAGATAATATCCCTCAAACTCCAGAAGATATTGCAAATAAGACAATCATTTTCCCTCACGCACATACCCAAAACAATGCATTGATTGTTGGAGACAAGGTAAAACTTAGAGGACAAAGAGAGGATGGGGGTTTTCTTGCCGGAACTTACATCGGTTGGTTTGTTATTGCTGATGGTTTTGTTAGAAACCAAGGAATTACAAATGGAAGGTGGACACTTTATTCAGATAGGAATCTGAATTCTGAAATTCAAGATCCTGGACAGAGAGAACACATGATTCCAATTTACGATATTGAAGAGAAAAAACTTGTTTTAGCATGGGAAGATTGGAGGCGTAACGAACGTCATTCTGACCATGATTTCAATGACATTCTTTTTTATGCGACATGGAACCCCATTTCTAGTGTTGATACAGCAATGTATCCTAAGTTAGGAAGTGCCAATGATGATCCTGTTTTTGTGAACAACTATTTCCCGGCGGAAAACACTTTCGGAACACTTGCTTTTGAAGATTTATGGCCATCTTATGGCGATTATGATATGAATGATCTGGTAGTAGATTATCAAATAAGAGAGCTAACAAGTCAATTTAATACCATTTCAGAAATTGAACTGATATTGGCAATACGAGCAACAGGTGCTATTTATAGGAATGGTTTGGGCTTTTCATTACCAATTCCGGCATCTACAGTGGCAAATGTTTCAGGAAACAGACTTACGACAAATCTTATTTCTACTGCTGCCAGTGGCGTTGAACTTGGGCATCAAAACGCTGTTATTATTGCGTTTGATGATGCTAATTATAACCTCCCTGAATTTGCAAATGTCTATGCAGGAGCAACCCATGCGGCAGAAGACACACTCAGAATCAAAGTTCATTTCTCTGTTCCTGTATCTAAACAAGATTTAGGGAATGCCCCCTACAATCCGTTCATAATTTTGAATCAAGAACGAAGCAGGGAAGTTCATTTACCGGGAATGCCTCCAACAGCATTGGCAAATACAGCACTATTTGGATTACATGATGATGACACACGCCCGGGAATCAACCGGTTTTATCAAAGCAAAAATAATTTAAACTGGGCCATCCACATCCCTGAAAGCATCCCGCATCCCCGAGAAAACATTGATTTGACGCAAGCTTACCTAAGGTTCAGGGAATGGGCGGAAAGCAATGGTGAACTTTATCCTGATTGGTATCTGGACAAACCGGGGTATAGAAATCGTTCTTTGCTTTACATTATTGAAAGGTAGAGAATTGTAAAATTCTACTGAGTTAGTTGTTTGAAATAAGGCCTTGTGCACAACAGCACAAGGTCTTTTTTTATGTCTTTAAATTGCATTATTTGACTCCACTCCGATTAATCTCAAATAAGAAATTAGTAAAGTAAGCTTAATATTTTTAAGCAAAAAAAACAATAACTTACCTTTGTGAATCTTCGTGTCATTGTGGCTTTGTGATTCAAATATGACTTTTCGGAGTGGGTTCATTATTTGGTTTTTCAATCTTTTATTCACAACAGTGGCATAACTTTAATAACTATTTTATAATGTTTTACAGCGAAAAATAAACGATTTATGTGGAAATGATTTTATAATACACAGAGATAGAATTGGTGCGTTTAACTATCAATTATTTACTGAGTTAATATTAGATTCGCGTGAAGAAAAATTTTGGTTACTTTTTTATTATTTCATTGCTCGTTACTGCTTGCTCGTCAGAGAGTTCAGAGAATGCGCAAAACAACCCATGGGCTAGAGGCGGTGGAACAACACCGGCAGTAGAGGTCATTCAAACTCTTACAGGAGCTTTACCACTTGAAGAACGCTTAACCGGAGTTGTCAGAGCTCAAAATCAGGTTGACATTTTTCCTGAAATTTCCGCTCCTATCACTGAAGTAATGGTTAGAGGTGGTGATCGAGTTCAGAGAGGGCAACCGCTAGTAAGATTGCGCGATACGGAAGCAAGAGAAAGACTGCGTCAGGCTGAGTCAGGACTTGAAATTGCTGAAGCTCAGGTAAGACAATCTCAGGCTAATTTAAGGCAACTTCAAGCACGACTTGAGCGTGTGCAGACACTAACGGTCAGAAATCTGGAAAGTGAACTCGAATTGGAAACGCTTAAAGCCCAGGTTGAAGCTGCAGAGGCGAACTTAGCGTTAACAAGAGCCCAGCGCAATCAAGCTGCATCAATTTTAGAAGAACGCCGAAATGATTTATCACATACTATAATTCGATCTCCTATTGATGGTTATGTTGGCATCGTTTCAGCAGAGCAAGGGAAATCAGTGAATCCTTCAACACGACTTTTTGAAGTGGGCGACCCAAGCGTTATGGAAATCAGAATTTCCCTGAATGAGCGAATGCTTTCCTACATCAGACCGGGACAGACGGTTTCCATTACTTCACCGGCTATTGGAGCTGAACCGATCCGTGCACAACTCAATCGCATCTCACCTTTTTTGAATCCTGTTTCAAATTCAACTGAAGCCGAAATAATTGTTCAAAACCTGGATAGAAAGCTTAGATCGGGTATGTTTGTCACAATCGACATCCTGTATGGAGAAAGCGAACAGGCCGTTCTAGTTCCCAACAATGCACTTTATACGCACCCTGCAGATGGTCGCCGTGGTGTTTTTGTAGCGGAAGCAGGTTCATTTATGGAATTAGAATTTGATGAAGATCAACCAAGACCTGAAATTTTTGGTCCTGTTGGAGTACGTTTCATGCCGGTTCAAGTCGTTGCGCAGGGCAGGCAAGTTTCAGGAATTCGTGGTATCAACAGCGGAGATTATGTGGTAACGATTGGTCAAAATTTACTCGCCTCTGGAAGGCAGCAAGCTAATGTTAGAGTCATAGAATGGGAGCGAATGATTGAACTTCAGGAAATGCAAAGCAGGGATTTACTGGAAATGATCAGGCAAAAGCTTGTGAATCGAAATGGCGCAGATTCAACCGGCGTATAGCCATAACTTCAAAAGATATAGAGCATGTCATTAACGAGAAAAGCAGTTAGTCGTCCGATAGCCACCAGTATGGTCTATCTTATTGTAATTACGTTAGGGTACATTGGGTTTAGATTTTTACCGGTTGATTTGCTTCCCCCCATTGAATTTCCTCAGTTAACTATTGCAACAACCTACCCAAATGTTGGACCAGAAGAGATTGAATTGCTTATAACCGATCAAATTGAAAATGCGATAGCCGGAATCCCCAATGTAGAGCAGGTAAATTCAAACTCCTCAGAAGGAAATAGTTGGGTAACTCTTCGATTCTCTCAAGGTACGAATATTGATGAAGCCACTAATGATGTAAGAGCCGCACTTGATCGGGTTAGAAGAAGCCTTCCCCCTGAAGTGGAAGCTCCACGAATTTGGAGATTCGACCCTAATGATGCTCCAATTGTGGTGATGGGTGCGCGATCAGAAAGAGAAATGAGTGAGCTAACACGTATCCTTGAAAGAGAAATCGCGAAAAGATTCGAACAGATTCCCGGTGTAGGTTCTATAGATGTATGGGGAGGAGTTTACAGGGAGGTACACGTTGAAATGATTCGTGAACGTATGGCTTCTGCAAACCTAACTTCGAATGATTTGGTTGCAGCTATCGGAAGAGAAAATGTGAATCTTCCCGGAGGAAATATTAGAGAAGGGCTTAGTGATCTTTATGTTCGTACAATAGGACAATTTGAATCTGCAGAAGAAGTTGCCAGTACAATTATTACAGTAGTTGATGGAACTCCAATCAGGGTAGGAGATGTAGCGAATGTCACCGCCGGATTTCAGGATATTGGCAGATACATCGAAATTGAAGGGATGCCAACCATTCGTTTGGGTATTAGAAAGCAAACCGGAGCAAATACTGTTGCTGTTGCGGAAGCTATCCACAGAGAAGCCGAGCGAATTAATTTAGAACGGTCAGATTTGCAACTTAGAGTGATTACTGACCAAAGTACGTTCATCCAACGATCTATTGATAATGTACGCAATGCTGCTATTTGGGGTGGAATTTTGGCGGTTATTGTACTTTTCTCATTCCTGAGAAATGGTTCAACCACCATGATTATTGGAATAACCATCCCTATATCAATCATTGCTACATTTGGCTTACTTTATTTTAATGGACTTACCCTAAACCAAATGAGCTTCGGAGGGTTAGCACTAGGAGTCGGGCTTATCGTTGATAATGCAATTGTTGTACTTGAAAATATTGTACGCCAAAGACAAAATGGAGTTGGTAAAGAGAAAAGTGCTTTGATTGGTACAAGACAAGTATCAGGAGCCATAATTGCTTCTACACTCACAACAACGGTTATTTTCTTGCCGGTGCTTTTCATGCAAACCATCACCGGAATTATGTTCAGAGAACTAGCTTTGGTTGTCGTTTTTGCACTGGCTTGTTCTCTGTTAGCTGCGTTAACCCTTGTACCTATGCTTGCAAGTAAGTTTCTTACCGTGCAACCGGATAACCCTGATCCGGAAAAGCGTAGCAGATGGTCGAAATTTTTCGAGAAAGTTGAGAACAAGTATGCTTCGTTAGTTTCATCAGGCATCAAAAAAAGATCATGGATTGTAGGGGTAACTGTGGTACTCGTTGGCATATCAGTGTATGTTTTGCCAACCATCCCATTTGAACTTACTCCGCAAACAGATGCTGATGAAATCCGTATTCAGCTTACCATGGAAGGAGGAACAAATATTACAGTAATGTATGAATATTTGCAGGAATTAGAGCGTTTGGTGGAAGCGTTCGTGCCGATGGAAAATGTTCGATATGTTTCAAAAGAAGCCCGAAATGGTAGAGCGCAGATTGATCTAACGCTCGTAGATGCTTCCATGATGACTGTGAGTGCTACCGCTCTTGCCGATGAAATCAGGCAACGTCTTGTGGGTACAATTCCCGGTGCAGATATTAGAGTAAATGCTCGTTCCGGTTTATGGGTCTTGCGCCGCGTGTTTAGTTCAGGGGGAAATGAGACAGAGGCCGTACAAATGCAACTTCGTGGCTATGATTTACAACTTGCGGAAGAACTTGCTATCATGATTCGAGATCAGGTTGAGCAGATAGAAGGTGTCACAGATGTGTGGGCGGGAGTCCGTGAGGGAAGACCGGAGCAGACGATCCGATTTAATCGGGAAGTGATGTCCAGGTTAGGAATATCAGGCCGAGATTTAGCTACTGCGATTCAATCGAATGTGGGGGGGAGTCGTGCCGGAGTGCTCAGACAACAAGGAGAAGAAATTCCTATTACCGTAAGACTAAGACCTGAAGACAGAATTAGTGTGCATGATATAAATAGTATTAATGTGCGTACGGCTTTTGGAGATATTATCCCCATTTCGTCCGTAGCTGAGCAAATTAGCGAACGAGGCCCGACCAATATAAATCGCATTAATGGTCAGCGAGTAACGTATATCACCGCTAACCTGGAGGGGGGAGTTGCTTTGGGAACGGCAGTTAATCGCATACGTTCTGAACTGTCTCAAGTTCCGCTTCCTGATGGTTTTTCTATATACTTTGGAGGAGAGTACGAAGAACAACGAAAAGCACAGCGCGATTTTACCTTGGCCATTATTATGGCACTGATTCTCATTTACATGGTTATGGCAGCGCAATTTGAGCGATTTATTGATCCTCTGATTGTAATGTTCTCTGTTCCGGTTGCCATTGTTGGAGTAGTACCTACTTTAATGCTAACCGGTACCACGCTAAACCTTCAGAGCATGATGGGAATTGTGATGCTGATAGGGATTGTGGTGAACAATGCCATTGTATTGGTTGATTACATTAACCTTATGCGCCGTGAACAAGGCTTAAAAGTTAGGGATGCAGTAATAGAAGCCGGAAGACTTCGACTTAGACCCATTTTGATGACTACATTAACAACTATCCTTGGTTTATTGCCACTTTCCTTTGGTTTTGGAACCGGTGGTGAAATTCAAGCGGCACTTGCTCGTGTTGTTATGGGAGGTTTGGCAGCTTCTACTCTAATTACTTTATTCCTGATTCCTATTGTATATGTAACCGTTGCCTCCGTTTTAGAAAAGCTACAAGCTAAAGTAGCTAATTGGAAAACAGCATCATCTCCGGTTCCTTTTACTCAAAATGCATGATGTAGTTGGATTTGTTAGTCAGATTTGAATGTTACACGCTGTCAATTATGAAAAATAAATGAATTTTTTTTTCGCAATTCAAATCTATGTCTGATATCCATTTTTTAAAACAGATTAAGTAACATAATCTTAGGAGAAGTTTATAAAACCGTTTTTCTTTTTGGTGAGAGGTGGGTTTTTTATAGTTTTCACTTTATTTTTAGCAGTCATTTGAAATCAACAAAAACAGATAGCGAAATATTATTTAGAATTATTTCAAATTCGTGCTTTAGACGTTTTTTCAAGCTATAGATGATAAGCTTTCTTTCGTCATCTGAAATAATTCGCTTATATTTCGCTTCTTTCAGACATGTGTATTTAACAAAGCTGCTAAATAATGGCTCAACTTTTTCCTAAATGGGCTAATAAAGTGCCTCGTGTACTTCTATTAAGCCTGAATTTTTTATTACTGGCGGTCATTTTTGGATTTTGGTATTATGGATCGCCAAAACATACTCAGGTTGGATATGCTCCAAAACAACCTATTGATTTCAGCCATAGACTACATGCCGGTGAGCTTGGCATAGATTGCCAATACTGTCACTCTTCTGTAAGAGAGTCGGCAAGGGCAACCATCCCTTCTACTGAAACATGTATGACATGTCACTCTCAAATTGCAACAGACAGCGATAAGCTTGAACTTTTGCGTGAAAGTTGGGAAACCGGAAAAGCAATTGAGTGGGTTCATATTCATAAACTTGCAGGTTTTGCTTATTTCAACCACAGCGCTCACGTGAATGTTGGTATCGGTTGTGCCACTTGCCACGGTAGAGTAGATAGAATGGAAGTTGTTATGCAATCTCAACCTCTCAGCATGGGATGGTGTCTCGATTGCCACAATAATCCTGCTCCAAATCTGAGACCTGTTGATCAGGTAACAAATATGGCGTGGCGTCCTGATGATAATCATTTTGAGTTTGCTCAAATGATTATTTCAAGAAAGAATATTAGTCCACCAATCTATTGCAACGCTTGTCACCGCTAAGCACTAACCATTTTTAACGAACGAATTTTCGGAATGTCGAAAACAGAACTAAAAACATACTGGCGCAGCCTCGAAGAATTAAGCAAAAACGAAGCTTATGTGGAACAAATGAACCGCGAGTTTCCTGAGGGCGCTTCTGAATTCAATGATGGTTTTTCTCGTAGGAATTTCCTCCATATTATGGGTGCTTCTGTAGCACTTGCCGGTTTAGCAGCTTGTCGTAAACCTGTACAAAAGCTTCTTCCTTTCAAAAAGCAACCTGAAGAAGTTGTTGCCGGGAATCCACTGTATTACGCATCTGCGTATCCTTTCATGGATAATGCACTTGGAGTTGTAATTACAACAAACGAAGGTCGTCCGACTAAAATTGAAGGGAATAGCTACCATCCGGGCAGTAAAGGCGCAACAAATGCGCACATGCAAGCTGCTATTCTTGATATGTATGATGTGGATCGCTCTCGCAATCCAAAATATAATGGAGAAGCAAAATCGTGGGGCGATTTTGTTGCTTACTGTAAAGAGAATTTTTCTGATCGTTCAAAAAGAATTGCTTTTATAAGTGAAGCGTCAAGCTCACCAACGTACAATCGTTTAAAAAGACAAGCTTTACAGACTTTCCCGAATGCGAAATGGGCAGTTTATGAGCCTTTTGGCCCATCAAAAACTTTAAAAGCTGCAGAATTAACCTTCGGTAGTAAGCTTCGTACCGTTCATCATCTCGATAAAGCTAAAGTTGTAATCTCTTTTGATTACGATTTTATGAATACCGCAGCTGACAACGTGCGTCAGAATTTGGATTATGCGAATGCGAGAAGAGTTAAGGATACTAAAAGCGAAATGAACCGCCTTTATGTAATCGAAAACGGAATGACAGTTACCGGTTCGAATGCGGATCATCGTTTGAGAATCAAAGCTTCTGAAATCCCGCTATTTATAGCTGCTTTAGCTTCAAAATTATCAGCTTCGGTAAGTGGATTAAGCGAATTTTCAGGGGTTAATAACGCATTTAGTCAGCATGCGTGGGTTTCTGTAATAGCAGAAGAGCTGTTGAATAACCGTGGTACATCACTGCTTACTATTGGTGCAGATTACGATGTTGAAGCTCAAGCTATGGTAATGAAATTAAACCACACTTTGGGTAACTCTGGTCAAACGGCAACATACCACAATACAGGTTTCCATGATGCTTCTTACGACCCCGATGCTTTCAAAAATATCTGCTCAGAGATGAATGCAGGTCAGTTTGATGCGGTAGTTATTGTTGGTGGAAACCCGGTGTTTAATGCACCATCTGACCTCAATTTTGAATCGGTACTATCAAAAGCTCCGGTAAGCATCCACCTTGCAAACAGTATTGACGAGACCTCTAAAAAGACTACATGGCATGTAAACCGTGCACACTTCCTTGAATATTGGGGTGATGCAGAATCTTACACCGGTGCTCGTTCCGTAATTCAACCAACAATTCTTCCTTTATTTGGTGGAAAGAGTGAAATCGAGTTCTTGGCAGCTATCGTTACCGGTGAAAGCCATGAGGGATTCGATTTAGTTCGTGAAACATGGCAAAATGTTTTCCCAACTGATTTCAGAAAAAACTGGAATACTACCATTCATGATGGAGTTCAGAAAGGTAGTGGATATGCGACAGCTAATGTATCATTAACATCAACGAGTGCCGCATCATTAGCTTCATACGTTTCAGGGTATCGTGCTTCTGAAGGTGTTGAATTTGTTATTAAGCCAGACAACAAACTTTTTGATGGTAGATTTGCCAATAATGGATGGCTACAAGAGCTACCTGATCAAATCACAAAAATAGCATGGGATAATGTGGCTCACATGAGTCCGGCGACAGCTTCCCGTTTTGGAGTAGAACAAAAAAAGTTTGGTGTTACAGATTATGATTTAGTCACAATCAATGCAGGTGGAACGGAACTTACCGTACCGGCATGGATTCAACCGGGTCACGCTGATGATAGTATCACCATTACAGTGGGCTATGGTCGTAAAAATGTAGGAAGGATTGCAGACGATATTGGTCATGACACCTATATTTTCCGTACGACATCTAATCCTATGGTAATTTCAGACGTACAGGTTTCAAAAGTGCGTGGCAGAACTTACCCGATTGCATGTATTCAGAATCATAATCTCATGGAAGGCAGGCCAATTGTACGGGAGGCTTCCTTAGAAGAATACCGTGCGAACCCGACCTTTGCACCGAAAATGGTGTATGTTCCGGGAAGACGAGAAGACGGGCGTCCGCCAAACCTGTTCAATGATATGCCATTCCCTGAGCATCAACCACAGTGGGCAATGGCGATAGACTTAAATGCATGTACCGGTTGTGGTGTATGTACTATTGCATGTCAGGCAGAAAATAACATTCCGATAGTAGGAAAGCGTGAAGTGGTTCGTAACCGCGAAATGCATTGGATTCGTACAGATCGTTATTACAATGGAGATATTAACGATCCTCAGGTTGTACATCAACCGGTACCATGTATGCACTGCGAGCAAGCACCATGCGAATTGGTTTGTCCGGTAGCCGCTACGACACACAGTGATGATGGTCTAAATCAAATGACGTACAATCAGTGTGTTGGTACAAGATATTGTGCAAACAACTGTCCGTTTAAAGTGCGTAGGTTCAACTTTTTCAATTACGCAAAAATCTTCCTTGAGGGTGATAGCGAGCCGGAAGTTATCCAAATGGCCATGAATCCTGATGTATCAATCCGTTTCAGAGGGGTAATGGAAAAATGTACATATTGTGTTCAGCGTATTAATCGTGGAAAAATTGATACGAAAAACAAGACAGGTAATTCAATTAAGCCGGCTGATGGAACTGTTGTTACTGCTTGTCAGCAAGCATGTCCTACTCAGGCCATTACTTTTGGTGATATCACTGATGAAAACAGCGTGATTTCAAGAACTAAAGCTAACGAAAGAAATTACGTGATGCTTGAAGAATTGAATATCCGTCCAAGGACATCCTATCTGGCTAAACTCAGAAATCCAAACTCAAAACTGGCATAGGTCAGACAAACGAGAAGAAAAGAATAATCATTAAATGAGCAATACAAACGCTTACGTTAAAGAATCTCCCCTGGTAAAGGGCAATCATACGTTTGGTAGCATAACCGCACTTATTGCAGATATTGTTGAGCGACCAACCCCACTTTGGTGGTATATCGCATTCGGTATCTCCAACCTTTTGTTGGGTATGATGTTTATCATGATTGGTTACCTGATTTGGGAAGGAACAGGGGTATGGGGGTTAAATAATACTGTTGCTTGGGGATGGGCAATTATCAACTTCGTATGGTGGGTTGGTATTGGTCACGCCGGAACGCTGATTTCAGCCGTTCTCTATTTGTTCAGACAGGGATGGAGAACAGCAATTAACCGTTTTGCCGAAGCAATGACCATTTTTGCAGTAATGTGTGCCGGAATTTTTCCTGCGATTCACGTTGGTCGTATTTGGGTAATCTACTGGATTTTCCCACTACCGAACCAAATGCAAATGTGGCCGAACTTTAACAGCCCATTACTTTGGGACGTTTTTGCGGTATCAACCTATTTTACCGTATCACTTCTTTTCTGGTATGTTGGTCTTGTTCCTGATTTTGCAACACTAAGAGATAGAGTAAAGAGCAAAATCGGTGCGAAAATCTATGGTATTTTTGCTCTTGGTTGGACAGGTGGTAACAGACAGTGGCAACACTATGAGAAATCATACATGATTTTAGCAGGTTTAGCTACACCTCTTGTACTTTCAGTACACACCATCGTATCCTTTGACTTTGCTGTTTCTATTATTCCGGGATGGCATACTACCATTTTCCCGCCTTACTTCGTTGCCGGTGCTATTTTTTCCGGATTTGCGATGGTAATGACACTAATGCTGATTGCCCGCAAAATTTATGGTCTTGAAGAAATCATGACGAATGATCACATGGAGAAAATGAACATGATTATTCTCGTTACCGGCTGGATGGTTGGTTTCGCATACATTATGGAGTTTTTTATTGCATGGTATGGTGGGGTTGAATATGAGAAATTTGCGTTTGTGAATCGAGCTATAGGGCCTTACGCATGGGCGTATTGGATTATGATGTCCTGTAACGTAATAGCACCGAACTTCTTCTGGTTTAAGAAAATGAGAAGAAGCGTAACGGTATCATTCATCCTATCTATTGTGGTTAATATTGGGATGTGGTTCGAACGTTTTGTTATCACCGTAACATCCTTAGCGCAAGATTTTATACCAGGTTCATGGGCTTACTATTCTCCAACATTTGTTGACGTGCTTACCTATGTAGGAACTTTTGGATTATTTTTCACCAACTTCTTATTGTTCCTCAGATTCTTACCGATGGTAGCAATTGCAGAAATTAAAATGGTAATGCCTCAAGCTGATCCACATAATTATGATGAGGATGGGGAAAACTATACCAATCCTTATGAATCACAATCTAAATAATGCCTGAATCCATGAGTGAAGTTAAGACACAACAAGAAAAGAAAGTTTACGGTGTGCTTGCTGAATTTGCTAATCCGGCTAAACTTATGAAAGCAGCAAAACTCACAAATAGAGCAGGTTACACTAAATTTGATGCTTACAGCCCATTTCCAATTCACGGAATGGATGACGCAATGGGTCTGAAGGATTCAAAACTAGGTTGGATTGTACTAAGCCACGCTTTGGTAGGTTTTTCGGGTGGTTTAGCGCTTCAGATTTGGACAAGTTCTATTGCTTATCCATTAAACATTGGTGGTAAGCCTTTTGTTAACTTACCGGCTTTCGTACCTGTTACTTTCGAACTAACAATTTTACTTGCTGCCTTTGGCGCTGTTTTTGGGATGTTTTTCCTAAATAACATGCCAAAACATAATAATGTATTGTTCAATTCGAAATCGTTTGAGCGTGTAACAGACGATAAGTTTTTTATCTGTATAGAAGCAGATGATGCTCTTTACTCTGAGAAAGAAACCGAAAAGTTTCTACTCGAAGCCGGAGCAAGTCACATTGAAAAAATTTATGACGAGGAGCTTTAATCATACATGATGAAATCTAGCTTAAATATTAAAATCGTTGCTCTTTTGTTCCTGGCTATCTTGCTTTCCGCTTGTAGAGGTCAACCGAGCGAGAGAACTCAAATTCAGCCGATTCAAAACATGTATTGGCAACAAAAATTCAAAGCGTTTGAGCCAAATGATTTCTTTGATGATCGTCGTTCAATGAGGCTTCCTGTTGAGGGAACCATACCTCGCGGACATCTGAGAAATGATCTCCAGGTTTTTGAAGGAATTAATGAAGACGGAAGCTTTGTAGATAGAATTCCTGTTCAGGTAACAAGAGATTTACTCAACAGAGGACAGATGATGTATAACATCACCTGTACTCCTTGCCACGGATACGCCGGTCAAGGTAATGGAATTGTGATTGGTAGAGGGTATGTACCGCCACCGTCATTCTATGATGACAGAATTTTGAATATGCCTGATGGTGAAATTTATTCAGCAATTTACAATGGTGCTAACAGTATGCCATCCTTCAGGAATATGGTAAAACGTGCCGATGACCGATGGGCTATTGTGGCATATATCCGTGCACTACAGGTAAGCCAACGTGCAACGGATAGTGATTTAGAGTATCTGAACCTGAATGCAGCAGATTTTGTATCAGGAACAGGTGGAGTGTACAACGAAGTGGCATCCAATTAACAGAAATCAGACTCAGAAGAAATAATAATGGCTAGTACTAAAATAACAGACAGTCTGGAATTTCCACAAAGCGCAAGTCCTTTGCGAGCTGTCATTTCAATAGGGGTTGTTGGGGTTGTTGCCAGCATCGTTGGTTTTGCACTCAACAAAGAGCAATTTCTGCTTTCGTATCTGACAAGCTTTTCATTTTTTATAAGTATTGCTTTGGCATCACTCTTTTTAGTGATGATTCACCACATTACCCGTTCAAGCTGGGGAGTTACGATTCGCAGAATCCCGGAAACGTTCTCTTCTTATATTTGGGTGTTTGCATTATTGTTCATTCCGGTACTTTTTGGAATTGAAACGCTATATACTTGGACTCAAGAACAATATAGTTGGTTCTATGAGGGGCTAAGAGAGCATAAAAGTCCGTATCTGAATATTCCATTCTTTATTGCAAGAAATATTCTTTACTTCGGTATTTGGTCATATTTGGGATACACCTTATATAAGAAATCTGTTGCAATGGATAATACAGGAGATTGGGGAATTGATACAGCAATGAGAAAAGTAAGTGCACCCGGAATCTTCTTATTTGCGTTCACAGTAGCTTTTGCTTCGTTTGATTGGATTATGTCTTTAAACTTTGACTGGTTCTCAACCATGTTTGGGGTTTATTATTTTGCAATGTCATTCCAAGCACTTTTTGCCGTACTTATTTTAATGGCTTTATATCTCAGAAAACAAGGGTTACTACTCAATACAATAACCAAAGCACATATCAGAGATCTCGGAGCATGGATGTTTGCTTTTACTGTATTCTATGCCTATATCGCATTCGGACAGTTTTTTCTAATTTACTATGCATCTATCCCGGAAGAAGCTCTTTATTATATCACCCGCTTAGAAGGAAATTGGGATATTCTTGCCTACATGATTCTTTTTGGAAGATTTGTGATACCATTTATCATTCTTCTACCGGCAAAAGCCAAAGGCAACTTCAAGATATTGTTACCAATATCTGCGCTTATTGTGTTCATTCATTTCGTAGAACTTTTCTGGTTAGTGATGCCATCTCACCATGAGACATTCCACTTTAGCTGGATTGATGTTGCTACATTTCTCGCTTTTGCAGGATTGTTCTTAGGATTGTTCTTCCACTACTTCCAAAAGAATAGCATGGTTCCAAAGAATGATCCAAAACTATCAGAATCTTTAAATAAACACTGATTTACTGACTATGCAATCAGATAAAAAACCAAATCAGAAAGAAGAATATTTTAACATTGATGATTTAACTCTTCAGGATGCCATCGACGGTGGCGTAATGGAGGATAAAATCAGTGTAAAAAGGATTACAGTATGGACTGTTGTACTAACAATTATTGTTATTGTTCTCTGTGCAATTGCATTCAACCTGTATAAATATTTCAAGTTTGAGCAACAATTTCAACAAGCAATCAACACTGAGTACAGAGAGTTGAATACACTCAGACAGAATGCATTTACAAAACTTGAAACTAAAGATGTTGTAGATGAAGAAGCCGGTTTTTTCCGAATTCCAATCGACAGTGCAATGACACTAATTGTCAGAGATTATAATCAGAACTAATTACCGTTGAAGTTTTTTACCCACATAGTATTATTTCTTTTATTTCTCATTCCGAGTTCAACATTAGCTACGGATATTGTTCAGAGAAATGCAGATTTGCTTCGTCAGATTGGCATTGATGAGAAACTTGGTGACTATATCCCTCTCGATTTAGTTTTTACCAATGAAAACGGTGAACAAGTAACATTAGAACAGTATTTTGCAGAGGGAAGACCGGTATTATTGAATCTGATTTATTTCAGATGTCCAAGTATTTGTAGTTTAATCTTGAATGGTGTTGCCGATGGGCTTCGTGATTTAAGATGGACTCCCGGAAATCAATTTACAGTTCTGACCGTGAGTATTGATCACAATGAAGACTTTGAATTAGCGTCTCAGAATAGAGAAGCTTATTTGAGAATGCTTAACAGACCCGGTGCCGAGAACGGCTGGCATTTCTTAACCGGCACCGAAGATCAAATCAAAGCATTAAGTGATGCTGTTGGTTTTAACTTCAAATGGAGCGAGGAAGCGCAAGAGTTTCTACACGGATCAGCAATTATGTTTTTGTCTCCGAATGGTCGGGTTACAAGATATCTTTACGGTGTACAATTTTCGGAACTCAATATTCGCAACGCGCTCTTTGATGCCGCAGATGGACGAGTTGGAAGTACCATTGAACGTATTATGCTTTATTGCTTTACTTTTGATGAAAAAACCGGTGCTTACACACCGTATGCCTTAGGCATTATGAAGGTTGGTGGAATCGCCATCCTGTTTATTTTAGGAATTACAATCGGGCTTTTTTGGTTAAGAGATCGGAAAAAAGCTCACTCTGACTTTGGTCTAGACGATTAACGCTTACACAACACATGGAATATTTAACTAATTTTTTCCTCCCATCAGCTGAGTCCACTTATGCTTACAGAGTGGATGCACTGTTCCATTTCATAAATATCGTGAGCCTCATACTTGTGGTGGGTATCACGATAGCTATCATCTATTTTGCTGTAAAATACAGGAGAAAGTCTCAGGAAGACACTACTCCTGTGATTACGCACAACACAGCACTAGAGGTAACTTGGACCGTGATACCACTGATTTTAATCCTCATTGTTTTCGGATGGGGCTTTAAAGACTATATTGAGTACAGAACTCCGCCTGCTAATGCCAAAGAGGTCTATGTAACAGCGTATTCATTTGGTTGGGATTTTGAGTACCCAAATGGAGTTGTTTCCCCAAATGAACTTATCGTACCGGTCAATACTCCTATAAAGCTCATTATGCGAGCAAGAGATAATGATGTATTGCATTCCTTCTTTGTTCCTCAATTCAGATTAAAGCAAGATTTAATTCCCAACCGTTTTACTTATGCATGGTTTGAAGCAAAACGCACCGGAGAATTTGTCTATTTTTGTACCGAATACTGTGGTGCCGGTCACTCTATAATGGCAGGTTTAGTAAAAGTTAAGACTCAGGAAGATTTTGATGCATGGATGGAAGAAGAAATGGGTCGTGATCTGGATGCAATGCCATTAGCAGAACTTGGCAGACTAGCTTATACACGTCACGGATGTCAGGGATGTCACTCTATTGATGGATCAAGACTAGTAGGTCCAACGTTTCAGGGATTGTATATGGCAGAAAGACAATTTACTGACGGTACTACCCGAATTGCAGATGAAGATTATTTGATTGAAGCAATATTATATCCGCAAAGACTCGTTAACGTGGGTTACCCTAATAACATGCCTGCGATTTATCAACAAACGTTATCTGAACGTGAATTGGCCGGTTTAATTGAATTTATTAAAGAGCTACGATAATACACATGGAACAAGCAGCAATTAACGCAAATCGTCTTAAAGTACGTTACTTCGATACAGAAGAAGATCCTCAAGTGCATTACCTGAATGCAGAAAAAGGATTGAAATCATGGTTGCTTACTGTAGATCACAAGCGAATCGGCTTGATGTATCTGGCATCCGTTATTCTATTTTTCTTCGTTGGCGGTGTATTGGCAATTGTTTTAAGAACAGAGCTTTTCACCCCGACTGAAAACTTGATGAACGCTGATACTTACAATCGTATCTTCACACTTCACGGTGCGATTATGGTATTCTTGTTCATTATCCCATCCATACCGGCTGCATTAGGTAACTTTTTATTACCCATAATGTTGGGAGCAAAGGATGTTGCCTTCCCCCGACTAAACCTTGCGAGTTTCTATATTTATTCTATCGGTGCAATTTTTGCATTGATTTCATTGGCTGTAAATCCAATTGATACAGGTTGGACATTTTACACTCCGTACAGTGTACAAACAGGTGCTGCGGTTATACTCATAACCTTGGGTGTATTTATAATGGGATTCTCCTCTATTCTTACGGGGATGAATTTTATAGTAACAGTTCATAAACTCCGTGCTCCGGGTTTAACTTGGGGAAAACTACCCCTCTTTATCTGGGCGATGTATGCTACTTCCATTATTCAGGTTTTGGCTACACCGGTTCTTGCTATTACACTTGCGTTGCTAATCATGGAACGCGCATTAGGAATTGGTATTTTTGATCCTGCTTTGGGCGGTGACCCGGTTCTTTATCAGCACTTTTTCTGGTTCTATTCTCACCCGGCTGTGTACATTATGATTGTACCTGCATTTGGCGTCATTTCAGAAGTTATAGCAACATTTTCTAGAAAAACTATTTTCGGCTATTGGGCTATTGCTATGTCAAGTTTAGCCATTGCCTTTATTGGCTCACTTGTTTGGGGACACCACATGTTCGTTTCCGGTCAGAGTGAATTGTCAACCGTTGTGTTTTCATTCTTAACATTTTTTGTTGGTATTCCAACAGGGATAAAGATATTTAACTGGCTTGCAACCATGCACAGGGGTTCGATAGACATGAAAACGCCTATGCTCTATGCTATGATTTTCTTGTTTTTATTCACTATTGGTGGGGTAACGGGAATCATGCTTGGTGCTATATCAGTAAACGTTCATTTACATGATACTTATTATGTCGTAGCACACTTCCACTATGTGATGATGGGTGGTACGGTTATGGCTTTCTTAGCCGGTTTACACTTCTGGTGGCCAAAAATGACCGGGAAAATGTATAGTGAATTTTGGGGAAAAGTTTCTGCCGTAATTATATTTATCGGTTTCAATGTCACATTCCTTCCTCAATTTATTATGGGAAGCCAAGGAATGCCTCGCAGATATTATAACTACATTGAGCAATTCCAGTCAATGCATCAGCTATCTACCATTGGTTCTTATTTACTTGGTGTTGGATTTGTAATCATTGGTATTTATTTAGTTCATTCACTATTTAAAGGTGAAAAAGCTACTTCCAATCCATTTGGTTCAAGATCACTTGATTGGATGACTTCATCTCCTCCGGCTCATCATAACTTCAATTATACTCCTGTAGTTTATCATGGTCCTTATGATTATCACAAACCACTTTCTGAGTTTACCTTAGGAATTGCCGGTTCAGATGAACATCATGGCCATGATGAAGTTAAGAAAACAGAAAAGGCGGAAGCCTAATAAGAATTAAAACCATAAGAAGTTAAACAACAAGATATATGGCTCACGCTTCAACAGCAGATAATTCAAGAGTTCAACATCATTTCATGAATGCTGAACAACAGTTTAGTTCCTCAAAGTTGGGAATGTGGCTGTTTCTTTTTACGGAAATCATGTTCTTTGGAGGCTTATTTGTAGCTTACATTGTTTACAGATCATGGAATCCTGAATTATTCACCCTTGCTGCAACACAACTTGATAGTATGCTTGGTGCTGTCAACACAGTTGTACTTATTGGCAGTTCTCTTACCATTGCATTGGCAATCAGAGCAGCACAGTTAAATAACCAAAAGCAAATAATCTACTATCTGCTCACTACTATAGCCTTAGCCTGTGTATTCTTGATTATCAAATATTTCGAATATACTGCAAAGTTTGACATCGGAATTATGCCGGGTGCACTTTATACTTTTGAAGGAATTGATCACCCAAAAGCTAACGTGTTCTTTAGCATCTACTATATGATGACAGGCCTTCACGGTATTCACGTTTTGATAGGTATTGGATTAATGATTTGGCTTGTAATTCGAGCTAAAGCTGGTGATTACGGTAGCAGTTATTTCACGCCTGTGGAAATGACCGGGTTATATTGGCACATTGTTGACATTATCTGGATTTTCCTCTTTCCGCTAATGTATTTAATAGATTAGAACTTTTACTTTAAACGATATTTAATTATGAGCGGACATCACATAATTCCTTTAAAAACTCTTTTGTTCACTACCTTAGCCTTAGTAGTGTTAACCGTAATTACGGTTGCAGTATTCTACCTAAACATTCCTGCTCCATTTGATGTTGTTGTGGCTCTTTTGCTTGCTACATTCAAAGCAACACTTGTGGCTATGTTCTTTATGGGCCTTTACTATGATGAAAAGTTTAATACTGTCGTCCTCGTTTTCTCACTTATCTTCTTTTTAGTATTTATTGGGATTACACTCTTGGATACAAATTTCAGATACCAAACTATTTCAATTTGGTAATCTAAAATGGCTTAAGACTCAAGGCTTCGATTATCCTAAATCGAAGCCTTTTTTATTTCAGGTATCTTTAGATATAAAAATTAAAATGAACATTGGGATGAGCAACATGGAAGAAAGCCCTAAATGAAGCACTTGAAATGTAGCAGGTAACCCTCCGTAAGCCAAAACAACGCCGGTAAAAATCTGCGCTAAAACTAAACCTAAAGCCATTTTACTCAACCACTTTATGTTTTCACTGAGTATTTCTTTCTTAGTGAACCAAAATAGATAAATCGCAGAAAACAGAACAATCCAGGAAAACGATCTGTGCATCTGATTAATCAATCCTACCTGTTCTAACCAAATTGATCTCGGAAGGCTTTGATCAACGAGATCAAGGGCTTCTCTAACTTGAGAACCCAATAAAATTTGTATTGCGGTAAAAAGGGTTAACACTAGAGCAATAACAAAAATAGATTTTCCTTGTTTGTCTGTAAATTCAAAAGTGTAGTTATTTTTTAAAGTTTTCCATCCTAAAAAAACAAGAGTCCCAAATATTAACATTGCCATGAACAAATGTAATGTAATCATATTTTGTTCTAGTGCACTCAACACAACCTGACCACCAAGCCAAGCCTGAAACCCGACCATAACAACAACCAACCAAGCTACTATTGGGATGCTTCTATTAGTTTTTAAATACCAAAGTGACAAGACTGCTGTAATCAGACTGAAAAGACCTACTAATGCTCCAAAAAGACGATTTATGAACTCTGTCCAGGTATGAACTACGTTGAATTGATCGGGATCAAATCCGGGCGGAAGATCAGCAGCAGAAGTCGGAGGAATTAAAAGCCCAAAACATTTTGGCCAATCAGGGCAACCTAGTCCCGCACCACTGGCTCTAACTAATCCTCCAATAAAAATGAGGAGCAAAGTGGTTACAATAGTAGCAATAACGAAGTAAGGAAAGTATTTTTTTGCCATTAACAGAAAATGAAAAATTGTTGATGTAGCTTTGATGTTACTGAAACCAATGAACGATAAAAAGCGTTTTTAAAACAGTTAAAATGATTTCAAATACCAAAGAATTGCTTAAACTTTCGTATTTTTGTAATCTTGTAAAAAAGGAAACCCACTAGCTTTATTGAATGAAAATCTCAGAAGAAAAAGCAATTTCGAAATCTCAATTAACTTCAGTATTTGCTGACTATTTTGAATTAACCAAACCCGGCATCACTCTGCTAGTACTAGCGAGTATGGCCATTGGTTTCCTTTTGGGATCTTCCGGAGCTTTTGACTTTACATTACTTTTTCATGCCATTATTGGAACAGTATTAATTGCGAGTGGTACAGCAGCGCATAATCAATACATTGAGCGCGATTTAGATAAGCTTATGCTTCGTACAAGCAAAAGACCGCTTCCAATGGAGAGAATACCGGTAAATCACGCTTTAATTTTTTCTACTACTCTTATTTTCGGGGGATTATTTTACCTCATCGCTACTGTGAATCTGATAGCTGGAATCGTATCTGCTCTAACAGCTATATCTTATTTGTTGATTTACACGCCTATGAAGCGCGTAAATTTCAGCAATGTGATTATTGGGGCGGTTCCGGGTGCCTTACCTCCGGTGGGTGGATGGGCAGCAGCTACAGGTTCGATTGCTGACCCGGGTGTATGGCTTTTATTTGCTATTGTATTTCTCTGGCAAATACCGCACGTTGTTTCAATTGCATGGCTTTGTAATGAAGACTATACTCGTGCAGGTTTCAAAATGCTACCCAAAAATGATGAAGAGGGTATAAAATCAGCTTGGGTTTCACTTATTTGTCTAATTCTATTGCTTCCAGTAACCATTCTTCTTTACACTACCGGGTTTAATGGACTGATTTATTTTATTGGAGCAATGTTGGCAGGAACATTCTTCTTTTGGTTTGGAGCTAAATTCTTACTCCTCCGAGACAAAAGAAACGCAAAATTGTTGATGTTTGCTTCTATTTTTTATCTGCCTATCATTTGGATTGTTATCCTTATTGATGTTCTTATAGCTTAAAAGTGCTTCTATCTGTAAATTATATTTACAGAATTATACAAAATTCATTCTCTAAGGGAACAAATTAGTTCGTTGAGCGTTTGAATACATACTATGAAAGCTTTAAAAGGAATATCATTATTTCTACTTTTATTCTTGTTTTACGGGATGACATGTGATGTATTCGCGCAATCCAAAACAGAAGAAGCAAGAGAGCGTATGAGGGGCAATAAAAGTTCTTCAAGTACTAGTGCATTTGCGTTCTTTTTTGAGGCAAGTATAGAGTTTATGCCCTATTTATTTTTCTTTACCGGTAATGACCCCGATACCCCGCGTTTGTCATACAACCCAAATCCATTCGATCCTGTGCTTCGAGGTTATGGTTATGGAATCAGAGATTTTAGCGGCAATGGACAATTTGGAATGCTTGACACCCAGTTCGTTTTAAATCTACCTACAACCTCTAAGGCTCCCTCAATAACCAGTGCTGATTTTCGATGGCATCTTCAGTATTGGGCAATAAGAGGAGGTTATTCTTATTTGAAAGAGTCAGCTGCGCCGTTTGGGATACATCAATATCATACCGGAATAGAAAGAAAATTCCGTTTTTTAAATCAGGCAGACGCCGGATTTTTTATGGGGTACCGATCATTTCATTTGTCCGGAGACCAATTTCATGGATTTGATACCGGTGCTGATGTTACCCTATATATTACGAATCCGATATCTCTACAGTACAAATTTGAACTAACGGTATTAAGGTATGATGAAGCTTATCAACATCATGTTAACCTTAATTTACATAGAGATCGATTTAGGTTTACACTTGGATATCGTCATTTGGATTTATATGGCGTGCCATTTTCAGGATTGACTGCCGGGGTTGGGTTTAATCTATAAGAATCAATGTTTTTTAAGATAAAAGACCATCAAATAATTTTTAAGAGTACGCCACATTTACCTTAATAAAAACAAAAACAAAACACTAAATACTACATATCTATGAGATATACATCCGTAATCTTCTTATTAATTTTAGGAATTATCCTATCCGGTTGTTACCATGCACAAATAACAACCGGTCAAGCTGCTTCATCGCAAGTGGTTGAAAAACCTTGGGCAAGCAGTTTTATTGGTGGTCTTGTTCCACCACAGATAGTAAATGTTGCCTCTGAATGTCCAAGTGGGGTTGCCAAAGTTGAAACCAAACTCTCATTCTTAAACATGGTAGTCTCTGCGCTAACCTTTAGTATCTATACACCAATGCACATTACCGTAACATGTGCAGCCACACGTGCTGAACTACCTTCGGATGTAAATATTATTGATCTTGCTTCATCAGAAGTAGAAAATGATGTACGTGACCAAGTATTTGCAGATGCTGTTTCACTTTCTAAAACACTAAATGAACCGGTGTTTATAAGTTTCAAATAATACTGAAGAAGCTTATTATTCAAAGCAGTATGTTTAAAACGCATACTGCTTTTTTTTATGAAGTATATCCGGTGAGCATCAAAAGTATAACATACAATCAATTTCCTCAGATTCGGTTTTTAAACGGACAGAAATTGCTGTGGAATCCGATTGTTAAGGAAATGTTTAAACCAAGACCCGAGGAGAGAATAAGACTACAAGTTGTAGAATTTATGCACCGCAGAGGAGCGATTCCTTTAACCCGAATGAGTTCCGAAAAAGGGCTGAAAGTGAATACTGAGAAATCAGGACGCACGGATTTAGTCGTTTACGACAAATCCCTAACCCCTTATATTTTAATTGAATGTAAAGCACCTGATGTGAAAATAACAGAACGGGCAGCCATCCAAATAGCACAGTATAACTCAAAAGTAAACGCTCAACTCTTGTTACTTACGAATGGAGAACAAGATTTTTTATTTAGGGAGGATGGAGGATTTAAGCCATTAAATACCGCTGAACTTATTGCACAAGAAGATCCAATCAGAGATGCTCAATATTGGTATCAAAGAGGATTTGCACATAAAAACAGTAAAATAGAACTAGTCGATTTTCTGAACCGGTTATATAACGTAGAAAATGAACACCTATACATGGACATCCCAAATGTTGACAAACATCCTCCGTTATCCCATTTTTATCGGTTAATCCCTATAAGTAAATCGAAGGGACTTGCCGTTGCTTCAATCTTAGATGATAAGGGGAATACAAGGTTAACAGGAATTGTTTTTGAAAATGCTTCTCCGAATTCAATAGTATCTGTGGACTTAAATTCCGGAATCACTTATTATACAAACTTGGATAAGCCTGAAAGTCCTTTTGTTATCAAGACGACCGTTAGTGATATTAATAAGATTTTCAAGGATGATGTGGCAAAAATCCCCAATTGGTTCGATGAGTTAATTAACCGTAAATAATAATAGATATGCAATCGGCAAACAGGAAGAAACTATTTTCATTATTTGAAAAAGATAAACGCGCCTATATTTATTTAAAGGGTGGCACGGTATTACACCGATATAATACCGATTTTGAATATCCATTCAGACAAGAATCAAATTTTCTGTATCTAACCGGTGTAGATGAACCCGATTTTCATTTGATTTTAGATATTCAAGAAGAAAAGTATAATCTCGTTATCCCAAGAAGAGACGCCAAATATGCAGTTTGGCACGGATATGTAAAACCTGAAAACTTCTATTATGAGCAGTTTAAGCCTGATAGAATTTTATACAATGATCAGATTGAGAGTTTTTTTGCGAGAAGGAAGCCGGAGATAGTGTATTGTATAAATCAATCAGATACTCAACTACTCACAAATCTAGGAATAAAAACAGATTTAGAGGCTTTACGGGAAGCGCTTGCATATACCAGAAGCATTAAAAATGATACGGAATTAGACTATTTAAGAAACGCTTCTCAGATTGCTTCAGAAGCACATATTGCGTGTATGAAAGCAATTAAGCCCGGCATGATGGAGTATGAGGTCAAAGCCGTGTATGACTATGAAAACACGAAACGAGGGGCTTTACACGCTCCATATAATGGAATTCATGCAGGTGGTGCGAGTGCTGCCATCCTCCATTACACAGAGAACAACAGGCAGCTTGCCGACGGTGCCTTGTACTTGATTGATGCAGGAGCTGAATACAAGGGATATGCGGCTGATATCACAAGAACCTATCCTGTAAATGGGACTTACTCTCCATTACAAGCGGATATTTATGATATAGCATTACAGGCTTTAAATGAGAATATACTTGCCGCTCGGCCGGGTGTAAAAATGGAGGATCTTCACTTACATGCTTGCAGAGTTGTTGTAGAAGGACTCAAAAACATTGGTATTCTGCGCGGTAATGTAGATGATATGATGGAGCAAAATATTTTCGCGTTATTTTTCCCGCATGGATTGGGGCATTTTCTTGGGTTAGATACCCATGATGTTGGCGGTTACTTAAAAGGGGTTGACCCAATTGATCGCCCGGGTTTACGTTTTCTCAGAGCCCGCAGAACCCTTGAAAAAGGGATGGTAGTGACTATTGAGCCGGGTATTTACTTCATTCCTGCACTTTTGAAACCGGCATTTGAAGATCAATTCAAAAAAAATTTCCTAAACATCAATGCACTAAAGTCATTGATGGATTTTGGAGGAATCCGTATTGAGGACAATATTGCAATTACAGACGAAGGAAATGAAAACCTGACACATGTTCCGAAAAGTCGGGTGGAAATAGAATCCTTAATGAAATAAAAACAGGGTTGATGGATTTCAACCCTGAAATTTTCAACGGAGAACGTTTTAGGATTTACTCAGTCATGCATTCAAGTAATTGATGCAGCCTGGTAATGACTAAATCAGGTTCTAAATCTTTGCAGCGTTCGTCATCTTTGTGCCATTTTAAAGAGCGATCATCACCGGCAAAAAGTGCAGTTCTAAATCCGTATTGGGTAGCCGGCCAAATATCTTTGAGCATATCATTCCCCACATACAGTACTTCTTCAGGGCTAATTTCATGATGATCTGCTAATACACGTTTTAGCTGCTCGTAAAATGCCAACGAGGGTTTACAAATACGCTCCTCGTAGGACCAAATACACGCATTGATATCAAACCAATCTTTTTGAGGTGGTGACCCAAAATGGGCTTCATAAATCATTGGTGTATAGAATTGAGAGTTAGATAGGATTCCCATCAATTTTCCAAGATTGTATAAACCTTCCAAGGTATCATACAAATCAGGCATTGGCCATGTCGGGTTATCTCTCATTTCAAACTCGATGGTGAGCTCTTTCAAAATACTTTTTTCAGGATCATCCGGTAAATCATCAAATCCTTCATCGTAAAGTGTTTCGAGAACATCGCGCCAAACATATAGGATATTAACTTCGGGATAGTCAGTTCCCTCGTTTTTGGATTTTTCTTTATGTTCAGCTATGGTTCGTTGATACAGTTCGACACCATAAGCAGGGTCGGGTTGCACTTCAATATCCGGGAAGACGGTTTTGAAGGCATCTGCGAAAGCCTGTTGTCTGCTTTCTTTTGGCGCTTCTATGATAGTATCGCCGGTTCCGGAGATAAACATGGTGCCATAAAAATCGAAAATTACAGCTTTTATTCCGGTGATTGATTTGAGGCGTGGTTTCTCTTTAGTTGGAATAACCTCTAAAGGGGACGATAGGGCATCAATTCGCTCAATTAGATGAGTGTGAAGTGATGTAAATGCGGGTTGCATACATGGTTTTAGTTGGTTTTTTGTGCAGGTTAGATACTTATTGATCCAGCCTGTATTTTTCCCGGTATTCCGGTATGGTATTCATCGGAGGACGTTCATCTTCAATAATATGATGTTCCACCGCTTCATACGCATTCTTATGAGCCTGAAATTGTCTGAAAACAGTCTCATATTCTTTCATACCTTCAAATATACCTAAATCTTTACTTCTTGTCAGAAAAGTTTGAAGTATTCCGAAAGACATTTTCCCTAAATCGCGTGTACTTTTGTTATCGTGAATTCTTTGATCTAAATCACATTGGGCAAAGGCTTCCATCCCATACTTAGAATAAATATCCAATAAATGCGATGTCTCCACACCATATCCAATTGGGAAAGGAATTTCTTCTACCACTTTTCTGCGTACGGCATACTCCCCGGAAAGGGGCTGAATAATGGCCGTTAATTCAGGATAAAACAAAGAAAACAACGGTCTGACAAGAATTTCCGTTACCCTGCCTCCACCCGAAGGTCTCGTGACATTAGAAAGAGTCAGAGGTCTGTCATAGAAGCCTTTCACGTATTGCACTTCAGGGCGATGAATCATCGGTCCAATGAGCCCATAAGCAAAACGGGGATGAATATTCTTAATATCGGCATCCACAAACACAATAATGTCACCTTTGAGCTGATAAATGGCTTTCCACAGGTTTTCACCTTTACCTTTTTTTGTTTCGAGGTGAGGAAGGATGTCATCAGCCAAATACGTATCTGCGCCGAAATTGCTGGCGATTTCAAGCGTTCGGTCTGATGATCCGGAATCGATGACGGCGATTTCATCAAGTAGGGGGTATTTATTCATCAACTCTGAACGGAAAAGAATGACTTCCTTACCGATTGTTTTTTCTTCGTTAAGCGTAGGAAGACATAACGATATGGTCAGATTTTGTTTTTCTTTTAACTCAACAAGTTGTTTTAAATCCCAAAAGTCAGAATGATGAAAGGTATTATTATTCAGCCAGTTTTCAATCTTGTTCACAGCAGCCTCCGTCTATAGCTTGTAATGTTGCAACTATTTGTGCTATCCCTTTAAACATAGGTTCAATTTCAATGCTCTCATTTAGCTCATTGAGATGGTCACCAGCGGTTACTCCAAGTGTAAGCGCAGGAATATTATAGTCAATAAAAGCAGCAAGTTCTGAAACGGACGGAGCCAAACGCGGTTCAATTCCGATTCCTTGGATTATTTGTCGAGTACACCGAACTAACGGATGCGAAAATGGAATACCACCCGGTTCTCTTTTTGCGAACATATCTAGAGTTACATTTTCACCGTGAACGGATGAAAGCTCAAGTACAATTTCTTCGATTCGGTCACCAATTTCACGACTCAGTTCAGCCGATTCAGAGCGAATTTCAAACTTTAGTTTGGCTTGTGTTGCTACGTTGCCATACGTTCCACCTCCCTCAATCGAACCCATTACAATACTTGCTTTAGGACGCTTGGGTAAACGGATGTCGTTAATTTTGTTTATAACTTCATTTAACGTCAAAATTGCACTTTGAGTGCCGAATCTTGACCAATCATATTGCTCCGGTATAGAGCAAGTGATATCACCGCGAATCATACCTATTGATTGATGACTTAAACGCCCGAGTTTCACGCCTTCTACACAAAGACCAAAATTTATGGGAGATTTTGAATTTGATAAGAAAAAGCGAAGCCCTTCAAGATTTCCACGGCCTAAACTGCGGGTTCCGGCCATTATGATCAGATTCGATTTTAGTTTGATATTTAATTTATCAAGAATAGTAGGAAGAGAAGCAAGAACAGCAACGCCAAGGCTATTATCGGCTACACCAGGGCCAATAACTTCATCGGGGGTAATAGTAAAAGAATGATCAACTTTTTCACTGTAGATGGTATCAGCGTGGGCAACAACAAGAATATTTTTGTCGCCATTTATTCCTTCCAAAATACCGATTCCATTGCCGGCTTCGTCAGCTGAGGCATTTAAACCGGCTTCTGTGAAGCGATCTAAGAGAAGTCTAATACGACGTTCTTCTTTAAAAGAAGGAGCAGGAGTTTCACCAATCATAATAAGATTGGCGAGAATAATTTCTCTCAAATCCTTTAACTGACTACTCACTTCCGGCATCGACTTTAAAATTTGGTCGAGTACAGGGTTTTGAATTGGGGTCATTAGGGATTTTTTGAATTAATAACTTAAAAGTGTCAAATAGCAGAATTATTTATTATGAACTGCAATAATCAGCTAAATAAGTTAGTATAATCATTCAAAAAACCAAATTAAATTTATGTAAAGAAATGTGAGTTGATGGAAAAGCGTATAAATAAAACAAAAAAACCCCGACACGATATTCGTGCCGGGGCCCCAAACATAACTAACAACTAATCAATCCATGAAGAGCTACAAAATCACTTCATTCTGAAAACACTTGCTATCAGGTTGCGAACAAACAGATGAAATCTGTTTATGAAATCGCTGTGATAACGGTCGAAATCATGAAGTTGTTTACTCCTTACTTGATACTGTGCGTTCATCATAATAATTTCTCCTTTAAAGAAGTTTCTGCACGCATTTCCCTTTCGGGAAAATTTAATAGTACCAAAACGCATTGGATAAATGCATTTAGTAACCGCTTAAAGTTATCCGAAACACTTAATAATAAAAGATAACTTCTTGCTAATCACTTGATTAAATATACGAACAAAAAAGGCTTTTGTTGTGCTGTCAGACAAACTTTTTTTGTCAAAAATGGTATAATTGTTTTACAATTTTGTTAATGGCACGAATGTTGTAAAGGCTAAAATCGTAGGTACAGCATTTTCCATTTTCAATTATAAAGGTAGCAGTACAATTTCATCAAATTCACTGTCCATTTCCTCCAGAAAATCACCTGCTTTTTGGTTTACTTCATTTTGATCAATGGAATCTAACCCTTTAATTTGTATGAATAAGGTGTCGGTGGTTTCATCAATGGTATAACGAAATTCGTCACTTCCAAATAATTGGGCTAATTGTTGGGCTAATTCTTCCGGGTCTGATAGGGGTTCCATAGTAATTTATAAAATGAAGGTTATGAATCCACCCCGAAAAGTCTGAATTAATATGTGAAAACGCAATGATGTAAACATTGTTCAAGGTTAACCGTGGGGTTAACTCACTATTCGGAGTAGCCTCAATTATATTTGATACAAATATAACCACAGAATTCTGTTTTTAAGTAATGTTTGAATCTGATAATTTCGGATATGAGTCGTAATACAATAGAAATTTTATCAAAAATCTCGAAAAAGAACGAGCGGAGAATTATTGGGTGTCTTTCGGGTACTTCCATGGATGGTCTCGATATTGGGGTATGTAGAATATCAGGATATGGTTTTAACACGCGTATAGCTTTAGATCACTTTTCCACGATTGCGTTTCCGGTAGAATTGAAAGATACCATTACCGAACAAGCTTTCAATGTAATGCAGGATATGCACATTGTTAGTCGGTTAAATACGGCTTTAGGACGTTGGATTGGGGAGTCTATTCTTTATCAACTTTCAGAGTGGAAGTGCGATTTAGGGGATATTGATGCTATTGCGAGCCACGGACAAACCATGTTTCATGCACCCAATCATACAGAACCCGATAGAAGCGGTACGTTTCAGATTGGGGATGCCGACCAAATTGCCCAAATTACCGGAAAAATTGTTGTGAGTGATTTCCGCCAAAAACATATTTCGCACGGAGGAGAAGGCGCTCCTCTTGCGCCCTATCTTGACTGGGTGATGGCTTCCTCAGAGTTTATGCATCGGGTTTTGATAAATATTGGTGGTATTGCTAATCTTACGTTCATTCCACCTCAACCAAAATTTAATGAATTGGTTTTTGGGGATACCGGTCCGGGAAATACGTTAATCGACAGATTTTGCGCTCTATATTTCAATCAACCTTATGATGCATCAGGATTAATTGCTCGTTCAGGAAAGCTTCATCACGTACTTTTTGAAAAACTCAAATCGCATGATTATTTCGTGAAGCCACTTCCTAAAACCACCGGACAGGAAATTTTTTCTATGAGTTGGCTGGATGCATGTTTAATCGAAGTTGATGTTCAAAAATCTATTGAACCACAGGATGTACTTGCAACACTTACCCATCTCACCGCTTGGTCAATTGCCGGTGCCGTGAAACCGTTGATTCAGCATCAAAACGCTGAGTTGTATGTCAGTGGTGGTGGTGCCAAAAATGATTTCATGCTTGAACTTTTGGAGTATTACTTAGGAAAGGCCGTATCAACTACAGCCGAACTTGGAATGCCCCCTGATGCCAAAGAAAGTATGTTATTTGCTTTATTAGCGAATGAAACGCTTTGCGGGGATGGATTCCCATCCCCAAATGGGAAGGGAACGATTACTTTTGGGAAGATTTCGTTGCCTGATTAACGGTTTCACCTTTCCAGGTTACGGGTTTTCTAAAAAAATAATCGCTAAGAACACGCATCGCTAAAATCTGAAACCAAAGGACCCCTATGGGATGCGTCAAACTGTAATGAATAGGCCATTTTAACCAAATTCCGAGCAGCATACGATGCACTAAGAAAATTCCAACACATAGAAAACTGAGGAGCATCACCAAATGTGGAATGGGGACAAAAAGAGATACTAGTAAAACGAAAACCGGAAGAATATAGGCGAGCAAATGAAGTACAGACATCATCAAAAATAAAAACAGGTTGTTATCAAAACCGGCAAAAAAGTTTTTTCTGAAACCATTCCATATTTCACTATGAGAGCGATACATGCGGCAATGAATGGTATCCACTCCGTGAAACATCCTCATGCGGAAGCCTTGCTGTAGTACATTCCGAGCCAGCCATACATCTTCAACGACTTCGTCTTTCACAGATTCATGTCCGCCGATAGCAAGGTAAGTTGGGCGTCTGAACGCCACGAACTGTCCGCAAGCAGCGGCGAATAATGTTCTGAATTTTTGATGGAAAAATTTCGGCATCCAGCGGGGTTTTCGTTCGGTGTATTTTACCGGGAGAAAGCCTAAAAGAGCATAATAAACCAAAGGCACGATTACTTTTTCCCAAAATGTAACCACTTTTTGCTGAGGCCAAACGGTGATAAAATCTTGTGATCCTTTCGAAAAAGCTCCGACTAATTTTGAAATGGCATCCGATTCAAACCAGGTATCAGCATCCGCAAACACGAGAAATTCTTCAGTGGTAACTTTTGAAAGTTGATGACACGCCCAAGGTTTCCCGAGCCAGCCCGAGGGTCGTTCAACTCCATTCAGATGAATCAATTTATCACCAAAACGATGTGATGCCTGTTCAATAATTTCAGCAGTTCCATCGGTCGATCGGTCGTTCAATACATATACCTTGAGGTGTTCATAATCTTGGGAAAGTGCTGAATCAAGGCAAAATCCTAGGGTTAATTCTTCGTTGCGTGCCGGAATACATAAAGCAACGGTTGGTTGCGGATATTCACTTTTATAAAGGCATGAAGCGAGTCCGGAAAATTCTACTCTGTTCCTGAATAAAACAGCAGTTTTAGTGAGTAAAAAAAGAAAAGACAGTAAAAGTAAAATTTGCAATATGGACATACAAAAAAGGCTGAATCGGTGAACTCAAAGGTAAACCGAATCAGCCTTAAATAAAATCAGATTAGAAAACTTATTTGATTTCGATGAAGTATGGCATTATTGCCCAAGCATTCGGGCGCTGTAAACTCACCATAGTTTCAACAAATCGGAGTTCATTATAATAAGGGATGCGGCTTGCAAAACGCTGCTCGATGCTGACTTGAGAAGAGCTCGCAATTGTCTCCAACAGGGTTCTTTCTCTAGGTAACGTTCTGATGCTGTAGTTTTCTAGATTAACCAAGTATGCTGCTCGTTCGATAGCGGTATCTAATCCTCCAAGATGATCAATCAGACCGATTTCAAGTGCGTCTTCACCACTCCATACACGCCCTTGTGCAACCGCGTGGATTTCATCGAATGTACGATTTCTGCTTTCAGCTACACGATTAACAAAGGTATCGTAAAAGGATTCCACAAAGTACGTGAAAGCCATTCGTTGTTCTGATGTAAGCGGTGATGTAGGGTTTAGCCAGTTTGCGTTCGTATGGAAACGGATTTCATCAAAACTGAGTCCCATTTTATCCTTTAGGAGTTCAGAAGCATCGTAACGCATTCCAATCACACCAATTGAACCGGTAATCGTAGTGCGCTCCGCAACAATTTCGTTAGCTGCCATGGCGATGTAATATCCCCCCGAAGCCGCAACACTACCCATTGATGCAATAATCGGCTTTTCTTTGGCCGCTTCACGAATCATATTCCAAATGATATCAGAAGTGGAGCCGGCACCACCGGGACTATTAATACGCACTACAATGGCTTTAACATTGTTGTCTTTCATGGCATCTTCAAGTGCCTCACCAAAATTTTCCGCATTTATAGTTGATTCCCCAAATCCAAAACCACCGTCATCCATGACCGGCATAATTGGGCCCTCTGCATAAATCACGGCAATACTTTCTCGGGCGGGACGTCCTAAACCGGCTGTGCGTTCGCTTACACGAGCATATCTTCTGTTCGGTACCAACGAAAGGCTTCGGTCATCATCCTGACCAATACGGGCTTTAATGCGATTTTCAAGCTCATCAGGTTGAACAAGTGCATCAATAAGGCCATGTTCATAATAATACTCAATACTGATACGCGGTGGTTTATTGATGAATTCCCGAACTTCGACCATACTCATTCCGGTTCTTTCCGAAACAGCACTTTCAAATTCATCTACGATGTCAGTGAAGATAGCGGTAAGCTGTTCTCTATCGGCATCAGAAAAACTGGTGCGGGTCATGCCATCGCCGGCAGATTTATATTTCCCTTTATGGACAACGTCAGCTTTAACTCCAATTTTATCTAACAAACCGGTGATAAACATGCCTTCTAAGGCAAATCCATCAAACATCATCATGGTATTGTGTGGAGCAAAGATAGAATCGGCGGCAGATGCAAGGTAGTAGCCTTGTTCGTTAAACCCGATATCATTGGTAGTTACATACACAAACTTATCGGATTCTTCACGGAAATGTGTGATTGCACGGCGCATCTGCTGAAGTATAGGCCAAGGGGTCGCAAGGAAGTCTATCTCAATAAGAACACCCTGAATTTTGTTATCAACAGCGGCTTTACGCAAATTTTGTTCAAAATTTTGAAGTGAAGCACTAGCCGGATTTGGAGTACTGAAAATTTCAGCAAATGGATCATTAGAAGCTCTTTCAGCTATGGTACCGCTAAGTTTTACACTTAACACAGAGTTGTCTCTGACAAAAGGTTCCGGATCTTTTGAAGTGCTTACAAAAATAATGAACATCAAAAAAAACAGGAAAAAACCGGCGAGGAATATCCCTATGAATGATGCTAAGACGTTTTTTATAAAATCGAGCATAAGAAAAATAGTTTGAACGCGAGTGTTGAGTTAAAAGTTAAATTTACAGTTTTTTTCTATGTGCAGTCTTACTCTTTTTTTCATAAATGGTTTCAAGATTCTGCGTTTCATTCTTAGAAAAAGCTTTATTTTGAAAATTGCTACATACCCAATAAAAAATCTAAATACAGAAAAACGTTCGATATGTCAGAACTCTATGATGCCATAGTTATTGGCTCAGGTCATAATGGATTAACATGCGCTTGTTACCTCGCAAAAGCAGGCCATAAAGTTCTTGTGCTTGAGCGGCGCGATACTATTGGTGGCGCAGTCTGCACGGAAACCATGTTTAAATCAGAACAATATCCTCAGGGTTTCAGGATGGATGTAGGCTCTTCGGCGCATTTTATGATTCATCAAACTCCGGTTATTCATGATTTGAAGTTAGCCGATTATGGACTTGAATATATTGAAATGGATCCATTTATGTCTTTTCCGGTTTTTGGAGAACAAAAAGTGATTCATTTTTTTAGGGATATTGAACGTACAATCGAATCCATTGCACAAGTATCAGCAAAAGATGCCGCATCTTACCGAGATTTTATTGATTTTTGGACACGGATTAACAAAGGGGTGCTAAAAACTTTTTTAGTGCCTCCCACTGCCGGAAACATTTTTATGGAAATGGCAAAGGGACAAATGAGGGATGGTTCCATGTTCGCCAAAGGAGAGCAAACGACGGGGCTCCGTCGCATTTTTGCGAGTTATGGCCAAGTTGTAAATGAATATTTTGAGAGTGAACCGGTAAGAACCGCCTTAAATTGGATGGCTGCGCAATCCGGTCCACCGCCTGATCAAATTGCAACCGGAGATTTTGTCGGTTGGCAGGCGATGCTTCATCAAAGTGGCGGCAAGCGACCCAAAGGAGGTAGTGGAATGCTCACCCAAGCCATGGCAAAAATGCTCGAAGCCCATGGAGGCAAAATACTATCCGATAAACCTGTTGAGAAAATCCTGATCCATAACGGAAAAGCTTATGGCGTGAAAACGACTGATGGAGAAGAATTCCGTGCAAAGGTGGTTGTTTCAAATGCACACGTGCAAACGACCATGTTGAAAATGGTTGGACCGGAGCATCTTCCCCAAAATTTAATCCACCGAGTGAAGCATATTAATGTGGGGAATGGTTTTGGAATGGTGATTCGATGTGCCGTGAAGGAGCTTCCGCAATACACAAGCGCGCCAAACGATCCGTTTATCCATAACGGATTGCAAATGCTTTGTCCGGATATGAATTACATGAATCGTGCGATTGGCGATTACATCAAAGGAAATCCCCCCGAAAAACCGGCAGTTGTCGCCATGACGTTTTCAAATATCGACTCTACGCTGGCACCGGAAGGCACACATACGTTATTTGCATGGGCGCAATGGCATCCTTACGAAATGCAAAACGGAGTGCAGTGGGATGACATCAGAGAGCAGGAAGCACAAAAAATCTATGATGTAGTAACCGATTATGCTCCCAATATGAAAGGCAAATTGATTGATTGGTACATCCAAACACCGTTAGATATTGAACGGAAGCACGGACTCTTGCGCGGTAATGTAATGCATGTTGAAATGAGTTTCGATCAGATGTTTATGTTTCGACCAACGCCTGAAATGAGTGCGTACAAAACTCCGATTCAAAACATGTATCTTTCAAGTGCATCGTGTCACCCGGGGGGAGGCGTGTTTGCTGCTGCTGGTCATAATGCGGCGCACGTGGTGCTAAAAGATTTGAAGAAGATCAAATAACGGTTTAAAATTTGGTGATAAAACGCTCATGACGTACAGAAACGGAACTTTCATTGTTGAACGATGGAGATTCTCTATGGATCCGCTTCTTCCGGTCGTGATGCTGTTTTTAACGTGGGTATTAAGCCAGCGTTACTATCCTGATATTCTATATCTTGGCGAAACGTACAGATATTGGTTACTTGGTGGGTTTACGGCGCTTTTTATCACGTTTTCCATCATTATTCATGAGCTTGGGCATAGTTTAGCGGCACGATTTTTTAACATCCCGATTCAACGTATTCATTTGTATTTATTTGGGGGGATGGCTGAGCTTAAATATCGGCCACAAGAGCCGCGACAAGAGTGGTGGATTGCACTTTCAGGTCCGGTAGCCTCTTTATTCCTGGCAGGAACCTCATGGTTGATAAATACCTTGTTTTTCTCTCCTGCTTATTTAGCGTGGTATTTTCTGAACTTTGCTACACTTATCAATTTTTTGGTAGCACTCTTTAATTTGATTCCCATTTTTCCACTTGATGGAGGTCGTTTATTAAGAGCACTACTTTGGAAGAAATCGAAAAACTTCATTACGGCATCAAAACTTACTCAAAAAACAGGATCAATTTTTATAGCAATCCTGATTGTTTTATCACTGTTGGATATGTTGTATTTGAACTCCGGTTACTCTTTGATAGCAGGGGTCTTGGCACTGTACATGTTATACACGTTTTATAGTGGAAGAAGAGAGCTTGAGTATAATCCAACCCCACATGAGTTGATTTTTCACACTGCTGAGCCGGAAGATTTTTCGTTATTTCTAAAAGAAATCGAACAAAGAAAGCCGGAAATTTTGAAGAATAGTATCCTGCCTATTCTAACACTACAAGGGGTGTATCACGTTTTGGAGTTTAAAGAACCAATTGAACTGTTTGATGCTGCATGCTTAGAGTATCAAAAAAGACCTATTGAATTAGGCGATTTTGTAGATCCATGGAATGATTTAACCTTTACGGCTGAGGTACGATATAGTGCTGAGTGGGTTCCGGTGCTTAGAGGAACGGAGTATTATGGGATGTGTGATGCGCGTGAAATGCGCTTTTGGTTACAACAGCAACAAGCACTGATTTACTAAAAATATTTCTTTGCTACCTATTGCTATTTTTGTGGATAAACACTTTTTTACACGCTATCAAACATCACACCTTTTAATCATCTGTTATGCCAAAATCAGCCTATGACTATTCCATTGGTATTGAGGAAGAATACCAAATTGTTGATCCTGAAACCCGCGCGTTGAGTTCAGCTATCGAGGATATTTTAAAAGAACAAGGAAATACAGAAGGGAACTCAATTAGTGCTGAGTTAATGCAATGTCAGGTTGAGGTAGGTACACGTATTTGCCACAGTATTAAAGAAGCTAAGCAACAGATTATTTCGGTGCGAAAAACGGTTAGCGATATTGCTAGAAAGCATGGCGTTAGAATTGTTGCCGCAGGAACGCATCCATTCTCAAAATGGGAAGATCAGGACTTAACCCCAAGAGAACGCTATTTCGGTCTTGAAATTGAAAACAAAGTATTGGCAAGGCAGTTGCTTATTTGTGGAATGCACATGCATATTGGGATAGAAGATCCCGAGGCTCGTATCGATTTAATGAATCAATTAAGCTATTTCTGCCCGCATTTACTCTGTCTTTCCACAAGCTCTCCTTTTTGGATGGGGATGGATACCGGACTAAAATCATACCGAAGTGTCATTTTTGAGTGCCTTCCGAGAACAGGAATTCCACCGGTATTTCGTTCATGGAATGATTATCAGGAATACCTCGATATATCGGTAAAGACAAACTGTATTGATGAACCGACTAAAATTCGATGGGATTTGAGACCATCCCCAAAATATCCTACTCTTGAATTCAGGATTGCGGATGTCTGCACAAAGGTTGATGAAGCCATTGCGGTATGTGCCATCAAAGTAGCTTTAGTGGCTAAGTTGATGCGTATGAGAAGGAATAATCAATCTTGGAGGATATACCGTAAAGAGCTCATTCAGGAAAACAAATTCAGAGCGCTGCGTTATGGTGCGGATGGGAAGTTACTTGATCTCGGCAGACATAAAGAAATAGATGCCCGCAAATTGATTTTCGAATTACTCACCTTTGTGGATGATGTGGTGGATGATCTCGATATCCGCGAAGAAATTAGCTACGTGCATACCATTCTCGCCAAAGGGACCTCCGCCGACCGACAGCTCCGAAAATTCAAAGAAACCGGCGACCTAAAAGCTGTAGTCGATATGTTGATCGAAGAAACCATTGAAGGGGTGGAGTGAGGTTCAATTCAGAATGTAGAATTCAGAATTCAAAATGTAAAATTCAAAATGTAGAATTTTTTCTTTGAATCATTTGAAATTTGATGTCGAAGCCAGTTGTAGAAGGAATTTATCCGTTTGGTATGTAGAGAATTAATATACAATGTTCTTGGTAAGGCAATCATTTTGAATTTTGAATTCTACATTCTGAATTCTGACTTCCGAATTCCCTCTACTCTTTTATTGCCGGTAAAATCACTACAATATCTGCGCCGGTGCTGCTTTTTTGGTTTCGGATTATGATTTCTCCGCCATGTGCATGAATGAGTTGTTTGGTGATGAATAGGCCAAATCCTATGGATTCTTCATTATCGGTTGTTTTGGCGGAGAGGGTTTGATTTTCTCCGAAAACTTTTGATAGATCGTCGTGTGAGAATCCGGGTCCCTCGTCTATGATGTTAACAATAATACTGTGGGTTTCTTTGTCAGGACGCGCTTTAATAAAGATTGAGCTTCCTTTTGGTGAATATTTAATTGCATTACTAATCAGGTTATCAAAGATTTCAGCAGCTCTTACTCTATCTCCCATAAATTTTGGAAGCTTATCAAGAATATCGACTTCCAGCGTTTGTTTTTTATTCTTTAAGTGTATCTGAAATTGAGTTACGAGCCGACTAATTATATCGTTCAGATTCAATTTCTCCATATTTAAATCAATATGTTCAAGATTTCTTGATCCCGATGCGAGCATGCTTTGGATGATGCTACGCATCTTTTCTGAGCTATCATGTATTACATTTGCATAATCTTTTATATCATCAATATTATCTTCCTGATTTATGAGCTCCGCATAACCGGTTATGGCAGATAACGGGCTGCGTAAATCATGTGCTGTCATTTTTAATAAGCGTAACTTGATTTGATTTACCTGCTCCAGTTTCTCTTTCTCTCTGCTTAGTTCTGAGGTTCGCTCGTCTATCAGGTGTTGAAGCATTTCATTATGCTTGGTTACAGTTTGCAAACGATAACGATAGCCTCCATAAATCAATCCTATAACAACGATCATGTATAAAAAATAGGCGAATAAACTTCGGTAATAAGGTGGCGCAATACTGAAGGTGATCAAAGATTTTTCAGCTTGTTGTCCAAATGCGTTAGTCACCCTTACTTTTAAGGTGTAATTCCCTTCTCTTAAATTGATGTATTCTTTGGCATTAAACGGACTTTTCATTGAGAATTCTCTATCCGCTCCAACTAAGAAGAATTGAAATTTATTTTTATCCGAAGCGGTAATGTAATTCGTACCAACTTCAAACGAGAGTGTATTCTTTGAATAGGGCAATCGAATGTTTTTACTTACATCATATCCGGAAAAAATATCAATTAAGCTTCCATCAGCTGATCTCATTTGCATTAAAAACAGGTGTAATGTCGGAAGAGAAGCTAGCTCATTTACATTCACATTAAAAGCATGAATTCGTTCCGGAGTGTGTAAGAACACCGTTGACATATCTTTGCAACAAAGAAAACGTCCTGTGGTTGGAATTGAATAGCTTCCGGTCGGTATTGTAATTCTAAATGGCTCGGATTGATTTGCGATAAATTGAGTCATCAGAACATTGGTTTGCGTACGAAGAAGCCATCGGTTACCATTTCTGTCACGAGTGTAATCAACGTAAACCCATTCGTTTGAATCATCTACAATTGGATAAGGGATGATTTCAGTCTTGTCTTCATTTAATGTATAGAACCCATTTCTTGCAATAATAAGGACTGTATCATTATACGATTTTAATGAAACATGGCTAAATGACTCATTTATATCACTACTTTCAATCTCTTCGATGATGTACTCTATCCCAAAAGGTCCAGTCTTCCAATCTAAATCTTCATCATAAGGAGCTTTGAAACGGATACGTATCATCCCATCAATAAAATAAGAGGCCATGAATTCATACGCATGTACCGGCACGACATCAAGCAGTACATCTCTAAAAACAGTAATATCTTCTTCTGATGCAATCCATTCACCATTTTTATATCGGATGGCTGTGAAGCCTGTAAATCCATCCGACCCGAAAAAAATATCCGGATAAAGGGGCGTATGAAACGGATGATTTCCAATATGATTTGAAACCAATCGTATTTCAGACTCCAAAACTTCATATAAAGCTTGCGGCGTTTGGAAAAACAATGCACTTTTTCCATCTCTTGGATGCGGTAGGATGTAGAATTCACCTACACTATCAATAGTTCGGGGGGAAGAAATCTGAGAAAAAAGGCCAATCACTCCGTCATTAAACTCAGTTTTGAAAACACCTCTGTTTGTACTCACAAACATGGCTCCATTAAAGATCTCAGCATCCCAAATTTCCCCTTTGATTCCGCTTCGATGATCAATTAAAAAAGAATTGGAGCCGGTTCTCACTTTGGTGATTCCATAATATCCCGTAAGCCATAAATTTTTAAAAGGATCTATCCACGCACCTAAAGCAAAACTATTCCGAAGCCCGGATGCTTCATCAAAATGATGCATCAAATTACCTGTGCTGTCGGTTACGTAAATGCCATCGCTACGGGTGAGAATGATGTACTCATTATTAAACCCTCTGATAAAATCGAAAACCACAAAATCAGCTAAATAATCAAACTTAGGGCTGGTAAAATCTGAAACTTCAATAAAATCATCTATGTCCACGATTCTATAAAGCTGCCCTTGAGCTCCAAAAGCGATGTACGACCCGTCATTTTGAAGGAATAATCCATTTAACATCCGTAATGGTTCTGATGTGCGTACGGTTATTTCGACATTCGGCCTTGTGGGAGCAATAAGGGATCGGTCTCTAAATTGAATCAACATCAACGTAGCATAATCAGACACGAAAAAAGGGGTGGTGTTTGTATAAACCTTCCATTGCTGATTATGTTTATGCAGAATAGAGCTATCGGTGATAAAAAAAACGTGACCATCTACATCAGTAATGCTATAGGTGTCGAAAAATGGGGGATAATCGAGTTCAAGCTCTGCAAGTAAGCTTACATACGTTAACCCACCATTTGCAGTTCGTTTCATAAAACCGAGATCGCCCATAAGGGCGGTATAAATGGTTCCATCATCTGCCACATGAATAGCCATAGGGGAGCCCGGAGTAGCGAAGAAATCCCAGCGCTCGCCATTATAGCGCATAATTCCATTCATGTTGGCGAAATAGAGCAGCCCGTTTTTATCGGCAGTTACATCCCATGTTTGGGGATGCTGACCATAATCAGTCGGTGAAAAAAAGCGAATAGACGGGAATAAGCCACTTTGTACTTTAGTAAAAGCATACGATTCTTGATCCGGCCATTGGATTAAAAACAGAAGTATTAAAAAAGCGTAAAGATGTTTCAGTTTTGCGATACTGTAGATTTATAATCTATTGTGCTTTAATAACTTAAAATTTAATCTAATATAAGATTATTACCAAATATTTGCCTTATTTCACTTAAAGGAATAAAAAAAATAGGTATGAGTAGTAAAAGTTTAATATGCACAAAAAAAGCATCTCGTTTTGGCAGGATGCTTTTTTAATGTGTAAGAAAATGGAGCGTTTATGACGCCAGGGCTTTGGTAACTTCTTCTGCGGCTTCTTTGAGGAGCACGGCAGAAATTACATTGAGTCCGCTGTTGTCAATCAGGACTTTCGCTTCTTCGGCGTTGGTTCCCTGAAGACGAACGATAATCGGCACGTTTTTCACTTTCTCGGCGATTTCAGGGTCTTTTACGGCTTCAATCACCCCACCGGCAACACGGTCGCAACGCACAATCCCCCCAAAAATATTGATGAGGATAGCTTTCACATTTGGATCGCCCAAAATAATCCGGAATCCGTTTTTCACGGTTTCCACGTTAGCTGTACCGCCCACATCAAGGAAGTTGGCAGGCTCGCCACCTGCAAGTTTAATGATATCCATCGTAGCCATCGCCAAACCGGCACCGTTTACCATACATCCCACGTTTCCATCCAATTTGATGTAGTTGAGGTTGTACTTTCCGGCTTCGATTTCAAAAGGATTTTCTTCCGTTAAATCGCGGAGTTCCTGAATTGCAGGATGACGATACAGGGCATTGTCATCAAAATTGATTTTGGCATCCAACGCAACGATTTGCTCATCAGGGGTGAGTACCAACGGATTGATTTCAAAAATGGATGCATCCGTAGCTTCATACGCTTTGTAGAGTGTTTGGATGAATTTCACTGCCTGTTTGAACGCCTGACCGCTCAATCCTAAGGCAAAAGCCAAACGACGTGCTTGCGCAGGATATAAGTCCTGACCGGGCTCAACCCATTCTTTCACGATTTTCTCGGGAGTTTCCTCAGCTACTTTCTCAATCTCAACACCACCTTCGGTTGAAACCATGATTACGTTTTGTCCCTTAGCACGGTCGAGGGTTACACCCACATAAAATTCCTTTTCGATATCCACGCCATCGGTAACATACAAGCGTTGCACCTGCTTGCCTTCTTCGCCGGTTTGGATGGTAACGAGTACATCCCCCAATAAATCTTCTGCGCCTTTGCGTACTTCCTCAACGGTTTTGCACAGCATTACGCCTTTAGCACCCGATTTTTTGGTGCGACCTTTTCCGCGACCGCCGGCATGGATTTGGGCTTTTAACACGAATAAGGATGTCCCCTTAGCTTTCATAGATTCAGCGGCTGCAACCGCTTCCTCAACAGTAAATGCGGCAATACCCTCAGGCACCGCAACGCCATATTGTTTTAAAATTTCCTTGGCCTGGTACTCATGGATGTTCATAAATAATAATGATATCGGTTCAGGTTAATAGTATCAGAAGTCATGTAAAACCGATCTTTAGCTCGTATGCTTCCTTGTCGCAAAAATGAAATCCTCAAATAGATAAGCTATTTTGCGGTTTCATTTTTACTCCGGCGTCGCCTACGACCCAAATCTCTGGTTTTTCAAAGACTTCTATAAAATAGAATTGGGTTCAATCACCCTGTTATAATGAGTGGCAATTTAAGGAACTTGAATGAGATTGCCATAGTGTAAATGGAAGGCATTGAATATTCTATGATATTGAGTTAAGGGATGATTTTTGATTCCTAAGTTTCACCATGAACGTTTAACCACAGAGTGGTGCGGAGTTTTTCACAGAGGTATGTAGAGTTTTTTTAGTCTCAATTGCTCGTATGAAATTGTCATTCCGGAAAGCCCGCTGAGATGTTAGATTTGTAGGGAAATGTTTATGGCTTATCCGGAATCTGGATGTTTAAAATAACAAGAACGCAAGAAAGGAATGAGTATCGAAGTTTTGTTCGAACTCAGAGCTAAATCAAGCAACCAGATCCTCCACGACAAATCGGGACAGGCTGGATAAACCTCCGACAATTTCCATGTAGTATGCACCCCAATTGGGTTTTCCGGGATGACGGATTCAGAGAAGGGATGTAGTAATTAAGCACATGTTTTTTATACGGAAAGGGAAATAGCCCTGAAGGGGCGATGCATTGACTAGCGTGGGGCAACGTCCTACGCGGAGCGTGATGCGGCAACGAGAGCATCGAAGCCTCATCAAACAACCCTTCGACTACATGCCGGATAAACTTGGTTGCCCTTAGCGCATCACGACCCCGGCATTCCGCTCGACCTGTCCCGACACTTCGGGAGGGTGACGAGTAGATTATGAGATTTTATAATAAATATAAACAATAATTTACACGAATATCTGCAACTCGCAACTTGAACCCCGCAACTCGAAACAGCTTTTCCGGGATGACGGATTCAGAGAAGGGATGTAGTAATTAAGCACATGTTTTTTATACGGAAAGGGAAATAGCCCTGAAGGGGCGTTGCATCGACTAGTGTGGGGCAACGTCCTACGCGGAGCGTGATGCGGCAACGAGAGCATCGAAGCCTCATCAAACAACCCTTCGACTACATGCCGGATTAACTTGGTTGCCCTTAGCGCATCACGACCCTGGCATTCCGCTCGACCTGTCCCGACACTTCGGGAGGGTGACGTGTAGATTATGAGATTTTATAATAAATATAAACAACAATTTACGCGAAAACCTATAACTCGCAACATGAACCCCGCAACTCGAAACAGCTTTTCCGGGATGACGGATTAACGAGTTACGAGTCTGTCATACCCCTCAAATGTATTAAGCGATAGCGCAGATATTAATTTCTCAGGGTGACTAGGTGAGATTTTAAATACAAGCATAATATATACAAGTATTTATGAAATAAACCGTACCTGAAACCTGCAACCCGAAACCCGAAACCCGAAACCCGAAACCCGAAACCCGAAACCCGAAACAACATACTACCCTTTGTGGTAAAAAAATGGAGATGATTCCTAGGCTTATTATAATCGAAATCGAGTTTTCCCACAACGGAGTCCCATATCATAAACGTTTGGTAGCTAAAACTCAAAATTGATTCTTGATGCAAAGACCATGCCTTTCACGTTTTGATTAGGGAAACGCGAAGTTGAATAATGAAATACATTGAACATAACGCGGGTATCTCTGCTAATGTACCAATTAAAAGCGGCACCATAGTGGCGAAGCATTCCGCCGAGATAGTTTATATCATCATAGTTATTCAAAGAATAACGCAAAGCCAGTTCAATTGCGCCGGTTCCTCTACCGGAATCAAAATCGCTAAGTGGTGTTAACGGACCAAAACTGCCATGTGTAGCTCTATAAGGTCTTGTTTCACCGGTTAGGAAAAATCCTGTTTGAACATAATAGCCATAAAGATAGATGGATTTTTCCGGTGCTATTCTGTTAACATGTACTCCTGTATATTCAGCCTGAATGTACCACGCGTTCATTCCTGTTGCGGTTTCGACAATAAAGCGTGTATGATAATTAGCGTCTGATATATTTTTTGATCCAAAGAAAGCCGATCCCACAGCTCTGCTCCCCGGGTTTATTGGAAAGCGCAATGCTCTGAAAACCCGTTGACCGTTTAGTGAATCAGGAGTACTGTATGCGCTCGCTCTGTAACTCCCATTTAGACCAAAATGCAGGAATTCGGTGGGGGTGTTTATTGGGGCTATGGTTGCCCTTCCTGTTACCGCATATCCGCTTTTAAGGGAGCTATCGGTTATACTGTCTGCACCATTGTGTAAAGAAGCCATGAGATTATAAAAGAAACCACGTTGCTCGAATCGAAGGGTTAAATTACGGGCAGGCATGAACGCACCCGAAGCCGGAGGTAATTCAACAAACGGATACCACCCCAACGGACTCATACGCTCAAGTCCCATAGGTTCTTTAATGATGTTCCCAAACATCAGATGACTGTTTGCCTTTCTGTAATACAGATAAGCCCCTCTGAATGTAAAGGTATTGGAAACAATTTCCAGTTCGGCTCGCCAATTAAGCCGGGACGAAATTCTTCCGTCAGCTCGCAATCTGAAGCTTCGGGCTAATGTTCCATACTCGACAAGGCGATTATCTCCGGAGGATTGATTGAGTGCAGCGAAGTCATAATATAATCTTCCACTCAATCGAAGTGCACCTGTATCGTAGTAATCCAGAATTCTATAAAGGCGGTTACGTTCCGTTGGAATTCCATCGGGATCAGCCTTCTTATTTTCAAGCTCAAGCGCTGTATTCGTTGAAGATTCCTGAACGCTATTGCTACCATTATCCTGAGCTAAAGCACTGAATAAGGGGAAAATCATCCCCAGAAAAAAGATAAAGATGCCGAAAAAGGTTTGGTTTTTCAAATTGGATGTCTTGATTTCAAAGGCTTAATCTTGAAATAAAAACAGCCCTGAGAACTGCTTCCCAAGGCTGTTTTTGTCAATTTAGATTTTTATCGGGTTTTCCCGCTGAAGGTTACATCGAGTAGTCTCCAGTTTCCGGCACCACTATACACTCCACCACCGGTGCCTTGTGTCCGTGCACGATGGTAGGCTGTATTTGCGGCAAATTCTTCGTTTGGTACTTCCGGATTGAACGCAACCGGAGAGAAGATTGAAACTACTCTGATACCAAAATTGGCATTATTTGAAGCTGCAGAAATGCCACTGAAATCAAGGGTCATATCAGCAACGGTATCGTGAGGTGATAGAGCGCCATCATTTTTAGAGAGTTCATTCCATGTGGTTCCACCATCGGTAGTATATTGGAAAGAAGCCCAACGGCTCATCGTGCCGGAAGCTCTGTGGCCAAATGTAACTACAACGTCATTGAATCCAGCAGTACTCACCATAAACTCGGCACCTGCGGTACCTGAGCCTTCAAACTGATCAGGGAAATCTGTAATTCGCCATCCACTATCAAGAGTAGTAGAATGGGTAGTGGTATTTCCAAGCAGTGAAGCCGAACCTTGCCCTTCAGCCGGTTCAAGTGTTTCATCGAACGTCCAACGGGTGATGGTAACGGCAGCAGCCTCGCCACTAAAGTTAGCTACAATTGCGAGGTTTTCAGCCGGCATGTTGAATGTATGAGTTGCATTTGAGCTGAATACAGTTTCGCCTACCGTCCAATTTTGGAATTCGAATCCGGGATTTGCTGTAGCAGAAATCGTAACAGATGCACCTTCTTCAAAATTTCCGGCTCCATCCAAAGTTCCTGCTCCATTGGTATTCAAAGAAAGTGAGACTGAATAGGTTTTCAGGAGCACGTTAAAAGGATCTGAGGTTGCTGATGTGAGTCCTTGAGCGGCAGCTGTAAGCGTAACTCCTTCTTCAACCGAATTGTATAAAACACCTTCAAGTCGAAGCGTATCTGAATCTTTTGAAATAACTCCGCTCACGGAACCACTTAAGGCCCCTGTGCCGGTTCCAAGCGCTAAAGTTACCGGTGTATCTTCAATAACCGCAACCGGACGCCCATCCGCTCCAACAGATTGGATTAAGACAGAAAATGGCTGATTTGCATAAACTGGGTCTCCATTATTGACATCAGTAATATTTAAAGCGGTAGCAGCAGATTCGGCTAAAGATACCCCATCAACAGAAACGTTATTGAAGGTTACTCTTGTGCCGTTATCTTCTCCTAGGTTAGGTCCTTCAAAACGGACTCTGACTTTGAAATCAGCATTGTCGTTAGCAGCTTCAATACTTGAGAAGTCAAGTCTGAATACTTTGAATTCATTTGTAGTTAATGATTGCACAGGCTGTGCGAGACCCTCAGTAGTCCATGCTCCGCCTGCTGAAACGGTGTAATCAAAAACTAATGCTTCTGCAGAACCTTCATCCATAGCAGCGAGGGCAAATTTAATATCTTTGAACCCAGTGGTTGGCGCATGGAAAATCATGGTGTTTTCACCATTCGGACCTGTAAAAGGAGAACGAACCTGAATGGCTCTCATTTCTTCAGCTTGGAAAGGGCGTCCGCCGTTACCCTGAGGTCTGTAATTTAAATCAGTTGGCGAGTTTCTTCTTTCCATGGAGGCTTTTCTTCCGGTATTTGGATAACCGGGTAGTGCAGAAATAAAGCTGATATGTGCTTCTGTATTTAAGGGAAATGTAGCATTTACTCGTTCGAGCTCGACATTATTTGCAATATCGCCACCGAAAAACCAAAAATACATTAATGCTTCAGTTCCTGGAGTTGGATCCGGATCTGGATCAGGATCAGGAATGTTTACGGTAGTATCCAAACATGAAACCATGAATAGCATCATGATTAAAGGGATAAATAATTTGAAGTATTTCATAGCAAAAAAATTAACAGAATAAGAAAGTTTAGTGAAAGAGCCCGATGTTACGATCGGACTCTTTAATCGACATCAAATGTATTAAGGCAATCTTACCATCATACGAGTTTGGAAGTAGTTGTAATTGAAAGGAATCAAACTACCACCGCCATTGGCATGCTCATCAGAGCGGACAAAGGCATAATTGAAGTAAAAGCGGATATATCGGGTAGCAAAATAGTTTACACCAAGTGTAATTACCTCTTGTTCTCCGCCAAAAATATCAGCTTTTTTGTCAGTTAGGTTTGTTCTGCTGTAGCGTACCGCAAGCTGAACAGCACCCCAAGGATTATTAGGATGATCGTAATTTCCGAACTCGCCTTCATCAGCGAAATAACCTCTTGATTCACCGGTCAAAAAGTACGATGCCATCACGAAACCACTGGAGAAACTTGGTTCTGGCAGATCGTTCTTGCGGTGAACGTTAAATACTTTGTATTCGCCATATACTTGAAGTGGTCCAAGGATAGATCCTAATTCCAAACCGTAACGAGTATAGTTAGAAACATTTGAAATTTGACCGGTATTTAAGAAACGTTGAGAATCATTACTAGCTATTCTAGATTCCGGACGTCCACGAAGGCGAACACGGCTGTTGTTATCAGCATCAGGCGGACGAATAGATGCCCAACCACCAATATGTACGATACGGCGATCCTGGCGAAGCGGGGTATAAGCAACTCGACCGTTGAATCCCCATGCCTCATTATCCTGAGTAAAGCGGCGCTCAGCAATCTCCTGCCCCCATGAACCTACCTGAGCCCACATGTGAGGGTTATAGTAAGTTACGGCAATCCCTTTGCGTCTTCCTTCTTCAAAGATAGCATCGCCACCACGCTCCATAAAGGTGATTAAACGCGAGCTTTCCAATCTTTCCATACCGGTTGCTTCTTTAAAATTACCGGCCTGAATATAGAAATTGTGGAAATCGCCTCTGAAATGGCGAGCAACCCACATATCGCGTGGAGTAAGGGCATCTCCCTGCCCCGCATTCAAATCTATGTAAGCTTCCCAATCGCGGTACATGGTGGTTTTAAACTGGATAATCCCTCTACGAAGCATAGCACCGTTTGTCATAGGCAGGGTAGCCTGATTTGGGTTGTCACCCATGTACACAGCAGCATCCCAGTAAAGGCGATGATCCCACCAAATTTTCCAGTCTTTATTTTTATCCTCAAAAATCAGAATTCCTTCCTGAATTTTACCATTTTCAAGGATTGCAGAATGAATTTTAGTCGTATCAATTTGTTGAGCTTTAGACTCTATGGTTGCAAAGCATACAAGAAGTATGGATGCAGCCAGAATTAATTGTTTTGTAATTATTTTCATATAGGTTTTATTTAGTCATTGAAGGTGATGTAAATCTTGTTTTGGTTTATTAGTAAATTATTATCAGAAGTATCTTCAATTTGATACTCAATAGAAGATTGTGAAACCGTTTCTTTTTTCACGACTTCCTGCTCGAAAACATTTTGAACAAAGAAAAGAGCAACGTAACACATTAAAGCAGAAATTATGGGTGTAATGACCCATCCCGTTGCGATTCTACCCACTACTTTAAAGTTTATGTTAGATTTGTTCTTAAAAAAGGCAACACCAAGTATAGCACCTATGATTGCCTGTGAGCTTGAGACCGGAACGAGTGGTATTGATGGTAATCCTAAGTTTACCAAAAAAGCTTGTAATCCTTTTGAAGCAAAAATGAACAATACCAAAGACTTAGCTAACACTACGATTAATGCCAGTATTGGTGTAAGTTCAAAAATATCATTTCCAACGGTTGTCATTACTTTATAGGAATAGGTAAATACTCCAACACCGATAGCAATTGAGCCGATAAGAAAGAGTTGCTGTGTTCCAGAAATCGTAAATAAGGAGTTGAAAGTAAAATCATCGAACGGGTTGGCAAAAACAAACATCCCCATAACATTTGCAATATTGTTAGCCCCTAAACTATAAGCACCAAAGCCACCTACGACAATAAGTCCAATTCGGGTATAGGCATCAATTTGCAGCATGTGAATACGTGCATTTCCCAGAAGCTTGCGTGCCAGTAAAAAAAGCCCGATTGCGAAAATACCTGCTAAGATGGGTGAAAAAATCCATGTACCCACAATTTCAATAAGTTTATTGACATCGGTTGGAGATTTGGTAAAGAAATTCCATCCCAAAATGGCACCAACTACTGCTTGTGAGGTTGAAACAGGAAGCTTCATGTTCGTCATAATGGCAACGCTCAGCCCCGCCATCAAAGCTACGGTGAAGGAACCGGCCATAGCATTTACTGCTCCAAGTTGACCTAACGTTTCTGTTGTGCCGCCTCCGCTAATTACGGCACCCAAAATCACAAAAATAGTGGATACAATGGCTGCGGTCCGAAATTTGACCATCCTCGAACCAACGGCAGTACCAAAAATATTGGCTGCATCATTGGCTCCGAGTGACCAACCAAGAAATAATCCACTGAGTAAAAAAAACCATTCCATAGTATTAGATTCCCCTCACTCAGATGTAGCGTTTGATGGTTGCAATGGCAAGCCTGTCGCACACATCTTCAGATTCATCAGCAATTTGCTCAATGTGGAACGTGAAATATCTAAGGTGAATACGATGACTTAATCTTAGGTCATTTCTTCTAAAGAGTACTCGCTTATATTTCTCTGCTAATCTGTTGGTTTCTTCTCTGGAAAATTGAACTTGTTTAATATGGTCTCTTACAGCGGCAATATCTCTAAAATAAGCTCTGATTGCCTTCACCATATTTTCGGATGCTCTGATTGAATTTTCAGCAAGTTCGTTGTGCAATTCATTAAGCTCCGGAAGTGTTTCAGGAAGTTCAACGGAGTACTCAAGTAGATTGTCGGCAATTTTGTTCAGTACAGAATCAGAATGCTCAAGTAAGCCCAAAACATCTCCCCTTGAATCAGGGATTAAAGTGCGAAGGTAAAGTTTAGTTTCGATATTTCGACGCAACATATCGGCTTCTTTTTCCATCCTGCGAAGCTCAGCCAACCGATTTTCGAATTCATCCATCCTTTTTTCCAGGTACAGCTGAATTCCCTTTTTAAATAAGAGTCCTGCAGCTACGATGGTATCCAAAAACTGATCTATTTCTTCTTCTATTTGTTTGTGTTTTTTAAAAAGCTGAGCCATGATGTGTTGTTATATAAGTTGTTTAATTTTTTGTTAAAAAAGTCCAAATACCCCATTTGGTGTTATTCCGAGCCATCTAAACCAAGTCTCGCCAAGTATAATGTTCAGGAAATAACCTATAATCATCATTGTTATTCCGAATTTGAAGGCATCTTTCAGGTCGTACCGATCGGTTTCGTAAAGGAGAGCCGCAGGTTTACTGTTAAAGTAGAGTACCCATACATATTCAATCATAAATGCGGTAGGTAATGCAAGGCTGATTACACTGAAATCGAAACGTTGAGCCACCCCAATGGCTATTGGAATAAAGACCATCGTTCGCATGGTTTTCGACTGAAAGAGCAACGCACTAAAACACATTACACCGGTTAAGAGCATGTAGAGCATCCAAAAATCAGTTTCATTGCCTATTCCGAGGCTATCAAAAAATGCATTCACAGAAAGTGAAGGGAGGTCAGTATAATTAAATCCTGCACCCAAGGTATATGCGCCAGCCGAGAATAGCATAAGGTGCCAGGGAATATCCACATCATTCCATTCTACGATACCATAGCGAGGTAATAAAGCTACAATTGCACCCAAAAAAGCGATGGCGGTTGCACTTACTCCGTGGATACGATCCGTAGCCCAGAATGCAAGAATAAGCACGAAAATGACAATAGTTTTAATCTCTTGTGTACTGATAGGGCCAAGGCGATCATACTCATCTTTAAGGCGTTTCATTCCACCTTGAATTTGCGGCGTTTGTTCTTTCTTTTCTAAGGGGAAGAAGATGCGCATGGCTACAAAGTAACCGATAAACATCATTCCGACCATTGTGGGGAACATAGCGAACATCCAATCAGAGAAATATACATTTCCTTCAATGGCACCACTAATAAGAGCAGCGGCCAATAAATTCGCACCCGAACCGGTAACAAAGGCACCTGCACCAAGGTTGATGTTCAACAGGTTTTGAAGCACAATACTACGACCGAAGTTCGTTTTTTTATCGCCTCCATCGGCGCCGTAAACCGCTGCAATAACCATGAAAATAGGAA
>Ga0213835_100067_pt1 | contig 157056 bp, 138 predicted proteins | sample SWPATP01_FD_160576 | JGI IMG/M metagenome (GOLD analysis project Ga0213835, IMG submission 160576) | Coastal seawater microbial communities from Marineland, Florida, United States - SWPA TP0 #1 | ecosystem: Environmental > Aquatic > Marine > Coastal | place: USA: Florida | collected 2016-08-05
AAAAGATGTTGTTATAAATAACAGAGCAGGCTCATCTCTTTCAGAAGATGATTTAATTAAAGTAAGAGATCTGATGGATTCAGGTAAAAGAGATGAGGCGATGAAAATTTATTTAAGTGGTCAACAATTAGGGGATTATGGTACACCAGAATTTACTATTGGTGATGTTGATATTCAAAGTAAGTGGGAAGTTTGTCGCTCAATAAGTCCCGCTTTTGGGTACAATTGGCAAGACGATGAAGCTAGTTCATTATCTAGTGAAGAGCTTATAAAATTGTTTGTAGATATTGTGGCTAATAATGGGAATTTATTGCTTGTAATTAGTCCGGATGGATCAGGGAAATTGCCAGATATTCAAAAGGATAGGTTGCTTGAATTAGGTGATTGGATGAAGGTCAATGCAGAGAGTATACATAATACTAGACCTTGGAAAGTCCAAAAAGAGAATGATAAATTTTTTACAAAATCGAAAGATGGTAAGTCTTTGTTTGTCCATTGTACTAATTGGCCTGGTGAAAACTTAATAATTAATACTCCAATTGAAGAAGGAATTAAAGGTATTAAATTATTGGGGTCGGATATTAATCTTCAATTTACTAAAGCAAGTAATGGAAATCTTGAAATACCGATTCCAAAGGACTTTCAAAATAACCCATCTCTAATAAGCAAATATGTTTGGACATTTAAGATAGATTTAAATTAATTAATACTATGAAAAAGACCTTAAAATTCACCCTAATAATCACATTCTTTTTATTTTCAGCTTACTCATTTGGTCAGGTTCAATATAATCCCGAAAAGCCTGCAAGACCAGAAGATCATAAACCTTTTTTTTACAAGTATAATACTAGACAACTTTATGAGAAGTTTTCAGATGATCTAATGCAAAGAGCTGCTAATGACAGGAAGGAAATCGAAAAAATTAATCAGTTAGGTAAATATAAGCCAAAAAAGCAATCTTTGGATGAGCATGAAGTCCCAGAATGGTTTCGAGATGCAAAACTTGGAATATTCTTGGATTGGGGGCCTTGGTCAGTTCCAGGCTATGCGCCTCCAGGATCTGAGGGTGATACGGGTGGATCTTATCCTGATTGGTATGAATTTTTGATGGATTTTACATATAAAGCTTATCATGACTCCATTTGGGGAGAGGATTTTAGAAGAGATGATTTTTTACCTCTATTACATGGAAATAATTTTGACTCAGAAGAGTATGCAGAATTGGCTGTTCAAGCAGGTGCCAAATATATGGTGCCCTTTGCGCGGCATCATGCAGGTTGGACTATGTGGGAGTCAAAGTATACTTTTAGAAATGCAGTCGAAATGGGCCCTAAACGAGACATTCTTAAGGAATTAGTGGAAGCTTCAAGGAAAAGGGACTTGAAATTTGGTTTTTATTTTTCAATAGCTGAGTGGGAATATCCAGTCATTACTAAAGAAAGGGTAAGTCAATGGGATCCATATGAAGATATGGCCATTTTTCATGATGGTATGGGATTAATACCTCGGCCAGTTCCTCTAGCAAGTTACTTTCCTGCAAGACATGATAGAATGATATCGGGGAAAATACCTGTTAAAGATTATTTTGGAGATTATATGATGCCTTTATTTAAAGAGGGAGTCGATTTATTTGATCCAGACCTAGTTTGGTATGATGGCGGCTGGGGAACACCAGCCAACTCAAGTAGGGTTCCGGAACTTTCTGCTTATTTTTATAACCAAGCAGAAGGTAGAAAGGAGGTTGTTATAAACAATAGAGCCGGAGCTTATCTAGATGATAGTAACCTTTTGAAATTTAATGAAGTCTTAAAAAGTGGCGAACATGACAAACTATTAGAGTTGTACATGAAGGCAGAACAAATTGGTGACTATTTAACACCCGAGTATAGTATTGGAAATGTTGATATCAATGAGCCATGGGAAGTCTGTCGTTCAATAAGTCCTGCTTTTGGTTTCAATTGGACTGATAATGAAGAAAATAGCCTGTCTAGTAAAGAGTTAGTCAAAATGTTTGTTGGAATTGTAGCCAATAATGGCAATTTACTACTTGTTATTAATCCTGATGGTTCCGGAAAATTATCAAATGTTCAAAAAGACAGATTGTTGGATTTAGGACAATGGCTTAAGGTAAACGGAGAGGGTATTTATTCAACAAGACCTTGGGAAATTCAAGAGAGTGAAGATAACTTCTTTACTAAAAGTAAAAATGGGGAATTCATCTATATCCATATTTTAGATAAAGAGAAAACAACAATTGAAGTTCCAAATCTTAATCCTAAAAATAAAGGAGCCATTTCTATCTTGGGTTCCAAAGAAAAAGTTTTGTGGGAAAACTCTGGACCAATAACCAGAATCACAATTCCTGAGTCTTTTAAAGATGAAAGAAACTGGCCTAATAAATATGGGTTTACCTTAAAAGTGGCAGTGAAGTAATCAAACATATATCATTTAATTTGTGGAAACAAGCATTAGGTATAACCAAGTTTATATTTGGTTAATAAGCATGACAGCTGCTTTAGGAGGATTTCTATTTGGATATGACTGGGTAGTGATTGGTGGAGCAAAGCCATTTTATGAACCATTTTTTAATATTACAAATCCCAGCGAACAAGGTTGGGGTACTAGTTCCGCCTTAATAGGATGTATGATTGGAGCTACCATCTGTATATTTTTAAGCGATAGACTAGGAAGAAAGAAACTTCTGATTTTTTCAGGGTTTCTTTTTTCTTTATCTGCAATTGGTACAGCCATGGCTGATACATTTTGGTGGTTTAATTTTTATAGGATAGTAGGAGGTTTAGCTATGGGTATAGCTTTAAATCTTTCCCCATTATATATTGCTGAGCTAGCCCCGCCCGAAAAAAGAGGGATGTTTGTAACCATAAATCAATTGATGGTTATGATTGGGGTACTACTCGCGCAAATTGTTAATTGGCAAATATCTCTCATAGACAAAAGTCTTCCTGATAATGCTACTTTTGAGGTTTTGGCTGCAAGTTGGAGTGGGAAATTTGCATGGAGATATATGTTTGCAGCAGAATTTGTCCCAGCTTTTTTATTTTTCATATTAATGTTTTTTGTTCCCGAAAGTGCTAGATGGCTGGTCAAAAACAATGAAGTCGATAAGGCAAAACAAGTTTTAAAAAAAATTGGTGGTGATTTCTATGCTGAAATATCTATTAATGAAATTAAAGAAACTATTTCTAAGGAAAACTTGGCAAAGGTTAATTTCAAAGAACTTTTAAATAAAAATGTTCTTCACTTTTTATTTATAGGGATTTTTCTTGCATTTCTCCAACAATGGAGTGGTGTAAATGTAATTATTTATTATGCAGCTGATATTTTTCAAGCTGCTGGATATACTTTGAAACAAATGATGTTGAATATTGTGGTAATTGGCTCAGTAATGGTGCTTTCAGTGTTTATAACCATTTTGACTGTGGATAAATTTGGAAGAAAGAGGTTATTACTTTTAGGAACATCTTCGATGGCGATTTTATACATATTCATTGGTTTAACTTTTTACTTTGAGCAAGGTGGATTTGTAATAGTTTTACTTGTCTTAGCTAACGTAATGTTTTACTCATTTACTCTTGCTCCATTACTTTGGGTTGTTTTATCTGAAATTTTCCCTACCAAAATAAGAGGAGCAGCAATGTCTATAGCCGCTTTAGCTCACTGGGTTGGTAATTTTACCTTGACTTTTAGTTTTCCCGTTATTAAGGAAAGCTTAGGATGGGCTAATAATTTTTGGCTTTATGGTTTGATTTGTGTTGTTGGTTTTATTGTATTAAAATTGGTTTTACCTGAAACTAAAGGGAAATCTTTGGAGCAAATTGAAAAGCAGTTTTCTAGAAAATAGGTATGAATCTTGAAATAATTTTAACTTTAAAAATAAATCACGATCCTTGTTATGAAAACTATTACTGAAACTTTACTTGAAAGATTATGCTTGATAATTTAAAAATTGATCAATTTTCAAGTGTTCCAAAATATATTCAAATTGTAAAAGCAATTAAATATCATATACTATCAGGTCAGTTAAAATATGGAGATAAAATACCTTCAATAAATAATTTAAGCGCTGATAATTTACTTTCTAGGGATACAGTAGAAAAAGCCTATGATATTTTAAAAAAACAAGGCATTATAGAATCTGTACGGGGAAAAGGTTACTACATCTGCCATCATTCTGATCTATCAAAATACAAAATCCTATTGCTTTTTAATAAATTGAGTGCCTATAAAAAGGAGATATTCAATTCGTTTCTGATAGCCATGGAAGATCGCGCTGATATATATTTTCATGTATATCATTATGAGTGTGATTTATTTAAAAAAATCCTGGAACAGCAGAAGGAGGAGTTTGATTATTTTGTTATCATGCCCCATTTTAAAAAAGATTGTGAGTCCAAAGCCATCGATCTGATTAATGCCCTACCTAAAGAAAAGTTGATTCTATTGGACAATAATTTTGATGAAATTAGGGGTTGTTTTGGCAGTGTTTTTCAGGATTTCAAGCAGGATATTTACAATGCGTTGAAACAACTCCATTCCAAATTGTTGAAGTATGAAAAATTGATTTTGGTATTTCCTTTTCATTCCAATTATCCCTACCCTGAAAATATTCTCTTGGGATTTAAAAAGTATGCTGTGGAGGCAGGTTTGGAATATAAAATCATTTCAGAAGTAGATGCGTCCCTTTCTATTCAGGATAAAGAAGCTTATATCATTATCGAAGAAAATGACCTGGTTAACCTCATCAAAATTGCCCGGCGTAGCAAGGGATTGAAAATCGGGAAAAACATCGGGGTCTTGTCCTACAATGAAACCCCTCTCAAGGAAGTATTGGAAAAAGGGATTACCGTGATCAGTACGGATTTTGCAAAAATGGGCAAACTGACTGCTGAGATGATTTTAAGTAAAGAAGGCAAAATGATAAAAAATGATTTTAAGGTAATTGAAAGGAAGTCTTTGTGATTTTATCGCTAATAGTAAATTCTTAAAATTTTAGAATCCTTTTTTGAAATGTGTTTTTGATATTAAAGATACTGGTCGATATTTAGATATTAGAATGGACTATCCTAAATTATCTAACCAAATGAAAAAGCGATCTATTACAGCAGCTGAATTTGATGAGAAATTTGAAAAAGGAGAAGATATAACTTCGTACCTTAAACTCGATAAAGTTATCAAGCCTGGGCTAAAAGCAAGGAGAGTAAGTGTTGATTTTCCTGAATGGATGGTCGATGCCTTAGATCGAGAAGCTCAAAAATTAGGGATAACGCGTCAAAGCCTTATCAAAGTTTTTATCTCAGAAAAACTAAAAGAAGTTCAATAAATAATATTGGTGCTTTTCAATTTTAAACCTGCCATGTTTTCAGTTTCCAATCCAATTAGCATGGAAATTGGAATGCTGAAACTTGGCAGGTTTCTTTTAATATTTCGTCGAGGACATTTTTCTACTATATTTCCACATTATTTCAATGTCCTTATCTCAACTTTTCATTTAACCCGAATTATGCATTAGGGTTCGTAGTAGCCTGTCCCGATGAATATCGGGAAGAGGTTAAAACACAAAAGAATCAAGCATTTAGCGAATGAAGCATAGTCATCTCTATGGTGAACGAGCTAAATGCAGTGAAACGATTGATTATGTCCGCCGCGGCGGATGACCTCGTAATAGAAATTCTAATGCATATTTCGGGTTCAAACGTTTATTAATGTAGGCTAAATTATCCTTTCCAGGTAACCCCAGTATCCTTCCAACTTTTTGACGCTGCAGAATCCAGCACTGCCTGACAGACTTTTTGTGTCTCAAAAGCATCCTGGAAAGTTGGGGCACAAGGTTTACCTGTCTGAAGGCTCAAGAAAAAGTCCGCAGCCTGATGAATAAAGGAATGCTCATAACCAATGGAAGTTCCGGGAATCCACCACCTGTTCATATAAGGTTGTTCTCCTTCAGTAATATGGACTCTTCTCCAACCTCTTACTTGTGATTCGTCTTTATGATCGAATATTTCCAGCCAGTTCATGTCATGAAGGTCCCAACGGATAGAGGCATGTTCTCCATTGATCTCAAAGGTATATAAAGCCTTATGCCCCCGTGCATACCTTGTGGCTTCAAAAAGACCCAAAGAACCATTGTCAAAATGACAATGGAATACGCAGGCGTCATCAATACCTACTTTTTGGACCATACCACTTCCTTGATGGACTCTTTCTTTAATAAAAGTTTCTGTCATGGCAGAAACATCCTTGATACCTCCGTTCAACCACATGGCGGTATCAATACAATGGGCCAACAAATCCCCCGTTACCCCCGATCCCGCTGCATCTACATCCAATCTCCAAAGGGCATCCCCACCTTGCGGAAGCTCGGGATTGATGGTCCAATCCTGCAGGAAATTGGCCCTGTAATGGAAAATCTTACCCAGTTTTCCTGAATCCACCAATTGTTTGGCTAAGGTCACTGCAGGTACCCTGCGGTAGTTGTACCAAACGGTATTTTTTACCCCGGCTTCTTCCACCGCTTTGACCATGGCCTCCCCTTCTTCCAAAGTTCTGGAAAGGGGTTTTTCACAAAGGATCATCTTTCCCGCTTTGGCCGCTGCAATGGCAATTTCCGCATGGGTATCATTTGGTGTACAGATATCCACTGCATCAATATCTTCTCTGGCGATGAGCTCCTTCCAATCTGTTTCATAAGAAGCATAGCCCCATTGTTCAGCAAAAGCTTTGACTTTGTCCTCTCTTCGGGCACAGGCCGCCTGTAGTACAGGCATGTATTCAAATTCGGAAAAGAAGTCTGGTATTCTTTTATAGGCATTGGTATGGATCCTGCCCATTAGACCCGTGCCTATCAATCCTATTCGTATTGGTTTTTTATTGCTCATTTTTTTTAGATTTTAGATGTGATACATAAGATTTGAGACCAAAAAAGTGTTTTCCTTTAGTCTCACATCTTGTTTCTTGTTTCTTGCTTCTTGTTTCTTGTTTCTTGCTTCTTGTTTCTATAATCTTAACTATTCCATCCATGTGCATCTCTGACCTTTATCAAGGCTGCAAGGATGTCATTCCAGGTTTGTTGTTTTTCCATGACAGCATTGGGGAACATACAGCCATCCCAACAAATGTGTTGCATGGCTTTAGTCAAATTGCCATTTTCGTCCCTCAACCAATAACCGGCATCATGAGTGATGTCCAGCAAGCCATTGGGATCTGTGGCCTGACAATGGCGTCCTGTTTTATCATGGGAGCCAGAACCGAAAACAGAACCGTCGTTCTGGGCGACATGAAAATCTATGGTCCATGGACGGAGCGCATCAGTAACTGTTTTTAAAGCAGATTTGATGGCTTCTCTGTCGTTACTTTCAAAATCAGCTGGAAGAATCCTATGTTCAGGCGCATTATATCCTAGCGTATACAAAAAGGTGTGGGACATGTCTGCCTGGAAGCCAATGTTTTTCCTGTCCACCATTTCCAATAGCTGCACCATATGTTTCCAGCTGTGCATGCCGCCCCAACAGATTTCTCCTTCTGCTGCTAATCGCTCTCCATAATCGGCAGCAACCTCACAGGCTTCACGGAAAGTTTGGGCGATCAATTTGCTGTTGCCTTCGGGGTCCTTAGCCCAATCAGTAACTCCAGCCGCAGAATCAATCCGCACCACCCCATAGTGCCTTACCCCTAGTTCATTCAACCGCTTGGCAATGGCACAGGATTTCTGGACCATTTCCACAAAAGTCTTACGCTGTTCTGCACTTCCCATAGCCGAACCTGACCAAATAGGAGCTACCAGTGAGCCGATATTGAGGTTGTGTTTGGAAACTTTATCCGCCAACTTTTTGATGTCATCATCCGACATGTCAATGTTGAGATGGGGATCCAGTAAGCCGATATCGACGCCGTCAAATTTTACTCCGTCTACTTGCGCAGCAGCCGTCATTTCCAATAAAGTATCGAAAGGGATGACAGGTTCTGAATCAGGACCTTTGCCCACTATTCCTGGCCAGGTCGCATTATGGATTTTGGGATAATTGTTTTGTGACATGGTTATTTTGGTTATTGATTATAAGTTAAATGAGTTATCGGTTTTAATATCGAATCGCCATTGATCAAAGCTTGAGAATTAGATTGGTTCTTCGAGTTTGAAATTTTGTACAAAGTACCAAGTACGAAGTACAAAGTTTTTCGTTCCTCCTGAAAAAGGCTTTTTACTTTGCTCTTTTTTTAGTTCATTTTCCAAATCTTTGAGGGTTTATTGTCTTCTTCTCTTTGTAATTTGATTTGACTTTTTTGAGCGAATTTTATTGGACGTCCCTAAAATTTCAATTAAGAACATTTATGAACCTATCTATAATCGTTTTACTCCTAAGACCTTTACATTACCTTCAATATAGGAAAGTATATATTTTTCTGTTCTTCTTAGTACATTGTACTTGGTACAAACCCTTAACTTCTAGTTTCCTGTCTAAAGGTAGGCAAGCTCGCTTCTACTTTCCTACTTTCAAATCCGGATTATTCGGACCAAAGTGCTTCAACATCACTATAGGATCTGTTTTGGAAGGATTGCTGATCGTAACTCCCCCTTTGGCAGCCTTTTCAGAAACAAAGTATTCATCATGGGTGAGTTGCCCATAACGGATCAAAGCCGGGGTTTCTACATCCCATACCCCCATTTTCCCATGTCCCTGCATCATGATCATCCCATAGGCAGCATTGTCTGTAATGGTGACGGTCTGACCAGGCAAAACCGTCAGTTCTTTGGCGCTGTAATCATAGGAGCGGTAACAGATCCATTTTTCTTCAAAACCTTGGGACTCCATCCAATCCTGATCATAAACGGGCTTGGGAAGCATAAAGTGGTTGTCAAGAATGTTTGGGTTGGTATTCAGTTCCCAATCGATAACTTCTACCAACAGGTCATAATCCCCGATTCTGTCCTTGGGGGTACCATTCCAGAGCAATTCTTCAGGAATAATCGCCTCATTGACCAAGGACTGGTACATGGCGAAAATATCTGAAGCCTTCTGTGGTTCGTAAGTACAAAGGCTACCTGGAGCATGCAGCATACCTGGAGGTACATCCCATCCGGTACCTGGCTCCAGTTTAAAGGCTTGTGAATAATTGGTAATCTTATTGTCCCCTTTATTGAAATTCATCAGGCATTCTTTGATCTGTGCTTTAGTGGTGCCAGGCGCAATACCAAAAAAAGTATAAGGAAAGTCTCCCCCATGGTTATTGAGTTGTGGAGGAAAGTAGTAGGCTTCTGGTTTCCCCTTTTGACCTGTCATAGCCGCATATTCATCGTTGTGGTGAATGTGGTGTGGCAGGGGGCCCATATTGTCAAAAAATTTAGAGTACATGGGCCAGCTTTTGTGTTCTTCCCAAATCCTTTCCCCGATGATTTCCCCTTTCAGTTCATCAATCGCGTCTTTCAATAAAAAGAGTATTTCTTCAGCACCATCCTTATAAACAATATGGCTCAAGCCTTCATTTTTCCCGGTCAATGGACCGTTTTGTGCGGGAGTGGTGGATGAAAGCCATCTTTCATCGATACCCCCTCTCACTCCGCCTAAGACATAATAATCATCGGGATGCAGTTTTATCCTTCTGCCAGGAACACAAAAAGATCGTGGTACCCAGGTTGGAGTCAATCTGAGGATGCCTTCTCCTTGTTCTAATGCATTTTTTGCCAAACTCATGTTTTTTGTCGTTTTAGTTAAATATTAATAATTACTTTTTTTTAAGAAGTTGTCAAGTTCATTCATTTCTGTCATGACCTTTAATTCAAGATCGTAGTTTCTTTTTTCCCCAGGGGCCAACTCAATCAAAGTACCCTCAGTTCTGGCTTTTGCCTGCCCAATTGGAGGATTGGTCGCAGGTTCCAGAGCGGTAACATACTCCCCTTTGCCCCAATGCTGCCAATTGATCAGCCATGGTAATTGAAGGGTATTGAACTTTATGGACAATCCCAGACCCAACTTTTCATTGATAAAACCACAAATGGCTGTGCCATTTGCCTCCGCATGAGGCTTGATAAAAGCTACATCTTCCCCAAACCCGGCATGTGCATCCATGGGATCAGGACATTTTTTAAAGTTATTGGAAGCATTGAAAATCCTATTGTTAGGATCTTTATCCATGGACTCCCATTGGCCTTTCCAAATAATATCTGTGCCTTTATCAATCAAAGGGTAGCCACAATTGATGTGATACAATAGCATATGTGGGGCAGGAGTATTGCCTACATTGATGACTTCATCATGAACCTTAAGGTAGTTTTCTCCAAGCGTTCCGGAAATGGTTCTTTTCAATTCCAGTTGAGGACCAAAAGTAGTGGTCTCCCTGACAAGCCCTGTCATACCCAAACTTAGGTCTCCATTCCTAACATCTGGTTGCTTGATAGAAATAAGCTCCGCCGCAAGGTTGCTGTAATTTCCATGAAGGCCTCTTGTTCCATTTTGATCAGACTCTGGGCCACCAATATGGGAGAGGCCACAAGTAGTCAATAATCCACCGGCAAAAGTTCGCAACCAATCAATGCCTTGATTGGAAAAAGGTTGAGGGTGGACTATTCCGGCATGGCTGATCCATGCCAAGCTGTTGGCATTGAAAAAGGCATCCACGATGTCCATTCCACGGTCCAAGACGATTTTGTACCTTAATCCCCCTCCCGTATTTACCCAAGCTATCCTTGTCCCTTTACCAGGCCCATTATCCAAAACAGAAGTCTCAATTCCTCCCAATTGGGAGGAGTGGGAGATTTTGTTCTTGGAATGATGAATCACTGGATTAGAGGAGCTCTCCATTTCACTTTTCTTTTAGATAAATATTCTTAAAGGTAACTTGCATTGGCGGGCCCACGTGAACCTGAAATCCCAGATATCCACCAAAACTTCGGTTGACCGGGTCTTCATCCATCACTTCACTCATCAAGACCCCATTGACGAAATGTTGCAGATGATTGCCTTTGATCACCAAATGCATATGGTTCCAATCTTCTTCCTGAATTAGAGTTCTCAAAGAATCTCTATCTCCAAGTTCTTTGGTCAGCTCCAAACCGCGCCAAGCATTTCTTTCCACAAAGTCCCTGATTTCACCCGGAGGATCCTGAGGGTTGATTTTGGTTTGCTGTCCCCGGTAAGCCAAAGTGGCCCTTTTCCGCTCCTCATAATTCTGACCTGTGTAGGTGTTTTTACCATCTATATCAGCCTGATAGCCCCTCAGCGCAAAAGGAATATCAACCAACCTTTCACTTCTGTAATTGATTCCGGAATTACCATCTTCAGTAATTTTAAAATCAACTTTTAATTCGAAATCACTAGGTTCACCCCCTGTCCAAACTAAAAAAGTATTGGACTTCAAATCTGTGTCAGCAGTTAATTCACCGATAAGCAACCCATCCTCCACCCTCCAAATGTCCGTATCCCCTTCCCAGCCATCCATACTTTTACCATTAAAAATGGATACAAAGCCATCATCTTCTTCCTCCTGACTTGCCTCAGAAGTTTTCTCTTGAGCACAAGCTGTTAAGCTGATAATTGCAAGAATGAACAGGTATTTTAAATTGCGAAAATCTTTCATAGTCTTTTTTTTTATAAATCAAGTACCAATGACAGATAAGGGTAACCGTCATTCTGAGTGAGGAACTGCCTGTCCCGCAGAATTGCGGGAAGCGAAGAATCTCCCATAGTTTAGGAGATGCTTCGACTCCGCAGGCTCCGCTCAGCAGGACGTTTCAATCGCTGTCATTACCTTTCTGTATATGTCAAATTTTAAAATCTTATAATGACTACTGATAGACTGCATGGTTTGGATTACCGCCGGAGATCAAGTAAGCCATCAAATCTTTTAATTCCTCTTCATTCAGTCGGTTGATCAACCCTGGCATCATGATCGAAACCTCCGAAAGTTTTTTACTGGTCACGTCTTTCTTTGGGATTTCCCTTACATTCTGGGGATCAAAAGGGTTTTGTGAAATGTAGTATTTGTCCTTATCCTCATTGGTCAGTTTACCCAAAACAGAACTTCCATCGCTCAGGTAGAAAATGGTCGAAGCATATTGGTCACTGATGACCGCATTGGGATTGATGGTTGATTCCAGAATATCTTTTGGAGAAAAGCGTGTACCCAATTGGGTCAGGTCAGGTCCGACAACACCACCCTCACCTTGCATGGTATGACAGGATTGACAAAGGGTGGCCGCATACATGGCTTTTCCCTTGACCAGGTCTCGTCCTTTCAGGTCATCCATGAGCCCCAAAGCATCATCTACTTTCCAGTTTCTACCTGGACCCTGAGGCTGTATGGCAGAAACAACCAGGTCATTGCCGCTACCTGTCAGTAGAGCAGCGCCAGACATTTCATTGTAATGATCAAATTCAGAAGGGTCGACTTTACTCAAAGCCATTTTCCTGGCCCTGTCAATAAAGCCTACATAACTTCTGCCTCCTTTGTATTGAAAAGCATCATGAACCCAGGTGAAATAGGCCTCTCTCAAGGCTGGTGTCCAACCTACTTTGGCACCACCTAAGACCGTGGCATAGTAAGACTGCTGGGCAGGAGGTACATTGGCCAACATGTCAGCAATGTCAAGTCCATATTGCGGATTTCTCAGGATCAGATCGGAAGAAGAAGTAAATGTCTTTTGATAGTCCAAGTCATCTTTGGCTACCCGAAGCTGGGCCACGATTTTTTCCACAGCATCAGGAGCTTCTATATGCACCAAAACTTTACTGAGCGACCTGTCCAAGTTATTGTTTCCAGATGGAAAATTGGGATTTAGTTGTTCGGCCAATTGCGCCTTGAGTGCATTCGAAGGCTTACCTTGTCTAAAAAGACTCAATTCCACTGCACGCACATGATTCAATCGATCGGTGGGTGAAAGTTGCTTGAAATCTACCGATAAAAGGGCCTCTAAAATTCTGCTTTGAAGGTTTTTGTCCCCATGACGGATAAGGGCAATCATGGATTGTATCAAAGTACTGGGTTCTTTTTCATTCAATGCCTTTTCCTGCCATTCTTTGACGGGTTGATGCTCTAAGGCAATTCGTGCGGCATATTGGATAAATCTGTCCTCATCTTTCAAATAAGGCCAGGCTGTCTCTACCGCATTTGCTTTCGGCCCGCCACTGTGGAAGGCTTCCAGCATCCTCCTTGTTTGATGTGCTTCCGGTAAATCAGAATCCGTTTTGCTTGGACCTACATCTTCCAAATTTCCGGCATAATACACCCGGTAAACATCTGATTCCAATCTCCTACCACCTGTCATAAAATACATGGCCCCATCCGGTCCAATGGCTCCATCTGTGAGGGGAAGCGGAGAACCCGAAATGAATTCTTCGGCCGTCGCGGAGTAGGTGGCCCCGGAAGGTTCTAGAAAAACAGAATAGATGATGCCGAAACTCCAATCAAAAGCAAAAAGGGCTTTACGGTATTTTTCAGGGAAATTAGATCCCGTTCCAAACATTACATTGGTAGGGGAACCCTGCCCAATATTCAAAATAGCAGGTAAATTATCAGGGTATTCGGGAGACCATTTTTGGTTACCTGTTCTCCAGCCAAATTCACTTCCACTTGAAACATGACAAATACGGGTAGGCCTGTACCATGGCATTCCAAAATCCCATTCCATGTCCGAATCATAGGTAAACAATTCCCCCGCTTCATTGAAGGCGATGTCATAAGCATTTCTAAAGCCTGCACTGATCAATTCCCAGTTTTTTCCTTCAGGATCAATTTTGGCAATCCAGCCCCCTGGAGCCATGCGGTTGTTGGCATGTCCTCTGGGGTCTTTGATCAATGGGAAAATATTGTCTTCATCCCAAACCCTTGGAAGTCGGTAAGCATTCATCTCCGGCACATCCACATGATTTCCAGCTACCAGATAGATGGATTGACCATCAGGCGACACAACCATACTGTGCGGACCATGTTCTCCCGGCTCCCCATCAAGGGCTTTGAGCAGGGTGATTTTATCATACTGATCATCTCCATTGGTGTCCTGTAAGCGATAGAGCCCTGTGCCTTTATCAAAAGCATCGTTGGCATTATGGTTGACCATCACGTAAAGGCTATTGAACGCATATAAAACTCCTTGCGCAAAGCCCATTCCCAACTTGGATTCATCCGTGCCCACTACCAATTTCTCTACTTTGGGAGTCAGGTCTTCAGCGCCTATGGCAGGGACTTCCAGTCTATAAATCGCACCATATTGGTCAGTAGCGATCATCCTTCCCTTATCATCGAAAGTTACTCCTACCCAGGACCCTTGGTTATTCTCTCCAGGACTATAGATATGTTCTGCCACAAAGCCTGCTGGAAGTTTAAGCTTGGCTAATTTAGGATGGAGTGGTGTCCTGTCTTCTTCTTTTTTTCCGCAGGAAAAAAGTAAGGCTAAGGTCAAAAGGAAGGTGATTGATTTCAAAATTGAATTTTTGGTTTGCATAGGTTGTCGGTTATCCGGGAATTGTTATTTACGATTTGATAATTTAAGTTTTAAGAAGGTCAAACTCCACTTGCCCATGTCCGTCTGGTGTGGTGTAAAATGGTCTTTTTTCAATCATATAATGGGTATCAGGAGGGATTCCTAAAGCATGGTAAATGGTCTGGTGGATGCGCTCTATTTTGATGGGCTTTTCTATTGTTTTGCATGGCCTTTCATCTGCAGTTTTGCCATAGACATGTCCTCTTTTTATTCCGCCCCCAAACATCAGAATAGAACAGCCATCGGTAAAATGCCTGTGCATGCCGTAATTCTTCATGTCTTCGATGATCTCGGGCACATCCACTTGGTCCTGAACCTTCAAATCAGGCCTACCTTCTGTGAGCATATCTCTACTGAATTCACTGGCCACAATAACCAATGTCCTTTCCAATCTCCCACTTTCATCCAGATCCTTGATCAACTGCGCTATAGGTGCGTCAATTAATTTTTTCATGTCTTTCAATCTGGTATGGCCGTTGTCATGGGTGTCCCAACCAAAAAAGGGCTCATATTCTGTTGTTACGCTAATGAATCTCGCACCTTGGTTGATCAGTCTTTTGGCCAATAAGCAACCTAAACCAAACCTGCCGGTATTATACACATCATAGCTTTCTTTTGGCTCTTGACTTAGGTCAAAAGCTTTGGCCTCTGGGGAGTTCAGAAGAATATAGGCTTGTTCCATAGACCTTTTGAGGGATTCTTTTTGGTAATCACTTCCAAATTCACCCATGGGACTATCCTGGATCAGATTTTCATACAGTTGGTTTCTTGCCTCAAACCTTTGAAGCGACATACCTACAGGAGGCCGGACACTTTCAAGGCCTGAGGTGGGGTCAGGAATCAAAAAAGGTCCAAATTCAGCTCCCAGAAAACCTGAACTGTGAAAAGCCTTGAGTTCTTCTCCTTCCCCAACTGTAAATCTTTGGCCGATATTGATAAAAGGAGGGATAACAGGGTTTAAGGGCCCTAGCTCTTTGGCGATCCAGGACCCTATATGAGGCACCACCACAGATTGGGGCGGTTCATAGCAGGTATGCCAATGGTATTGGTGTCTGGTATGCAAAATATGACCTAAATCTGCTGCCACATAAGACCGGATCAAAGTGCCACGGTCCATGATTTTTCCAATGGACTCCAATCCCTCAGAAAAATGGATCCCGTCCAAGACCGTCGGAACAGATGGGAAGGTACTGAGCACCTCACTGGAATGCATCCCTTTACGGAAGGCAGCATGTTTTTTAGGGTCGAATGTTTCAGTATGCGCCATTCCACCAGCCATAAACAGCAAAATGACACTATCAGCAGTGGAAGGAATGGAGATATTGGATTGACAGGATGAAAGCAAACCAGAAAGAGGAGACCCCATGGCCATGGTAGCCATGGCCGCGGCGCTTGTTTTCTTTAAAAAATCTCTCCTCTTCAAATGCTTATTCATGATGCTCAGTGGTTTTTAATTTTCATCTAGTAAATTATCTGAAATTCAGGAAGTAACAATACCGCCCAAAAAAAATCCTGAATTTGTTCTGCTCCAGGCTGATCCCCCAAGGCATCTTTTGCGATTTTCAATTCTTTTTGACTGGGTTTTCTAAGTAGAATTTTCTCGTAGAATGCTTCAGAAATCTCTGCTCCATTTCCATATTTTTCTTTCCAAAGGATAGCACCGTTTTCAAGTGCTTCATAAAGCCTTTCTCCATTGGTCAGCTCCAGGGCCTGTAAAAGACTGGCCTGGGAATCCCTTGAAGTGGTTACAATTTCCCTGTTGGGTCTGCCCATGGCTGTAAGAAAACTATTATTGGCCACCAATGAGGCCCTTACATAGGAAGGAGTGGACTGTTCATTTTTCGCCAATTGGAAGGGATTGTACTTAAGCTCTTGCGCATCAAAAAGTGGATAGATCACTTGACTTACAGCATCAGCAAACTGTTCTGCGGTCATTCTTCTTCTTGTCATGCCTGTGAAAGTATAATCCTCAGCCATCAGCAAATCCGGACTTTTTACGCCCGAGGAAGCAGACTGGTATATTTTCGAAGTGGTAATCTGATAGATCAAGTCCTTCAAATCATATCCTTTGTCCACAAATTCAGAAGCCAACCAATCCAATAGATCCTGGCTCCAAGGGGCATTGTCCATTTCATCCACAGGCTCTACCAATCCCCTTCCCATGAGTTGCTTCCAGACTCTGTTGACAATGGTCCTGTACATCCTCCCATTGGCCGGCTGGACCAGATGCTCGGAAAGTTGGCGTAGTTTTTCAGTTCTAGAAGCCAAACTGTCTATTTCCCCCAGTTCTTCCCAAAGAATTTTTGTAGAAGCCATTTCACCTGTAGGTTGTTCACAGCGGCTGACTTCTAAGGTGTTGTCTGCAAAAATATTGGCAAAGGCATAGGCTTGATCCAACTTCCAATCCGAAATAAAGCTATCATGGCAAGAAGCACATTTGAGGTTCAGCCCCAGAATCACCTGTCCTACATTTTGGGCCGCCTGCATTTCTGTTCTTTGACTGGCATTGACAGTTCCCCTCCACCGGATGCCTTCTATAAATCCCTTGGATTTTTCATCTGGATGGAGCAGTTCTTTGACAAAAGTATCATAGGGTTTGTTGCTCAAAAGTGATTGGTACAACCAATCCGTGATGTTGTACCTTCCATTGGTGATGTAACCGGTTCCGGTGTAGTCATTTCTCAGGTGGTCATTCCAAAAGGTCAGCCAATGAATGGCATAATCCTCATTTCTGCTTAGTAATTGGGCTATCAATATGGCTCTTTTATCAGGTCTGCTGTCTTGAGAGAAAGCAGGTAAAACCTCCGGACTTGGAAGCAGTCCAATGAGATCTAGGTATATTCTTATCAAGAAAGTCTTGTCATCAATGCCTTCAGGCCAAGCCAACCCTTTTTCCTGCAAATAATCATGAACAAATAGGTCCACAGGGTTTGTCAACCCCTTAACAGCCTTTGGCAGCGTAGGTCTTCTAGGAGCCAGGTCAGCAACCCTGTAGATACTTGGTGTTGCCGCATTATCCGGCCAGGGGGCTCCTTTTTCTACCCATAATGTCAGCAGGGCAATTTCCTCTTTGCTTAAGGGATTGGCTTTGGAAGGCATTACCTCTTTGTGGTTTTTGGGGAGGTTTATTCTCCTGATCAGCTCGCTTTGATTTGGGGCTCCGGCCATTATGACTGCTCCTGATTCTCCACCTTTAAATACATGTTCTTTGGAATCTAACCTTAAATCTCCCTCGATCTTAGCCCCACTATGGCACTTATAGCAATTATGGGCGAGAATGGTCCTCACTTCACCAATTAATTTCAATTCTGCATTGGAGGAAAGTGTACCTGTTTCTGATTGGTAAAGTGCTAAATCAAAATTACCGGGTTGGTAAGGAGACATACCATGATTCCAAGGCAAGGTGCTGCTCAGGTAATCTTCTCCATGGGTCAAAGAAGCACCCATATGACCTGTGAGGATGACGCCAAAAGTGGTAAGGAACAACACTCCCCGGTAAAGCTTAATGTTTTGCCGCTTTTGTTTTAATTCGATTTGCCTCCAAAACCATAACAAAACCAGGCTTATTCCGGCTGTAATGAATCCAAAAAGCTGGTGTTGATCCAATAAATCACCTGAAATATTTTCATTCTCGGCCAATTGCCATCCAAAAAATGCGGCAATCAATGCTGAAAAGACGCCACCAAGAAGGATGGCATTGATGCCAGGCCTCAATTTAGATTGGTATTTTCCAATGGTGAAGATTTCCAGAAAAGCAGCAAAAATCAATAGGGCAATAGGGAAATGGACTACCAATGGATGAAGCCTTCCAAGAAATTGCCAAAGCCAGAAATTTTCTGCTATCATAGGTTATATTGGCCCGTTTGTTATAAAAGGGGATATGGTTAGTTAATATATAATTTTCTAAATTTTTATACAAACAACTGTCCTGTACCTACCTGTGTGATGGGAATCCAGATGCTATTTTATTTTTGGTGCATTTACCCAAATGTTAAAATTTTAAAATCTCAGGGTGACGCTTCCGGTAATCTGTCATTGGTTAGAAGTTTGAGTACCCACAACCCTTCTTTTTAACCCTTTACCATCATTCTCTTTTTGGATTTAACAGTAAATACTTAAATTCCAAAAAGATATATTGCTATTTAAAGCAGGATATGGCAGGATAGATTTCCGAACAATAAGGTGGAGTTTTTATCCATTCATCTTGCTTAACCAATAAATAGCTTCATAAACCGATTCTGCACAATAAACGAATGAAAAACCTATTAATCCCCCGTGGTAAAAGATTACTCAAACACTTAGCAATACTTAGTTTTTTGATACCCCTTTTTCAATGTTCCCAAAAAGAGGGCATTAAACTTAATAAAGGCGATCATATCATCCTTATCGGCAACAATCTAGGCTCGAGAATGATGGATTATGGGCTTTTTGAAACGGAAATGCATGTCCGTTACCCAGATAGCCTGCTCTATATCAGGAATATGTGCGATGGAGGGAATACCCCGGGTTTCCGTCCACATTCCGGAAGGGTTTCCCCATGGGCATTTCCTGGGGCAGAAGACTTTCAGACTGAATTTGCAAATTCCTCTGGGAGTGAAGGTCATTATGAAAGCCCGGATGAGTGGTTGTTTCGGCATAAAGCAGACATCATTCTGGCCTTTTTTGGGTATAATGAATCCTTTCAAGGGGAAGCTGGCCTGGAAAATTATAAAGCAGAATTAGACGCTTTTATCCGACATACCCTACGGCAAAATTATAATGGAAGCACTGCGCCTAAATTGACCCTCATTTCCCCCATAGCCTTTGAGGACTTATCGGCAACCAAGGATCTGCCTAATGGGGTGAAGGAAAACAAAAACCTTGAATTATACACTTTAGCGATGAAAGAGGTCGCTGAAAAACACCAAGTCCTTTTCGTGGATGCTTTTAATCCATCCAAAAAATGGTACGCATCCAATACCGATCCTTTAACCATAGACGGTTCCCAACTTAATGAATTGGGCTATCAAAAATTAGCGGTTTTGTTGGCCGATCAGGTTTTTGGGAAGACCAAACCTAAAGCGGTTCAAAACAGGGATTTGATCCATGAGATGGTGATGCGGAAAAACTGGATGTGGCATAATGATTACAAAATTCCAAATGGCGTGCATGTCTATGGAAGAAGGTACAAACCGTTTGGACCGGACAATTATCCCTACGAACTGGAAAAAATAAGACAAATGACCGCCATTCGGGATGAAGCCATCTGGAAGGCAGCAAAAGGGGAAATCATGGATATTGAAGCAGCTGACAAAAATACCATAGAACTGCCACCTGTAGAGACCAATTACAATCCACAGCAAAATGGTAACCTGACTTATCTCTATGGTCAAGACGCCTTGGATCAATTGACAGTGCCAGAGGGATACAAAATTGAACTTTTTGCTTCTGAGGTTGAATTTCCTGATTTGGCCAATCCGGTGCAAATGAGTTTTGACAACAGAGGGAGGTTGTGGATAGCAACCTGTCCCAGTTATCCCCATTACAAGCCAGGCAATGAAAAACCCAATGACAAAATCATCATCCTAGAGGACACCAATGGCGATGGAAAAGCAGATAAGCAAACTGTTTTTGCGGATGGACTTCACCTCCCTATGGGATTCGAGATAGCTCCAGAAGGAGTATATGTTTCCCAGGGTACGCATCTAAAAATTCTCATTGATACCAATGGAGATGACCGGGCCGATAAGGTTGAAATTTTGCTCAGTGGTTTCGATGATCACGATACCCACCATGTGATTTCTGCCTTTGCAGCAGATCCTTCCGGGGCGATTTACATGGGAGAGGGCGTGTTTTTACACTCCAATGTAGAGACCTCCTATGGTCCTGTTCGGGCTACTAACGGAGGGTTTTTCAGGTATAACCCTTCCAGACACCACTTAGAAAGATCTGCACAATTGTCTATCCCCAATCCATGGGGAATAGCTTTTGATGAATGGGGGCAGAACTTCTTTGCCGAAACTTCTGGTCCTGACGTGATGTGGATGATGCCAGGTACGGTTTTGCCCAGATACGGGGAAGCCACCCATAAATCTTACAACCTCATTGAAGATGACCATAGGGTGAGGCCAACTTCAGGTTTGGAGTTTGTGTCCAGCAGGCACTTCCCAGATGAAGTGCAAGGAGACCTTTTGATCAACAATACGATCGGATTTTTGGGTATGAAGCAACATGCCATAGAAGATGATGGCACAGGTTTTAAGACCCGTCATAGATTGGATTTGGTAAAGGGTACCGATAGGAATTTCCGCCCTGTGGACATGGAATTTGCTCCCGATGGTTCGCTCTATTTTATTGATTGGCACAATGTGCTGATAGGCCATATGCAGCACAATGCAAGGGATCCCTTGAGGGACCACGTTCATGGCAGGGTCTATCGCATTACCTATCCGTCCAGACCCTTAGTGGAGCCGGCAAAAGTCCATGGTGCCAGTATCCCAGAGCTCTTGGATAATTTGAAATTACCGGAATTCAGGACAAAGTACCGGACCAAAAGGGAATTAAGAGGTAGAGATGCAGATCAGGTTTTGAAAGCCATCACATCGTGGACTGCCTCTTTAGACAAAAATGACCCGAAATATGAAGCTTATTTGTTGGAAGCACTTTGGGTAAGTTGGGGTTTAAATAAGGTCGATCAGTCATTACTCCGGCAATTGCTTCAAGCGAAAGATTTTAGGGTTAGGGCTGCGGCTGTAAGGGTACTGAGGTATACCGGTCACCAAGTGGCTGATCAGGCAGATCTAATGATGGAAGCTGTAAGAGATGAGCATGGACGGGTAAGATTGGAAGCTATTACAGCAGCGTCTTGGCTTCCAAAGGAAAAAGGCTTACCCATTTTAGAAGAAGCAACAAAGAAACCTTTGGACAACTGGATGGTACATGCCCATGAGACTGCGGTAGCCCATATCAATGGGATTTCAGTCAGGGAAAAGAAAGAAGAAGACATCAGATCCAATTTGACTGGAGGAGACCTGGAACTGTACCTCATTGGAAAAGAAATCTACAATAGAGATGGTTTTTGTGCTACCTGTCATCAGCCAGATGGCAGGGGGCTTTCAGCTTCTCAATTTCCACCTATTGTAGGTACCCAATGGGTTTTGGGCAGTGAAGAACGGTTGATCAAATTGGTATTGAAAGGCTTATTGGGGCCTATAGAGGTGCTGGGTAGGGAATACCCTGGCCATGTGCCTATGACGCCTTATGAAGGCATGCTTAATGACAATGAAATTGCAGCGGTATTGACCTATGTGAGAAACTCTTTTGGTAATCAGGCCTCTCCTATCCGTCCGGAAAAGGTAAAAGCGGTCAGGACATCGATTGAAAATAAGCGGGGATTTTATTCGCCAGCCGAGTTGTTGAAGGAGCATCCTATGGAGAAATGAGATTTTAGACTTGCCTGCTGCAAGCAGGAGCGAGATGTGAGAGTCGAGAAGCAAGAAACGAGAAGTTGGACGCAAGACACAAGAATTGAGAAGCGAGAAGCGAGAGATTAGAAAAATTAAGACTCAAGAAGCAAGACATAAGAAAAAAATTAGAAGGGTTAGGTAGCATGTACCATCCGCCACTGCAGACAGGATGTACCAAGTACTATGTACCATGTACAAAGTAAGAGGATTTGAAATCATATTTTGAACAAACTTAAAAATAGCGCTATGCTGACACGTTTTGGAATTTCAATTGTAATTTTTTTTTCCCTTGGATGCAGCTCCGATATAAAAGAAAAAGCTAATGGATCCGAAGACATTACAGCAAATAGCAATGGCCTGCATGGCTATATTGGCTATAGTACTCAAAAACGCCCGGAAGGTTTTGGTGCCGGAATTGGCTTTTATACGGCTGTTTGGCCTTTAGTGGAACAACCACTGGCTGGATTCCAGATAGGACTTCCCGGCAATTGGATTACCCCTGACAATCCCGAAAACAAAGATATCCCCTGCTGCCCTGAAGGCACCATTGCCCGAACATGGGAACCAAGAGGACCAACATGGGAGAGTGTCTTTCAGACTCAGGAAGGGGGATTGGGATATTGGAGAGGAAACAGGTACCATTATGGATCTCCAAAATTCAGCATGAACGGGGTTCCCGATTGCTACAATTCGGAAATAGCTTCTCCGGGTTGGCCCTTCTTTTACAGAGCGGAAGCTTTGCCTGATGACCAATTGGGAATTGCCCAGCTAAGCAACCGAATTTTGGTCCCCCCCGATGGTATTACGTTTGAAGGAGATCTGGAAGGTACGTTTTTAGGATATACCCACATGGCGCTTCCCCTGACGGATGCAAAGCCAGGTCCACCTCCAACTGGGGATCAGAGTTGGACACTTTTTTTAAATTCAGAAAACTTCAAAGGTCCTGTGGCTTTTTATATCCCGGAAATGTGGAGCAGGCTTTCTAAAGATTATAAAGCCATAGAAGGAATGGGCTTGGATGTCAGGCCAGGGAAAATGGGTGGCGGAGGAGCCATGGAAATCAATACAGTACCCTCCTTTGAAATGAGAGACAATAAGGGAGATTTATACATTAAGATTCCACAGCTTCAATTCCCTGTGAATGAACATGGCCAATCAGTCCTTGTCCAGGATGTCACTTATTACTCAAAAGGCGCACTATTTAATTATCTTCTGGAATGGAAGAAAGGTGGTAAAGTCTATCCTGGTAAATTTGATGAAACACATACCTGGAAACCGGAATTAAATCCAAGAGATATATCCTTGGATCAAGGAGCAAGTTTAAACAACGGAGGGCATAAAATCACCGGTCTGGAAGATGTTTTACAAACCACAATCACAGATTCAAATGCTTTTGGTTTGCAATGGAAAGAAAATCAAATTACCAAACAAGGTCTTTTCCCCCAATATTTCAAACAAGTGGGTGATCAACGTCGGGCTGTAAGCCACGAAGAAATTCCTGAAATTCTTAAAAGTATGGAGTTCCCCAAGGCAGAATCTGAAAGTCAATATGTCAATTGGAGAAACGGAAATGAAATTGTTGAGGGGAATTTTATCATCGATAAAAGCCTGCCCTATACGTCACCTAATGAAGGAGCTTGGGCAAATCCTGGCCCTGTTTCCCAGCCCTATAAAGCAACATTGAAAGATGGGTCAACTGTCACCTATAAATGGTATAGATTTATTGATCAGCCTTCCTTCCAGCAATTTGATTGGAGTGAAGAGGAAAAGGATCGACTTCAGAAATTTGTTGAGCAAATTCATATACACTGGACGATCGAACAGGAATATATGGCTCCACCCAGTACTGGAAAGTTGGTAACCATAGATCCCGAACTGATTGTCAGCCCTCCAGTGGGGATGGAGGCTGGGTATGTACCCATAGTCATCAGGCAGGAAAAAGTATTGAATTCTTCAAAATAAGACTTTAAAATAAGAATGAACACAAACCAAATTGGCAACGTGTGGTCTATTATAAATTAAAAAATGCCTAATAAAACCTTTGCCTTTAAAATGAAGCTTCTTCCCGGAATGGCAGAAGAATACCAAAGAAGACATGAGGCCATTTGGCCTGAACTAAAACAGTTACTTTATGATTCAGGAATTGTAGAATACCATATTTTCCTTGACAAGGAATCTAACACATTATTTGCCTTCCAAAAACTCAGCGGTGAACAAAACTCCCAAGAATTGGGCATACACCCCTTGGTGCAAAAATGGTGGAAATATATGGCTGATATCATGGAAACACATGCTGACCATTCTCCTGTAAGCACGGAGTTAATAGAAGTTTTCAGGACACCTTGATGTCAATAATTCAATCTCTGATCTCCACGTGGTACACATCACTTGGATTTCTTAAGATCCCCTTGGCTTCAAATCCTCCTTGCTGTGGAATTTCCTCTATCAAATCAAAAATCTCACAGTCCTTGGGCAAGGCTTCAAAAATGAGCGTAAAACGATGGCTTGATCCAAAAATATGCAGCCATTGAGGGTAAAAAGGGATTTTATCTGCATTGAGTAATTTGGATTTAGCGCCACCTTCTTTTGGAATCAAAAAAGTACTGGGCCAAATGCGTAATTGCCACCAAGCAAAATCGGTTTTCAATACGACATGGACAATCACTTGCCTTTCAATATTCACCTGTTCTTTGGCCTTTTGCACCAAATCCTCCTCTAATTTAATCGCTGGTGGTGTAATGACTCCTTTTCCCATTCTATTAATTGTTAAAAGCCATGATTGCCATTTTACACAAAGTTAAAATTTCCAGATAGATTCCATTTAATTTCACTGCCCTATGCACCAAATAAGCTTGTCAATCCTCTAATTATTCCATACTTTCATAACATCAACTCAAAGCCTATGAAAACATTCACCAAGTATTTCTTTATATTCTGGTTTTTAGCTTTCCTGCTGTTTGCCTACTGGCAGTTAAATGACCCAGACCCTGAAATTTGGGTGCCGATTTATCTGGTTGGTGCTCTTTTTTCCGCTATGGCGGTTAAGGGTAAACATCCCCTCATCCCACTTGCTGTGGTAATTATTGCCTGTATTGCAGGGGCCATTTACTTTTACCCGGAATCTGTCAGTGAATGGGTCTCTTATGAATTGGAGCAAAAAGACCTCAGCATGAAAACCCAAGAGTCAGAAGAAGCCCGGGAAACCTTTGGCTTGTTGATTATGGCCCTTGTTTTGAGTGTTTCTGCCTGGATAGGCTGGAGAAATAAATCCCTAGAAAAATGAAAAAGATAATTCTTACCCTAACATTGCTGGTGCTTGTATGGCAAATGGGAATTTGCCAAGATAGCCGGTATTTTGAAATGCGAACCTATACTGCCCATGAAGGCAAAAGAAATGACCTCATCAAGCGTTTTCAAGATCATACCCTGAAATTATTTGAAAAAAACGGTATTGAGAATGTCGCCTATTTTATACCCGCTGAAGAAACCGATAACAGGTTAACCTTTATCCTCGCTTACCCAGATCAAGCATCCAGAGACGTTTTGTGGAATAAATTTGCCAATGATCCTGAATGGCAAGCCGCATACAAGGCTTCTGAAGCCAATGGCCCTTTGGTAGCCCAAGTTGATCAGACTTTTATGACAATTGCGCCAGAGCTCAACCCGGAAATCATTCGGTGGCAACACGAAGGAAAGCGGGTTTTTGAATTGAGAACATATTACATGTATCCTGATCGCATTGATGCCATCAATGCCAGGTTCAGAGACTATACCCGGGAGTTGTTCCAAAAACATGGAATGACCAATGTAATGTATTGGTATACCCTTGAAAAAGATGGTAGCCAACCCAAATTGGTGTATTTGCTGGCCCATAAAAACGAAAAAGCGGGGAAAAAATCCTTTGATAAATTCAGAGATGATGAGGTATGGATCATGATTAGAGACAGATCCGAGGAAACCGGTCCTATCGTGGAGAAAGTTGAATCACTATATTTAAAACCATTACCCTTTTCTCCCATGAAATAAAAAATTCCCTGAGTTTGCACTTACTTGCATCCTCAGGGAATTTTTTTCTTTTTCTTCAAAAGTACCGGTTTCAAAAATCTCTCTAATTTCCGAAATCCGACTTTTGAAATTCTTATCTCTTGTCTCTCGTCTCTAAACTCTCACTTGTCGTCTCTCGCATCTCCCTTCTACAGGATATACTGCGACAAATCCCTATTTTTCACCAAAGAGCTCAATCGCTCCTGCACCATTTCTCTGGTAATCATGATCTTGGAATTTGCTTCAATGGTATCCGGAACATCAAACAGGAAGTCATTTAGCAAGTGACTCATTACCGTGTGCAACCTTCTTGCCCCGATATTCTCGACCTCTTCGTTGATCTTGAAGGCCAATTTGGCTATCTCTTTGACCGCCTCATCATTGAAGTCCAAATACACCTCTTCTGCCTCAAATAAAGCCTGATATTGTTTGGTCAGGGCATTCTTGGGCTCTTTCAGAATCCTGTAAAAATCGTCTTCAGTCAATGAATTCAATTCTACCCGGATCGGGAACCTACCCTGTAATTCAGGAATCAAATCAGAAGGCTTGCTAACGTGGAAGGCACCTGCTGCAATGAACAACACATGGTCTGTATTGATGATTCCATACTTGGTGTTCACACTGCTGCCTTCTACGATTGGAAGCAAATCCCTTTGGACCCCTTCCCTACTGACATCAGGCCCACCACTTCCTTTTCCACTCTTAGAAGCGATTTTATCAATCTCATCAATAAAGATAATTCCATTGTTCTCTGCGAGGCGAATGGCTTCTTCCTTTACTTCATCAAAATCAATCAACTTGCTGGTCTCCTCTTCCATCAAAATTTTCCGGGCCTCAGCAATACTTACCTTTCTTTTTTTAGTCCGCTTGGGCATCATACCAGAAATCATATCCTGAATCCCCGCCATACTAGCATCATCCATCATGCCATTACCTATCATCCCTATACCTACAGGAGGGCTTTGTTTGACATTGATTTCTATCTTTCGCTCTTCCAGTTCCCCGTTTTTCAACTTCTCCCTGAAACGATCTCTGGTGCGTTCGTTAAGTTCTTCCTCTGAAGCCTGATCTGGATTAAAATCAGAAGAAACGGAAGTTCCAGGTCTCACAAAGCCAGGAGATTTTACTGGGGGAATTAAAATATCCAAAATAACCTCCTCTACTGCCTCAGCTGCTTTCTCTTTGACGGCCTCATTTTTTTGTTCCCGTACCAAATGTACTGACTGCTCCACCAAATCTCTCACCATACTTTCCACATCACGGCCCACATAACCAACTTCCGTAAATTTGGAGGCCTCTACTTTGGTAAATGGCGCATTGGCGACTTTTGCCAATCTTCTGGCAATCTCTGTCTTACCAACACCCGTAGACCCGATCATCAGGATATTATTGGGAACAATATCTTTCTGGATTTCGGATTTCACGTTCATTCTACGGATCCTATTCCTCAAAGCAATTGCCACATTGCGCTTTGCATCATGTTGCCCAATAATATATTTATCCAGTTCAGCTACTATCTGTCTGGGTGTCAAATGTTGAATATCGTTTCTCATTATTTTCTTGATTCAGTGATGCATTCCAATTCTTGGAATTCGCTAATGGATAAACCGAGGGGTAGCGGTAAAGTTATAATACAGGTCATAGTTTTTGGACAGGAACTTACCTGTCCAAAAACTATGGAATCTTAATTTTCAAGTTCCTTGAGCTTTTCTTTTGGGAAAGTAAAATTCATCGGATCCTCTACTTTGGCTTTCAACAGCGCTATTTCCAAAACTTCTTCCACCTTATCCACAAAGTGGAAGTTGACGCCCTTGATATATTCCTCGTCAATTTCTTCAATATCCCTCTTATTTTTCTCACAAAGGATGATGTCTTTGATCCCTGCCCGCTTGGCAGCAAGGATTTTTTCCTTTATTCCACCTACCGGCATTACCTTGCCCCTCAGGGTAATCTCTCCCGTCATGGCTACTTTAGCCTTCACTTTTCTTTGGGTAAAAATGGAGGCCATGGCTGTCAACATGGTTATCCCTGCAGAAGGACCATCCTTCGGCACCGCCCCCGCGGGCACGTGTACATGTAGATCATAGGTGTCAAAGATGCGGTAATCTATCCCCAATTTGTCTGCTTTAGACTTTAGATAGGAAAGCGCGGTTACAGCAGATTCTTTCATCACCTCTCCCAACTGTCCGGAAAGGGTAAGTTTTCCTTTTCCTTTGCTCAATGAAGCTTCGACAAAAAGGATTTCACCTCCCACCGAAGTCCAAGCGAGTCCTGTTACAACACCGGCTATGCTGTTATCCTGGTAGATTTCTTTATCAAAAATTTCTCCACCTAAGAATTTGCGGACTACCTTAGGCGTGATTTTTTTATCATATTCCTCCTCCATGGCAATGGACTTGGCAATATTCCGAATAACTTTTCCAATGGCTCTCTCAAGGCTTCTCACCCCTGATTCCCTGGTATAATCTTCAATGATTTTTACAATGGCTGCCTTTTCAAAACTCACCTGGGTGCCTTTTACCCCGTGTTCTTTCCTTTGTTTTGGAATGAGGTGCTTTTTAGCAATTTCGATTTTTTCCTCCAAGGTATATCCTGTCACCTCGATGATTTCCATCCTATCCCTCAAAGCAGGTTGAATGGTATCTAACGAATTAGCCGTAGCGATAAATAACACCTTAGACAAATCATATTCTACTTCCAGGTAATTGTCTGTAAAAGTGCTGTTCTGTTCTGGGTCAAGTACCTCCAAAAAGGCAGAAGATGGATCTCCTCTAAAGTCCGAACTCAGTTTATCGATTTCATCCAAGACATAAACAGGGTTGGAAGTTTTTACCTTCTTCATGTTTTGGATGATCTTCCCTGGCATAGCCCCTACATAGGTCTTGCGATGGCCCCGGATTTCTGCCTCATCATGAACCCCGCCAAGCGACATCCTGACATATTTCCTTCCCAATGCTGTGGCAATAGATTTTCCTAAAGATGTCTTACCAACACCTGGAGGTCCGTACAAACATAGAATAGGTCCTTTAAGGTCATTTTTCAGTTTCAGTACGGCCAAGTATTCGATGATTCTTTCCTTGACCTTCTCCAGACCATGGTGGTCCTTGTCAAGAATTTCCTTGGCCCTTTTCAGGTCAAAGTTATCTTTGGTAAACTCATTCCAAGGTAACTCCACCAAAGTTTCCGCATAATTCAGGGCAATAGGGTATTCCGCAGCCGAAGGATTAATACGCAGAATCTTGTCCAACTCTTTTTGGAAATGTTTGGCTACTGCTTCTGGCCATTTCTTCTTCGCCCCTTTGACCCTAAGCTCCTCTACTTCCTTTTCAGGCCCCTCTTCTCCCAATTCTGTCTGAAGCACCTTCATCTGCTGCCTTAGGAAATAGTCCCTTTGCTGTTGGTCTATATCAGTATGTACCTTTTTTTGGATCTCACTCTTGAGTTCCAGCATCTGAATATCCTTCATCATGAACTCCAAAAGCAAAGTAGCCCGTTCTACCCCATCATTTATTTCCAACAAACGCTGCTTGGAGTCTACCGGGGCATTGATATTGGATGAAAGAAAATGGGTTAAAAATGGGGTGTTATCAATATTATCCAAGGCAACCTGGGCTTCCCTTGGAATTTCAGGATTCAAGTGCAAAATCTTTAATGCCGCTTCTTTCAGGGATTCCTCCAGTGCCTGGATCTTTTTTGAATTTTTGGGAAAGTTTTCCTCCAAGTACTTCACTTTTGCAGTGAAATAAGGATCCTCTGTCAGGGGCTCGGTAATTTCAAATCGCTTTTTCCCTTGAATGATGATTGTTGTATTGCCATCTGGCAGCACAATCATTTTAATGATCTTCGCCAAAGTTCCTACATGGTAAATATCTTCCCAAGAAGGATCGTCATTCTGAGGATTGACCTGTGCACATACACCGATCATCTTATCCCCTTTTTGGGCTTTTTTCACCAATTTGATGGAGCGTTGTCGCCCAACAGTAATGGGGATGACTACCCCAGGAAATAAAACAGTATTGCGAACAGAAAGAATTGAAATTTCTTCAGAATAATTTTCATTTTGGGAGAGGCTTTCCTCCTCATCATCTGTGATCAATTGGATCAGATCACCCTCGGCAGCATAGTCTCCCGTCATCAAAGATTGAAATAATTGGTTTTCGAATTTATTCATAAAGGACATTATGACAGTCGTATTGTCATGTTTATATCAAAATAAAGAAGAACCCTCAATTTAAGAAGGTTCTTCTAATAAAATCAATGTATATGCCAATGTTTTAAATGGTACAAATTGGCAGGTGCATGATTAAAAGCAATTAAAAGAATTCCGGGTCAACTTCAGCAATAACAGAAAACCCATCATAAATGTATATCCTGTCTGCAATGCCAACTGATAACAAGGGCCTCACATAATTGGTATTATAATACTCTGTAACCTGGTAATTTGATAAGTTAAAACTATACAATCCATTTCCAAACAAAGCAATCGCCTCTGTACCTATAATGAAAATCTCATTGGATACCGGATTACCAGGTAAATTCAAGGCACTGACCTTATTCCATTTTTCACTCATTTCATTGAACTCATAAAGAAATGTACTGTTATCTGTTTCAGAATTAAACCCTACTTTAAACAACTTTCCATTATGCCTATAGGTAGTATATCTTCTACCGATCATACCCATTTCGAAGGCTGGATCATTTATTTTAGTCCAGATTTGAGTAGAAAATTCATAACGCCAGCGCTCATTGGAGGCAGTAGCTCCCACCCCTTCTGTAAAGACAAAACCTCCATCATAATACAGGTAGCTGTCAGTAGCATAAACGGCCAATGGGGAAGTTGCCCTGGTCGGTATTGCTGGAAGTCTGGTGATTCTTTCAGTATTTGGGTCAAATTCAAAAAAATCGACCAAACCCCCATCTCTAACAAGATTATCTGCTCCAGTATAGATTTTGCCGCTAGGCGCCAATAAGGCAAATTGATTACTAAGACTAAAGATATTAGTAGCCTGACTTTGGGTGACAAACGAAAATGTTTGGTTTTCCGGCTTTAATCGAAACACTTCTTTCCCAGCAAAAAAATACCCTTTATCCCCAATTGAAACTGCTCTAGATCCATTGGCAGAAGCAGCATTGATAAACCTATCAGAAACTGCAGCATGAGGCAATGAAGGGTTTGTTAGCCTGACGTCTATAAAGTTTTCCGATAGCCTCCCAAAGTTGTTGAAATAAAACCGGTTTTCCCTTTTAATTCCAGGAGCCATATTAATTACAAACCCTACCTCATCCTCCTCTACCAAGTCCTCCCCCCTCAGTTCCAAAGGGCTTTGGAAGTCTGCTGTAACAATAGTGTTGTACAGATAATTATGTACATTTTTATTGATTACTTTTGCCACAATAAAGTCAGAGCTATTTACTTCAAATTGTTGCCCGGAAACAAATTCTGTTGGATTTAACTCAAATGAATTGTCTATAAAATAAGACTCTCCTCTGATGACCACCTCAATTCTTGGTCTACTTTGAGAAAAAAGGGCAGAAGGGTTAAAACCAATTCTGGTTTTTGAATTGAAACTACCATTCAATTGGGTTTTCCTTTGTTGGTTTTCCACATAATACACCTGAAAAAAACCTGCAGACTCCATGAAATCCCCTTCAATAAAGGCCGGCTGGTTATAATTGATTTTCTGATTAGGGATGATCCTAAATTCTGGTTTCTTGAAATTGAAGGGTGCTTCTACCTGCAACAATTTATCCCCTACCTGAAGAAAGACCCGAAAAGTCTTGTCAATCACTATCCTATCGTCAAATATAATCCCATCAGGAAGCAAAAACTTGAAGTAATTTTCCCCCAATTCAACCACAGGAGCCCTTTCCCCCTCTACGGAAACAGTATAATTGGCAATTGACCTACTAAGGTTGCTGGCAAATACCGTAATGGTATCCCTGAAATACACAGGAGAGGGCAATTCAATTCGCTGAAATATAAATCCTTCCGACCCCCTACTTTCAAATTCTACAGGAGCGGAGTAAACAAAACCCGAAGCGGTCCTCATAAAAGCCGCAACATGGTATCTCTCCCCAAAGGCCATGGAATGGGTTGCTTTGATCTCAAACTGTGCAGCAGGTTTACCTTCCCTTTTTATAATCTCCGAGTTTTCTACTCTTGGCTGTGAAGATTTCCCATATACAAACCCATATTCCAGGACATCTTCATTTCCGAATTCAAAAACATTGGCGGCAAACTGTGCCCCTGAGGCGTCTAAGCTTTGTACAAAAGCAATACTGAACCTAGGGTTTTTTCTGGGTTCTAAGGTATCTTTCTCACAGGCAAATAGGCCAAGGAAAAGACAGAATAGTATTAATTTGGCTTGAATTTTCATTCTAATGATCGTTAATATCGGATAGCAAACAATAATGAACCCATCAGCTGATTGTATGAGGCTTTATTCAGGCCTAGTTCAGCACTAAATGCAGATGGTGCATACTCTAACTGCAGTTCGATCAAAAAGCCTAATGGCTTATCTGCATTAATATGAGTACCAAGCTTGACCGAAGGATTCACCATAGAGTTATTCCAAGTCATAAAAGAACTTTCTTCCAATATGGTAGAGGAATTAAAATTGGTGGTCAAATCCTTGATAGCAAAAGTAGTGTTGACACTATTGAACCTGACAAAGCCTCCCAAACCCAAATAAGATTCCATCCCTTTATTTTTCAAGAAAGAATAATTGAAAAAGACGGGAACAAATACCGATCTAAAATTGAATTCTTCTGTACCGGTAAAAGTTACTTCCGGATTTATAAATTCCGTATCAAGCCTATTATTGGAAAAAGCATAACCCAAACCCAAATCAAACCCTATCTTTGGAAGATTTCTGAATTGATATACTTTTATTCCTGCAAGTAAAAATGGCATCCCCCCATTTTCCAACACATCTTTTCTACCTGCTGTCCTTGTATTCACTGCAGTTTGCGCTAAAGTATAACCTGCACCTAAATAGGGGGAAATCCTAACACGCTTTATTTGTTCGACATGAACAGTAAAATCCAAATTTTCACAAACATGGTACTTGGACAAAATTTCGATAAAATCCTGATCAGAGTAATTGGTACGGTTGATGGCATTGATAAGCTGCGTTCCGCAGGTTCCTGCAAACAAAATATTCAGCGTTCCAATAAAGGGCTTTTTGTAAGTGCGAAGTGTCCGGCTATCGAATTCCATTTTCTCATATCGGGCAACCAATTCTGTAATTTCTCTTTCTCCTTCAATGAAGAAAGCACCTCTATAACTCAAAAGGCTAAGGCTTCCCGTCAACAATTGTTGAACAAAAACCTGCTCTTGCTTTCCAGGTAAAACTTTGCTGTAAAATAACCTTCCATTATCTAACCCAAATCCCTTAATATCCTGGGGTTGGTAAACGATTTTTTCCCCTGATAAAGAAATGAAGTTGATTGATGAATAGTTAGCATAATCAAAATCCCTGATAATTTGACCAGAGACCTTTTGTCCGGATAATTGAATCACATAATCCATATTCAGATCTTGTGCATTCAATCCCCCTGCAAAAACCATCAGACAGATAATCCCTATCCATCGAATGAGAAAACGGCGTTTCATAAAGCTTTTAGATAAACTATCTCAGTTAATATTTTGAAAATTGTTGTTTGGAAATTTAGATCCAATCTTTCAAAAAATGACAGGGTCTAGGACATTCAATAGGCTGTCAAACCTTTCATTACTAAGAAATTAAACAATGGTAACGAAAAAAATAAATAAAAAAAATATGGGCAAATCCCTAAAGACCTACCCATTCATAACTAATTGATAATCAGCTATAAAATATTTAGTTACGTAGTAAATATTTTTAAAATATCATTTCCAATCGCAAAAACCATCAAGGCCAGAAGCAATACCATACCTACCTTTTGTGCATTCTCCAGGAATCTATCAGAAGGTGCCTGGCCGGATACCATTTCATACAACAAAAACATTACATGGCCACCATCCAATGCAGGAATAGGGAGTAGGTTCATAAAGGCCAAAATCATAGAGATCAAACCTGTAATACTCCAGAATTTTACCCAATCCCATCTGTTACCATAAATCTTTGCCATACCAATTGGACCGGAGACATTTTTGGCCGATACTTCGCCCGTAAACATTTTTCCAAGCGCCTTGGCATTGACAATTACTACACCAAAAGCCCTTTCGGTTCCTTTTACAATAGACTCTCCCATGCCATACCTTTGAACTACTGGTTCAATTAAGGGATTTATGGCGATACCAATTGTTCCTTCCTCACTAACAGGAACCGGCTTTTCAATTTTTTGCCCCGCTCGCTCTACGATAATCAGTGCTTCTTGCCCTTTGTTGTCTGCCAATGCCGCTTGCAATTCATTGAAATAGTAAATTGAACGATCATTGACTCCGATGATTTTATCCTTAGGTTGTAGTCCTATTTTTGATGCCGGGCTGTTGGGCATGATTTCTCCGACTTCAAATGGAGAACGGATATTGATAAACCGCATCATGCTCTCTTCATTCGAGAAGGAGTTGATAAAACCTCTAGGGATTTCAATCCTGATGATTTCACCATCCCTGTCTACGGTATAAAATCCATCACTGCTGAGCAACGCTTCTCCAGAACTCAAATCATTGATACTTCTGTATGGCTGACCATTGATATCCAATATTCGGTCCCCATCTTGGAAACCTATCATCCTTCCAATGTCATAGGCTACGATTCCATGTTCAATTACCTGGTCTCTGGAATAGAAGGTTTCCCCTTTTTGATACACCAAGACCACGAAAATTACGATTCCGGTAACCACATTGACGATAATCCCCCCCAACATGACAATCAGACGCTGCCAAGCAGGCTTGGAACGGAATTCCCAAGGCTGAGGCTCAGAGGCCATTTGTTCTGTATCCATGGATTCATCCACCATGCCTGAAATTTTCACAAAACCTCCCAAAGGAATTGCCCCTATGGAATATTCTGTTTCACCCCACTTAAAGCCCGCAATCTTAGGCGGAAAACCTATGGAGAATTTTTCTACCCTCATGCCAAACATCTTGGCTGTAAGTAGGTGGCCGAGTTCATGCAAACCAACCAGAATTGACAACCCCAACAAAAGTTGGGCTGCCATAATCAATGTATCCATTATACCTTACTCTTAATTAATTGTGTCGTTATTATTCTGGACATTTTGTCCGTCTCTATGTAGTCATTCAAAGTAGGATGACTGATAAAGGTGGATTTCTGCAAGGTTTCTTCAATTAAATCTGACATTTCCAGAAATCCAACTTCATCCCGCAAAAATGCGGCCACAGCGATTTCGTTGGCAGCATTTAATATACATGGCGCATTTCCACCCTGCTGAAGCGCTTGAAAGGCCAACTTTAAGTTACGAAATGTTTCCATGTCAGGTTGCTCGAAAGTAAGGTTTGGATAATTCATAAAATCAAACCTTGGGAAATCGGACTTGAACCTTTCGGGATAACTCAGTGCAAACTGAATGGGTATGCGCATATCAGGCAAACCCAATTGGGCCTTAATAGAACCATCTTCAAATTGAATCAATGAGTGAATGATCGATTGTGGGTGAACTACCACCTCAATCTGATCCTGCTTCACACCAAACAGCCATTTGGCCTCTATCACTTCTAGCCCTTTGTTCATTAAAGAAGCGGAGTCTATGGTTATTTTGGCCCCCATATCCCAATTAGGGTGTTTCAAAGCCTGCTCCTTGGTTACGTTTTGTAAAAATTCCCGCGTTTTCCCCCTGAAAGGACCGCCGGAAGCAGTGAGAATCAGTTTCTCAATGGGATTGTGGAACTCGCCCACCAGACATTGGAAAATGGCAGAATGTTCTGAATCCACAGGATATATATTCACACCTTTTTCTCTGGCCAAGGCGGTAATCAGTTCACCCGCAACCACCAAGGTCTCTTTGTTGGCCAAGGCGATATGCTTGCCTGTTTCTATTGCATTAATGGTAGGCAACAAGCCGGCATACCCTACCAAAGCGGTCAAAACGATATCTAAACTGTCCATTTCCACGACCTGGGCGATGGCAGTTTCACCTGCATACACCTTAATATCGGCAGGGAGCAACGCAGACTTCACTTTTTCATAAAGGAACTCATTGGCAATCACCACACAATTTGGCTTAAATTCCAAAGCCTGTTGGATCAATAAATCCGCATTATTCTGTGCAGTAAGCACTTCTACTTCAAATTTATCGGGATGGGATTTGATCACATCCAATGTCTGTGTCCCTATACTGCCTGTGGAGCCTAAAATGGCAACATGTTTTTTATCTGACATGAAATAAGCTACTTGTTAATGGGTATAAACGTCATACCTCTGCTCAAAGTCTGACAAAATTACACGGAATTGTCTTTCTTCCTTGCAATTTTTCTGTCTTTTTGAAAAGGTGGTATTTTTGGTATGCAATTGGGTATATTGTATAATAGTAAATACTTCTATCAGTTTTAACCTAAAAACTGAAATTTCGTTATGCAGGATATGGTGAAAAATCTAAAATTTATTTTGGTGGCCTTTTGTGCAGGCTTAGCGGGTGCATGGACGTACCAGCAGTTTTCAGAAAAAGAACAAAATGAACCCTATGTATTTTCTCAAGAATACGAAAAACCCAGGTATCAGGTAAATTTTGAAACAGAAGCAGAAAGACCGGCTGTCAACAACATGTCTTTCTCATTCGTGGAAGCCTCAGAGAAAAGCACTCCATCGGTAGTTTTCATCAAAAATTTTTCTGGAACAGACCAAAGAAGGTACAGTATTTTTGATTACTTCTTTGGAACAGGTCCTACACAAAGGGTAAGCACTGGTTCCGGTGTAATCATCAGCAAAGATGGCTACATCATTACCAACAACCACGTCATTGACCGTGCCGAAACGATAGAGGTGGTTCATCAGCGAAGGACTTATCCTGCCCGACTCATTGGAACAGACAAAAATACAGACATTGCTGTGCTTAAGGTAGAAGCGGAAAATTTACCTGCCATCCAACTTGGCAGTAGCAGGGACCTCAGAATTGGAGAATGGGTGATCGCCGTAGGTAATCCCTTTAACCTTACTTCCACGGTAACTGCCGGAATTGTATCCGCCAAAGAGCGGCAGATCAACATTTTGGCAGGTGAATTTCCATTGGAGTCTTTTATTCAGACAGATGCCCCCATTAATCCGGGTAATTCCGGCGGGGCTTTGGTAAATATCAAAGGGGAGCTCGTTGGTATCAACACAGCGATTTTATCCAGAACAGGCTCTTACACTGGTTATGGTTTTGCTGTTCCAATAGATATTGCCATGAAAGTTTCCAATGACCTGATCAAATATGGTGAGGTTCAAAAAGCCATTCCAGGAGTGGATGTGGTAGAGATCACCCCTGAACTGGCTGAGGAAATGAAAATTGGTAGCTTAGATGGCGTGATTGTCACCCATGTGCTTAGAAATGGAGCCGCAGATAAAGCGGGGCTTCAAAGAAATGATGTAATCACCAAAATAGACGGGGTGAATATCACAGGAAAAGGAAGTTTCGAAGAAATTCTTTCCTATTACTACCCTGGAGACCGGATCCGGGTGGAATTCATGAGGAAAAATGAAAACAAATCTGCCCAATTGACCCTCCAAAATCTGGAAGGTGGCACCGGTGTCATCCAAAGAGAATTCTTCTCCTCTAATTTGTTGGGAGCCAGATTAGAGGCCGTCAATGCCATAGAAAGAGACCGCTTGGGCATAGATTATGGGGTCAAAATTTCAGGGATGACCAGGGGATTCTTGAGGGATCTAGGACTCAACAATGGATTTGTCTTGACACAGATCAATGGTGAACCAGCTAAGAACCCTGAAACTGTTGGTAAATATTTGGAGAATTTCAGTGGAAGATTACGATTAGAGGGAGTCAGCCCTAGTGGTCAACCATTTATGCAATCCTACAGTATCCGATAGTACATAAATAAATGAGCGCTATGAAAAATATACCGATAACTTGTGAAAAATGTTTTTTTGACTTTCAGGATGCCTTGGAAGAATTGCATGAAATTGTTGTTTCTGTTAAAGGGATTGATATCGATGAAAGAAATCAAAAAAGAATCATCAGGTCTTTTGAAGTCACGCATGAGTTGGCGCTAAAAACCATGAGCGAATATTTTCGGAAAATGGGAAGGAAACATCCTGATGGCCCAAGGGACACCACGGTCGAAGCTTTCAATGAAGACTTGATTGATGATGGAAAAGCTTGGCTGGATATGATCATCGAAAGGATAAAATACGGGCCGCTTTATCCGGAAAATCCCCAAAAGGATCTGGCCCATAACGTAATTCAAAAATACATTCGCCTTTTTCTCAATTTCGAACGGAAAATGAAAGGTTTGATGGAATAATCAAAAAAATATCATTTGGCATGTAGCGTTTTATTTAAAACTTTCGTCTTAAGGTTAAACCTTATTAAACATACCCAACCTACGCATTATGAAAGAACGTCTACAATTAATCGTCAGTTGGCCAGTATTTTTTATTTTGGCTGCTATTCTCTTCATCACCTTGCCTTCCTGTCAAGATGAAGTCAAGAGTACTTTTACTTATCGGGCTTCTATACCTGTTTTTCTTGAAATGCACAGCATCAGGGAGGCAGATATCATCATTCAACCATCCCTTGGACTGGACGATCCTGGAAAAATCTATTTGTACGAAGACTTTCTATTTATTAATGAGCCTCAAAAGGGCATCCATATTTGGGACAATGCCAACCCCTCCAATCCCAGTCCTTTAAGTTTTATTCCTATTCCCGGTAATGTGGATTTGGCCATCAACTCCGGAATGCTTTATGCTGATAGTTATGTGGATTTATTGGTTTTTGATATCAGCGACATCTTCAATATTTCCCTGGTCAAAAGAGTAGAGGACGTATTTGAACAAATGTATGTAGATAGGTCTACCGCTACGATTATCACTTACAAAGACACCGTAATTACCACCGAATCAGAGATAGCACCTTGGGGAAGGGGATGGTCTTGGGTTTTGGCTTTTTCCGATGCCTCTTCCGGAAACCGTGGTGCTGGGGCTTCGCAAAGTTATGGTCAAGGGGGCTCCATGGCGAGGTTCACCCTATTGAATGCCCATCTATATGCGGTGGATGAAACCAGCCTCCGCGTATTTGATGTAATAAAAACAGATGAGCCAAAACACCTTCTAAATATCAACCTGGGTTGGGGCATTGAAACCATATTCCCTTTTCAGGACAAACTCTTTATAGGCTCAAATACCGGAATGCACATCTACGATGCCAGTGTGGCATCCGAACCAAAAGAAATGGCCGTTTACCAGCATGTCACAGCCTGCGACCCCGTAGTGGTCAATGAGAAATATGCTTTTGTGACCTTAAGAACCGGAAGAATGTGTCCTATGGGGGTAGATGAGCTTCAGGTGATCGATATCCAAAACCCCTACAGTCCTAAACTTTTGAAAGCCTATCCGATGCTCAATCCACATGGCCTGGCGCTCAGTGGAGATTATCTTTATGTAGCAGAGGGTAAGCACGGCATGAAAAGTTTTCTTGTAGCTGACGTATTGGCCATAGATCAAAACCAATTGGAATTTCTGAAGAGCATGCCTTCTGTAGACATGATTCCAGGACCAAAATCCCTTATTGTCATCGGCCCTGATGGCGTTTGCCAATTTGATTATTCTACTCCAGATGCACTTAATCCTTTGAGTTGCATTAAAGTGAAAAAACCCGTTATTGTCTGATAGAATAGGTTTCATATGAAAAAATACTTTTTGTCCATATTCCTGATTTGTTTTTACTCTACTATCCTAATGGCACAAAGTGGCCAGTTCATGCACCAATTTGAGCTGGGAATACTTAGGGGTAATGTGGGAAATTGGGATGGTTCGACCATGAGCCGGACCAACTTAAGCATTCAAAGTTTTCATGGTGCAAGAATTACCGAAAACCAGTCGGTTGGGATTACTCTAGGATATGATAGGTATGAGCAAATGGACTTAGTTCCCCTAGGGTTTGGATGGAGGGGGTTCCAACACCTGGATAAAAAGGTGGGGCTTTTGGGTGCTTTTGATTTAGGGTATGGCTCCGCATTTTTGGAAAAAAGACAGCGTGAAGGGCTATTTGAGACCTGGTATGAGGGAGGATTCTTTTTCCATCCCAATATCGGGCTTACCTTTAATGCTGGCAAAAGCCCTTCTTACTACACCCTAAGCCTTGGCTTTAAGAGACAAATTGCTCACTACTTTTCTGGTTTTTTGGATCCTTCCGGAGAGAACAGCTTCAATTCTCCCTTGCTTCCACGTGGATTTAGCAGCTTAACACAGGAGACTTATTATCTAAACAGTCTTTCTCTTAAATTAGGGCTGGTTTTCTAAAACAACATCCAATCACTTACTTTCTACTCCCTCACTTTTACCCATGAATGACTGCATAAACCTGTTAAAACTGTAATCCGTATTGTAAAAAGTTTTTATGTCGTCTTACTAAATTTTTATGCCATCAACCTATCCAAAATGACCAGGCTTAAGGAAAATCTCAAGATAAAAGTTTAATATTGAAAGGTAGAAGTTTTTAATAATATGTTAGCAGTAGAAGGCTTAGTGAAAAAATACGGCAAACAAAACGCCGTTAATGATATCAGTTTTTCGTTGCAGGGAGGAGAGGTAGTAGGTCTTCTCGGTCCAAACGGTGCAGGAAAAAGCACCACCATGAAATGTATCGTAGGGCTTCTTAGAAAAACCGCCGGGAAAATTGAAATTGGTGGACATGACCACCTTTCTGTAGCCGCCAAAAAACTCTTTTCCTACATCCCGGAAACACCCCATGTGTATGACCTGCTTACGGTATGGGAACACCTGCAGTTTATCGCCCAGGCCTATCATGTCAGCGATTGGAAAGAAAAAGCAGAACAGTGGATAGAGATCTATGAACTTAGCGATAAAAGAGATAAGTTGGGCAGGGACCTATCCAAAGGAATGCGACAGAAAGTTTCTATTTGCTGCGCACTTTTGCCGGATCCTGAGCTCCTGTTCTTCGATGAACCGATGATCGGCCTGGATCCGAAAGCCATAAAAAACACCAAAAGGATTTTCAATGAACTCAAGCAGCGGGGCAAGACCATCCTGGTCAGCACCCACCTAATTGATAGTGTTGAAACTATCGCTGACCGAATCATGATCATGAAAAATGGCAATATTATCGGCAATGATACTTTGGCCAATCTTAAAGCCAGTTTTGATCAAGGAGGTGATTCCAGTTTAGAAGACCTGTTTTTAGAATTGACCAAGGATGAATGAATTTAAACTGCTGTTGAGGAAAGATATTTTTATCCTCATCAACAATATCAAACTTATTCTTCGAAATCCATTAAGGTTATTGCCCTATGCCTTTATAGTGGGCTATTTCAGTTTCTTTTACTTTCAAAGAGGCAGTCGCCGGTCTGACATGGAAGTTGACACCAGTCAATTTCAGGATTTGGAAGATGCAGCTGAAGGAATAGAGCAGGTAAATTACGTCATCCAAAACATCAATGGAGGGCTTACTTTGCTTGCCCTCGCATTTTTCATGTTCAAAATGTACCAGGCCACTAAAAAAAATGTGAGCTTTTTCAGCATGGCTGATGTGAATCTCTTGTTCACATCCCCGGCAGCCCCTTCCAAAATTCTATTGTATTACATGATCCGAGCCATATTCCCGGCTACTGGAGGGGCATTTCTATTTACCCTGTATGGTACTGCACAGCTAAACGAAATTTATGACCTCAACCTGCTGAATCTATCCATTTTGACCATGGGTTTTACCCTTTTCTTTTTCATTTTATCACCCATCCGTTTTTTGATTTACACCTTAAACACCAAGTATAATTTGTTAAACCAGATGAAGGTGGCTGTTTTTGGCTTGGGACTATTTCTGGCTTTAATGATTCTGGTTCCGGGGCTGATGGCCGAAAAATTCTGGATGGGCATGTTTGCCTGGATAAGTTCCCCTTGGTTTGATTTCTTCCCCTTGGTTGGCTGGAGCCGGGGAATTCTGACCTATTTAAGCCATGAAAACTTATGGATTTCAGGAGGCTTCATGGCTGTCTATTTGCTGACCTTCATTCTCATAGTACAGCTGGTCATCTACAATGCAGGTTATTATTATGAAGATGTCCTCGAAGCCACCAAATCCAATGAGGAGACCAAAGAAAAGGTACAAGGGAAGCAAACAGCCTCTGAAGGAAGTATTAGCTTGAATGCAAAGAAAAAACTGGCTATTAAAGATTTTGGTACTGGAGCTGTCGCCTTGTATTGGCGAAATTATGTCAACAGCTCCCGACAGGACTTTCACCCACTGATCGGACTGATTGGATTAGGATTGGCTTTAGTCGCTTATGTATTTGCCATACTCTCCTTATTCGACTGGTTTGCCCATCAGATAATCTACGGTTACCTCATGATCCTGCTTCTGATTTATTTCTTTGGAGGAATGGGGAAAAGCAACATAGGCGATCTTAAAAAGCCCTATTTCATTTTGATCCCGGCTTCTTGGACCGCTAAATTCTGGAATCTGATCAAATTAGACCTGTATCAGACCATGATTTTTGCTCTGATATTGATCATCCCAACTGTCCTCATTGCAAAACTCAGCTTAGGGCTTATTTTACTATTCCCTATATGCATCACACTATTGTACCTGACCGGTGTAGGTATATCACTGATCACCGTAGTGGGCTTTGAAGAAGGTTGGGACAGAAAGCTCATCCGCCCTCTGATCATCGGTGGTGTCTTCCTTTTTGGCATAGGACCCTCCCTAGCAACGGCAGGCTTTAGCTATTTGGTCAGTCAGCAGTTTGTGTATGCGCTGCTCGGTTTGGCCATAGGTATGTTCATCGTCACCGCTGTCATGCTTCATGTGAGCATGGATGTCATCAGCAAAGTCGAGTTTAAAGAGAACTAGGATTAAAAATCCTTTAAATCAACTCCCCCTACCTGATTTCATCAACTGTATATCAGTCAGCTCAGCGATTTTAACCGGCTTGCCTGTATCAATGCTATTCCTTGCCGCTATTCCTACCAAAATGGACATGGCCCCATCCCTTGTTCCCGCAGATTGCCTGTAAGGATCTGCCATTTCCGGATCTTTAAACAACTTATCCTTCAAGCGGGTATCCCCTCCTCCATGGCCTCCACCCCCATGTGGGATCACAATGATTTCAGAAGCACCAAAATTCTTGGTCAGCCTCAATTCATCCTGCGCAGGTTCTTCCCAAGGTTGACTTTCTTTAATCCAGGCATCCAAGCGTCCTTTGGTGCCGTTGAAAGCGATTCGGTAGCCTTCATAAGGAGAGTAAGAAGTCAGGGAATAACTTACCTGCACCCCATTCATGTACCGGATCTGTACAGCCATTTTATCAAAAATATCAATATCCTCCCTATAAACACAACCATCCCTCAGGTAACCATCATATTGTTCATTGTTCACATAAAGGTCAACCAGGTGTTTGTTCTTTGTGATGTCCCAATGAAAATCACAGTTGCTCTTGTGTGGACAAGGACGGCAATGCGTATGCCTAAAAGCGCCATTCTTACCGTAAAATTCCAAGTCACCATAGGCAAAAACTTCTTCCGGATCTGAGTCTAACCACCAATTCAACAGATCAAAATGATGGGTAGATTTATGCACCAGGAGGGTTCCTCCCTTCTCTCTGTAGGCATGCCATCTTCTGAAATAATCCGCTCCATGAGAAGTATCCAAATACCAATGGAAATCCACAGATGTCACTTCTCCTATTTCTCCGTTTCTGATAATTTCATACATCCTTTGTCTGTGTGGAGAATAGCGGTAATTGAAAGTCACAATGACTTTCTTTCCAGTTTTTCTCTCCACGTCTAAAATAGCCTGACACTTGACTTCATCAGTGGTCATAGGCTTTTCAGTAATGACATGCGCCCCAAACTCCAATGCTTTAATGATAAAAGTGTGATGGGTATTGTCTACAGTAGTAACAATCACTACATCCGGCCTTTGTTCTGCCAACATTTTATCAAAATCAGTGTAAAGAGGACAGTCCACCCCAATATAGGTTTTCCCAAAATTTAACCTTCCCTCGTTATTGTCACATAAACCCACAAACTCCACCTGTTCCTGATAGATCCTTTGTACTTCTCTACCAAACATATTGACCCCCCGGATTCCTAAGCCTACCAAAGCCAACTTCATCTTTTGATTGGGGTTTGGGTGTAACTGTAAGGCCTCGGCTATACCGTTCAAAAAAATGGAGCCGACCGCAAAGCTGGCTGACTTGGCCAAAAAATCTCTTCTTGATGCAATCATCTTATTGTTTTTCATGGTTATTGGGTTAATAGGTTTTTCTAAAATCTGAGTTTTCGTAATCTTACACGTTGTAAAATAAAACTTGGCTAAATAGCCCCTCTGCAAAGGCAGGCCTGCCGAGGCCCGCTTATTGATACGTGTAACATTCCGAAGAGCCAGATTCTAAAAATATAGATTTTTCCAATCAAAATCCAACCTTATGTGATTGGCAGGAATTTGACGAAAGCCAAAACCATGACTTTAATCAGGATTTGGAAAGATGCCCGTCATTAAAAAACCATCTAATCCTGGGGATATTTGTGCCAAACGTGGCGTATATGACAACTACAGCGGCAGATTTAATTAAAAAATACAACGTACCAGCACCAAGATACACCTCCTACCCCACTGTCCCTCTATGGTCAAATGACCTAAATGAAAGCGGTTGGATCAACTTGGTAAAAAAGGCATATGATGATTTTGGGGGTAAAGAGGGCATCACCCTTTACATCCATCTTCCATATTGTGAAAGTTTATGTACTTATTGTGGTTGCAATAAACGAATCACAAAAAATCACCGGGTAGAAAGCCCTTACATCGATGCTATTCTTCAAGAATGGAACAGTTATCTCCAAGCACTTGATACCAAACCCAAATTGGCGGGAATTCACCTTGGAGGAGGAACTCCCACCTTCTTTTCTCCTGTATCTCTCAAAGAAATGCTTCAGCCTATATTTGAGTCCTCAGAAACTCTAAAAGATGCTGAATTCAGTTTTGAAGGACACCCCAATAATACAACAAAAGAGCACCTTCAGGTTCTTTTTGATTTAGGCTTTAGAAGAGTAAGCTATGGCATTCAGGATTTCAACATGGAAGTTCAAAAAGCAATCCACAGAATACAACCTTTTGAACGGGTCAAGGAGGCCACAGAAGTAGCCAGAGAAATAGGTTATGAGTCGGTAAATTTTGATTTGATCTATGGTCTTCCACACCAAAATTTGGAAACTATTCAGGACACTTTTGAAAAAGTATCCTTTTTAAAACCTGACCGCATCGCTTTTTATAGCTACGCCCATCTTCCAAGTGCATTTCCAGCCCAAAAGAGCTTTGAGGCATTTTTGCCAAATGAAAGCGAAAAACGTTTTCTATATGAAAAAGGTAAGGAGGTCTTAAAAAATATGGGATATTTTGAAGTGGGTATGGACCACTTTGCACTTTCAAATGATCCCTTGTATATCGCTAAAAAAGAGAAAACCCTTCATAGGAACTTCATGGGATATACTACTTCTCCTTCTAAAATATTGATCGGTTTGGGAAACAGCTCTATCTCTGACGTCTATTATGCATATGCTCAAAATACCAAAGAGGTAGAACTTTTCAAAGAACAGATTTCACTAGGTCATTTGGCTATCAGCAGGGGGCATATCATGACTGAGGAAGATATCTTTAGAAGGAATCTGATTTTGGAACTGATCTGCAATCAAGAAGCAAAATGGGATTTTTGCTTTTACTCAAAACTAGGGAAAAGTAACTGGAATAAGCTAAGGCAATTTCAAAATGAAGGGTTAATAACATTTGATTCACAGGGAATTAAGGTTAACCAGAAAGGCTTACCTTTTATCCGAAATATTTGTATGGTGTTCGACCTTCGAATGCAAAATAAGGAAGCTGGACAATTCAGCTTTAGTAGGTCAATTTAGGGGATAATCTGTAATCTATTTATTCAAAATAACTTAACTAATAGCGAGTATAACCTAATTATCACTAAATAGAGTAAGGGTTATCCTCAATCCAAATCATTGAATAAATGAGCGACTGTAGCGAAAATAATCATGAAACCATGGGGTTGAATGGGACAATAGGCTGGTTTTCCAATTAAATTCCAGAATTATTCGTTGTGTTCACAAAGTTTAATAACACTAAAATTATCCTTTGCTCTGGGTTGTCTTGGACTATTTGAGGAACACCTTAGTCCAAACTTTTCATCTTCAAAATTAACCACAGAATACTATTACTTGCTTTTAGCTTTTTTTCAAGGAAGTTTCAACATATTACTTTTTTGTAAAGTATTAATTTTTAAGCACTTAATTATTTATTTTTTTATCAAAAAAAACTACTTTTATTTAAAATAACATTTCACTATTCCTTTACTTTCTAAAATTAAATGTCTATGAAAAAATTTATTGCAGAATTTTTAGGAACCTTCTGGCTAGTGTTAGGAGGTTGTGGCAGTGCTGTTCTAGCAGCTGCTTTCCCAGAAGTGGGAATTGGACTATTGGGTGTATCCCTCGCATTTGGTCTCACTGTACTTACGATTGCTTACTCTTTAGGCCATGTCTCAGGAGCACATCTTAATCCCGCAGTTTCTGTCGGATTGTTGGTTGGCGGAAGGTTTTCAGGCAAAGAATTGATCCCATACATCATAGCCCAATTAATAGGCGGAATAGCGGCAGCAGGTGTATTGTATGTAATTGCTACTGGCAATGGAAGTGCAGTCGGATCCTTTGCAGCCAATGGATATAGTGAACTTTCACCTGGAGGCTATGGTCTCACCGCGGCATTCGTCACCGAAGTGGTAATGACCTTCTTCTTTTTGATCATAATTTTGGGAGCTACTGATGAAAGTGCACCAAGTGGGTTTGCAGGAATAGCCATCGGTCTGGCATTGACCTTGATCCACTTGATATCAATTCCTGTGACCAATACTTCTGTAAATCCTGCCCGAAGCATTAGCCAAGCCATTTTTGCCGGAGGAGATTATTTGGGGCAGCTTTGGCTATTTATTTTAGCACCCATAATCGGCGCCATTATAGCAGGAATAGTTTATAAATCAGTACTGAAAAAAGAATAAAGGCCTCATGAAACTCACTACAGCGTGGTTTTATAAATTTTACTAAAAAAATACAAATCTGGAAGTTAGTACATGATATAATAGTTGAAAAAATAACTATCCCCAAAACTCAAAAATCAAGGATGAGTTTTGGGGATATTATATTTTTAATTCTAATCACATATTGTCATCTCAATGGATTCCTCACCATCACCAAAAGAAGGCAGTTTAGGACTGATATAATGTATTCCCAAACCCAAACCCCTGACTATAAAAAGTATGCCTATAAACATGGCCACATAGGGCATGGCTTTGGTCAGTCTGTTTCTTAGTGAAATAGACATGATTTTTCCGGTCAGCATGACTCCTATCAGCATAGGAATGGTCCCTACCCCAAAAAACAGCATATACAATGCACCCTGCATCGGACTTTGGAGGGCCAAAGAGGCTATCAGCGCAATATAAACCATACCACAGGGAAGCAAACCATTCAAAAATCCAGAAACAAAAAAGGCTTGACTTCCTCCCCTTTTCAAACGGGATCCTAAGGAAGATTTGAGTTGATGCAAGGAACCAAACAGCCCGGATTGGGTAATCCAGCGCTCAGACTGCTTGTAAAAAAATGCCATCAGCAGAATTAGTGCCCCCATCAGGATAGAGATCCATTGTTGGATGCATGCCAAGGAAAAGGAAAATCCGACCAAACCAATCAATCCCCCTAAAAGAGAATAGGTTAGCGTACGGCCAAGGTTATATATGATTTTGTTTTTCAAAAAAGGGCTCCTATCCTTGGCAGATACCGCCAAAGCAATAGGGCCACACATGCCTAAGCAATGAAAAGAACCTAAAAAACCTAAAAGAAACGCTGTCCAAATCATTTAAATATTGATTTTCTTTTCGTGATAATAGGCCTTGCCATTTTCCGTCCAGCTCAACTTCACTCTCCAATATCCTGGTTTTAAAGTTTTCACATCGATGGAGTTAACATCTGTATCCGTAATATCAAAATCGATCTTTTTATCTAATCGTGCATCCGATGGCCTGAAGAGGTGAAGTGTTCCCTTTGCACCAGCAGGAAGATGTAAGTCAATAATTTTCAACTGACCATCAAAAGACAATACTTCATAATCCAACTGGCTGGCATTGATCATTTTATCAATCTGATCCTGGTATTTGATTTCTTCTTCATAGTAATTCTGTGTCACCAGGTGAATATCATCCTGCTTCACACAGATGGCTACCATGGACAACATGAGCACTGCAAAAGCAGCCAATGTCAATATAATTCCTTTTCCCCAATCCATAATTTTAATTTTTTATTGCTAATTTATAATTCTTGCTATTCCCTTGAGGCAACAGGCCCCACAAAGCTTGTTTTCAATTTATCAATCACTTTCCCATTTTGGGAAAGTAACAACACTACATTCTCTTGGTTAGTCTTGATTTTTTCTCCATCAATCACCACAAAGAACCTACCTTCAAATTTAGATTGCCCTTCCAAAGTCCAATTCTGATCGCCCACTACTTCTAAGCGGTATTTCTTATCCTCTGGCTCTAAAGCAATGGTCTGTTGATCAAATGTTTTATTGATAAAGGTTACCTCATAAAGATTACTGATTTCTCCATTTTCACGGGGCTGATAGGTCATACCCCTAAACCTGGTGACTGTAGCGCCCAGATCATCCCTTGTCGCCAACAAGGCCACAAAGGCACCTACTAAAATGAGTAGTAAGAAGGAGTACAACTTGACCCTGCCGGTCAATAGTTTTTGGGTTTTCTGCAAAACACTGGTATCAGAAGCGTAGCGTATTAATCCCAATGGCCTATCCACTTTCTCCATGACCTCATCGCAGGCATCAATACATGCCGTACAATTGACACATTCCATTTGAACCCCATTCCTGATGTCTATCCCTGTGGGGCAAACCTGCACACAAAGCCCACAATCGATACAGTCTCCCTTAGGACTTTCTTCCACTTTATTTTTTCTGATAGGGGCTCTTGGTTCTCCCCTCACATGGTCGTAGGTCACATTAATAGAATTGGCATCCAATAATACCCCTTGGAGTCTGCCATAGGGACAGACCACAATACAGGCCTGCTCTCGGAACCATGAGAAGATAAAGAGGAAAATTCCAGTAAATGCCATCAGTCCAATAAACCCGGCCATATGCTCTGTAGGAGGCTGACTAACAATCTCAACAACCTGATCTACACCAATAAGGTAAGCCATCACTGTATGGGAAATCAATAAGGAAATCAACACGAAAATGGACATTTTCAAACCTTTTTTCCTGATTTTTTCTCCGTTCCAGGGCATGGCATCCAATTTCCTTTGCTGATTGGCATCTCCTTCAATCCAGTACTCTATTTTCCTGAACACCATTTCCATAAACAGGGTCTGTGGACATGCCCATCCACAAAAAACCCTGCCAAATACCGCTGTGAAAAGGATCACGAACACAAATAAAATCAGCAATAAAAAGATCAGGAGGTGCGTATCCTGAGGCCAAAAAGCTGCACCGAAAATGATGAATTTCCGTTCAAAAATATTGAACAGCATATATGGCCTTCCGTCCACTTTAATAAATGGACCTATAAACAGAATTGCCAATAGTAACCAAGACAAATAAGTTCTCCACCGGTAAAACTTCCCACTAACTTTTTTAGGGTAAATCCAGTTCCTTTTACCGTCCTCTTTGACTGTACCCAATGAATCCCTGAATTTTTCGGGGTCTAACTGTGGTTGCTTGGTACTCATGGCATTTGTTTATTGAAGAGAGGGGCATTTAATCCCCTCTCTGTAATTAATTGATTAATCTTCAGCTTCTTCAAGCCCCAACTCATCTTCGGTCAAGGCGTCGATTGGCTCTTCGATTGCAGGCTCATACCTTTCTCCCTCAGGTGCCTTAGGATTAGCTGGTGTAGTACCCACTAAGGTTAAGATGTAGCTGGAAACATTTTGCATTTCTTCCGGACTCAACTGGTCCTGCCAAGGAATCATCCCTTTTTCCACTACACCATATTTCACTACCCTGAAAATATCATTGATACTTCCTCCATGGATCCAATATTCATCTGTGAAATTGGGGCCGATACCACCACCTCCGTCTGATGCATGACACGCAGCACAGTTGGCATCATAGATACTTTTTCCTGAGGTGATAGCAGCGGTAGTATTATCGAAGACCACTGTATTTTCATCAATTGAGCTCAAGGCCAAAGCTGACCTTTTCTCAGCTTCAATGGCTGCTATGCGCAACTCTTCTTCATACTCCTCTATCTGGGTTTTACCTAATCCCAAAACTGTGAAGTAAGTAAAATAAACAACAGCAAAAGCAATGGTGATATAGAACACATTGGCCAACCAAGGTGGCATGTGGTTATCCAATTCCACAATGCCATCATAGGAATGGTCTAGCATCAGGTCTTTTTCTTCCTTACCCCCTACTGGCTTCATTTTACCGGTTATATATTTCAACTTGAACTCATCCCACCAAGTAGGTTCAGCCGCCAATGCCGGATTCTCCTTTTTGAATACAGCAACCATGAAAGACATCAGGTAAATCATCAAGATCAATAATAAGATGATCACACCCAAGATAACTGCCAAGATGACCAGCAGTGTCAATTGACTACTGTCCATTTCCTTTAAGTTATTCACCCAATTCATATCGCTCGTCTGGGCGAAGGCGGGCAGGGATGCAAACATCCCTGCCAAAAGCATAGTGATGGATTTATATTTTTTCATAGCCGCTGGTCTTTTTTAATTCATCATTGAAAGGCATGTCCTTCATATGATTGATGTATTTTTTGTCCACACGAAGTACCCAGATAAACATCCCGATAAAGAAAATCACAAAGATCAATAGGGAGATGATGGGGTATATTTCAATGTTCTCTATGGAACTTAATATATCTTTTTTCATGACGCTGTAGATTAAGGGTTAGAAGCTGTCGTTTTTTTGATATCTGTACCCAAGCGCTGCAAATAAGCGATCAGTGCTACGATCTCAGATTCTGGCATCGCCTCCACTCCGGATGATTTAAGATTGGCCACAATCTGCTCTGCCTGAACCATCAGGTCCGAATTGGCCTGCTCATCATAACCTTCAGGATAAGGCACGCCCAACTTCTGCAAAGTCCTGATTTTAGCTGGTAAGTCACTGTGATCCATCATGTTGGTTGCCATCCAAGGATATGGAGGCATCAAAGAACCAGGAGACATGGATTTTGGATCTACCATATGGTGATAATGCCAGCTATCCGGATATTTTCCACCCACTCTATGCAAATCCGGTCCTGTACGCTTGGAACCCCAAAGGAAAGGCCTGTCATAAACAAATTCCCCTGCCTTGGAATACTCACCATAACGCTCTGTCTCAGATCTAAAAGGTCTTATCATTTGTGAGTGGCAACCCACACAACCATGAGAGATATACAAATCTCTACCTTGCAACTCCAAAGGCGTGTAAGGCTCTACACTGGCAATGGTAGGCACGTTGGATTTCACCAAAATGGTTGGGATAATTTCCACTGCTCCACCGATAAGGATAGCCACTGTGGCCATCACAGTAAAGAAAACAGGCTTTCTTTCCCATGCCCTGTGCCAGAATTCACCTTCTGCTGCTGCATGAGGTTTAAGAGGGGCAGCTTCATCTGCTTCTTCCTCCTGAAATACCCCTTGCTTGGCTGTTTTTACCAAGTTGTACACCATCAAAATCGCTCCTGCTAAGTACAACACACCACCCAAAGCCCTCAACATGTACATAGGAACAATTTGAATTACCGTCTCCAGGAAGTTAGGATAAGCTAACCTTCCAGCTTCACTGAATTCTTTCCACATCAAAGACTGAGTCAGTGCTGCCACATACATAGGCAAAGCGTAGAAAATAATTCCCATTGTGCCCATCCAGAAATGTGTGGTGGCTAGTTTGGTGGAATAAAGGTTGGTCTTCCACATTTTTGGCCATAGCCAGTACAACATCGCGAAAGTGAAGAAGCCGTTCCAGCCCAAACCACCAATATGTACGTGTGCTACGATCCAATCTGTATAATGCGCGATAGCATTGACGTTTTTCAAAGACAACATAGGTCCCTCAAATGTGGCCATACCGTAAGCGGTTACTGCTACCACCATGAATTTCAAAACAGGATCAACCCTTACCTTATCCCAAGCACCTCTCAGGGTCAACAAGCCGTTGACCATACCACCCCAGGAAGGAGCGATCAACATCACAGAAAAGACAACACCTAATACCTGAGCCCATTCAGGAAGCGCAGTATATAATAAGTGGTGAGGCCCTGCCCAGATGTACAGGAAGATCAATGACCAGAAGTGAATAATGGATAGCTTGTAAGAATACACCGGTCTATTGGCTGCTTTAGGCAAATAGTAGTACATCAAGCCCAAGAAAGGTGTCGTTAGGAAGAAAGCCACTGCATTATGGCCATACCACCATTGTACCAAGGCATCCTGAACCCCCGCATAAGCCGAGTAACTTTTAAAGAAAGATACAGGCAATGCCAAGGAGTTGAAAATATGCAAGACCGCAACAGTGACGAAAGAAGCCAGGTAAAACCAAATGGCCACATACATGTGCTTTTCTCTTCTTTTGATCAATGTTCCGATCATGTTGGCACCGAATGCCACCCAAACCAAGGCGATCAAAATATCAATTGGCCACTCCAACTCCGCATACTCTTTGGATGTGGTTAACCCCAAAGGCAGCGTGATGGCAGCCAAAAGAATAATCAATTGCCATCCCCAGAAGTTGATCCAGCTAAGCGCCTTACTCCACATCGGGGCTTTCAATAATCTTGGCATGGAATAATAAATCCCTGCAAAAATCGCGTTACCTACAAAGGCAAAAATTACCGCATTGGTATGTAGCGGTCTGATTCTTCCAAATGTAGTATAGGGATTTCCTAAGTTGGCTTCAGGTAGAAAGAGCTGGGTGGCTGCAATCACACCTACCAACATACCGACGAGGCCCCAGGCTAGGGTGGCGACCCCGAAGTACTTTACGATTTTATTATCGTAATTGAACTGTTCCAGTGTTGTTCCTGACATACTTACTTCGATTTAGTTGATGGTACTTTTTTATCTTTATTTTTTGGTTCATTATCAAATAGGATCCTGATAGCAGGCGTATGATTATCCTCAAACTGCCCCCCTTTCATGGCTCTGAAAAACAGGAAAAGAAATGTTCCTGCCAGGATTAAACTTATTGCAATCAAAATGAATATCACCTCCATATCTACCAGATTTTGTCTTTAAGCCCTCTTTTATGGGCAATATAATTCGTCGTTAACGTGGTGAACAGTACCACGGAAATACTGCTTATCGGCATCAGAATAGCACAGAAAACAGGACTGACCAAACCCTGAACCGCGAAAAAGACTCCGATGGTATTGTAAGAAAAGCTGAGGCCAAAACTTGCTTTGATGATACTTCTGCTGGTCTTGGTAAAATCCAGGAACTTGGGCAGTTTATGCAGCATGGCTGCGTCCATTATGGCATCTGAGGCTGGAGAAAAATTGGTCACCTTATCGGTTACCGCAATCCCTACTTTACTTTCCCTCAAAGCACCCGCATCGTTCAATCCATCACCGACCATCAAAGTTTGCTTACCTGCAGCATTCAAAGACCTGATGTACTGCAACTTGTCAGCAGGCCCTTGATTGAAAGACATTTGAATATTATCTCCAAAAATCCTTCTGAGATTGGCACGCTCATGATCTTGATCTCCCGACAGAAAATGGACCTCTTTTTCCTTTTGGACGGTACTCACCAATTCATCTATGCCTTTCCTTAAGCCACTTTGAATAAAGAAATAACCCAAAATAAAACCCTCTATGGCTAAAAAGACCAGGTTTCCTCCTTTAGGCAATTCCCTTTTATCCGCATTCACAAATTCTGCAGACCCCAATTTGATCTCTTGTGATTTATAAAAAGTTCTTAATCCTTTGCCTGTAATTTCTTCAACCTCTTCCTGCAAGTGGATCGCTTTGATTTCATCTAGCCAGGTATTGATTCTATTGCTTAAGGCATGGGTGGATTGGTTGACCATGGCCTTAATCAGTGATTTGGTTTCAGCAGAAAGCGGTTCTCCAAAATATTCCACCTTGGCTTCTGATGGTGCTGTCAATGTCCCTGTTTTATCAAAAACCACAGTATCGATTTTCGCCAACTTTTCAATGACATGGGCATTTTTAAGGTAAAGTTTTCCCTGACCAAATACCCTTAGGGTATTGCCCAAGGTAAAAGGCGTAGACATGGCTAAAGCACAAGGACAGGTAATGATGAGCACTGAAGTAAAGGCAAGCACCCCTAAGGAAGTGTTCCCTGCCCAAATCCAATAGGACAGGGATATAAGGGCAATCATTAAAACAGTGAAGGTAAACTTGCCGGAAATCTTATTGGCCAAGGATTCCAAGCCATGGTTTTTGTCCTTATCAAAGGATTCATTGTTCCAAAGATCAGTCAAGTACCCCTGGGAAGGTGATTTTTGGACAGCCAAGGTAATGGCCTTGCCTTTTTGCCTGCCTCCTGCATAGATGAGTTCTCCTTTTTTCTTGGCCACCGGGACTTCTTCACCTGTAACGAAAGAATAATCAATAAAGGCTTCTCCATCCAAGAGGATACTGTCAGAAGGGATCAACTCCGCATTTCTTACTAAAATGATATCCCCTACATTCAGTTTCATCAAAGGGATGACTTCCTCTTCATCCTTTATGAATCGCGTAACTGCGATAGGGAAATAGGATTTATAATCTCTGTCGAATGATAAGGTATCGTAAGTTTTTTGCTGGTAATACTTGCCGATCAGTAAGAAAAACAGTAGACCGCCCAAGGTGTCCATATAGCCCTCATTGCCCAGCATGAAAATATCATACAAACTGTATGTAAATAAGGTAACGATGCCAATGGCGATAGGCACATCCATATTAACGGCTTTGTTGCGCACAGATAGCCAAGCTGAACGGTAATAGTCAGTCGCTGAATAGAAAAACACCGGTAAAGCCAGCAATACATTAAGGTAATTGAATGTCTTTTTAAAACCTTGGCCCAACAATTCTGCTTCTGAAAAATATTCCGGCAAACTGAACAACATCATGTTGCCAAAGCAAAAACCCGCAACGGCCAATTTGGTGATCAGCTTTTTGTCTATGCTTTGGACTTGCTTTTTATCGGTATCTGCCAAGTTAATGGTCGGTTCATATCCAATTCTGGATAGTAACTTCACCAGGTCTTTCAGTGATATCTTATCCTGTAAAAATTTGACCTGAACTTTCTTTTTGATAAAATCAACCCTTCCGGACACGACCCCTTCATGCAACTTGTGTAAATTTTCCAAAAGCCAGATACAAGAGGCACAATGGATCAAAGGAATATTGAAGGTGATATGGATTTCTGCTCCATTTTGGAAATCAATCAATTTTTTGATGACATCCGAATCGTCCAAATAATCAAAACGGTTATCCCTTCTGGACATGTCCTTTTGACTCAATCCTGGGTTTTCCGCAATATCGTAGTAGTTGCAAAGGTCATTTTCATTGAGGACCTCATAGACCAGTTGACAACCTGTACAGCAAAATTCTTTCCCATCGAAATGCAGAATCTCATCCTTACAATCCTCTCCACAATGGAAGCAGGTAGATATTTCTTTTTGGGGTACTATTTTAGATGGATCGGACATTTCACACAAGTTACTGAGCATCAAGACCAAAAAACATGACGTAAATCATAAAATTATATGACTTAATACGAGAGGTAAAAAGACAAACGGTCGTACCACATGCCTCCTTTGTAAAAGTGAAAAAGCACTTTTGCCAAATCGGACTGATAATGTTTGGTGGTCACCAGTAAAGTGCACTTGTGTTTGACTGCGTAAGACCAAAAGTCTCCGATGCGCGAAAAATTGAATTTAATAAAATAAGTTTCTGCGGTGGACTGGGCCAAGAGTTGAACGATTTCCTGCTCTTCTCTCAACTTTGATTTGGGAATAAAGGAAGGAGAAATGATGGTTGCCTTACTGTCTTTGATATTTTCTTGGAATAGCTCCACAAAATTTCTGATCAAACGGGCTGAAGCCGGGGTGCCGTCATAATGAAAGAGAAGCCTTTCGGTGGACATTTCCCTGTCAAAAAGCAGAACAGGAATCTCGCAGGGTTCTTCTTCCAGGCCTTTGGGCTTTTCCAGACCATGCAACCAATCCAAGACCTCGGGCAAATGGGCAGTGAATAAGCTAGGTTCATCATCAGGACTGCACATCAATCCCCTACCACCTTCTGTCAAATGCTGCGGAAACCCGCTAGGCAATACATTGCAATAGTGCGGATGAACAATTTCATCTGGCACTGCAAACTTGACCAAACTATCTACTTTTCCCTGCATAGCTTCAATTATTTATTACAAAGCTATGGCAAGCAACTTTTTTTAAAGGTGACATAGGGTAGCGCACAACATGATTAAAATCATGTTTTTTGATAAAAATCAGTCAGATGGGCTAACCCTTTAGTACAATGGGGTCCTGTTTGAGCAAAAAAACGAGGCTTTTATAAAGCTCCTCATGCTGACTTTTGAATGCTTCAGGGGTCTCAAAGAAAGCCTCCAAGGCCACTGCAAAAAATTCGTGGGGATTTGCTCCCGCCGACTTCCTGAAGAATGTATTGTTACCCTCTTTGATGGCATTTCTTGCTGACTCAGCTAATTGGTTAAACTTCCTCCAAGCGGGTACATTAAAAAAATTGCTCTCTTTGTTATAATGGATCTGATTTTCCAGCTTTAGGGCGTGAGCCATTTCATGTACACCAAGGTTAATGCCATCAGCATTCTTTTGTCCTTCTACAAAGTTTTTCCATGAAAGCACTATGATTCCCAATTTAGGATTCACCTCGCCCTGATGATAGGTACGGTTGATCGTGGAATAGTAATTATCCGGATAAACCAAAATCCTCGAAAAATGCTTCAATTCCACATTTCTGAAACCGAAAATTACCATTACTGCTGTAGCCCCTATGAGCAGTTCCATCTCTCTGCTGATGCCTTTCAACCCCCCTCTTGGAATAAACGCTTTAGTGGCTATAAAACGAACCAACCTTTCCCTGAACTCCTGTTGATGCTTAGGCCTGAGGTTTTTATAGTACGGAAAAAACCGGTTAAGTATCCTGATATCCTCAGGCGTTAACTTTTTGGATTTAAAAAGAATCTTAATTTCCTGAAAGAGTTCAGCAAATGGCTGTAGAAATTGATAGATAAAAAGCATGCCCTAATTAAATAAAAAAGGTGCAGTAATTCTACTGCACCCTAATTTCACAATGGTTCTAATTTTTATTTGGCATAATTGACTGCCCGCATTTCCCGGATTACGGTGATTTTGATCTGACCGGGATACTGCATTTCTTTTTCAATTTTTTGGGAAATATCGAAAGAAAGCTTGCTGGCTGTTTGGTCATCTACGTTGTCCGCATCCACCAAGACCCTCAACTCACGTCCCGCCTGCATGGCATAACATTTATTGACTCCATCAAAACTTAAAGCCAGGTCTTCCAGCTCCTTCAATCGCTTGATGTAACTGTCCATAATTTCCCTTCTGGCACCAGGTCTTGAACCGGAAATGGCATCACAAGCCTGGATAATAGGAGAAATCATAGAGGTCATTTCTATTTCATCATGGTGGGCTCCGATCGCATTACATACTTCTGGATGCTCCTTGTATTTTTTGGCAAGTTCCATCCCCATAATGGCATGGGGTAATTCCGCCTCTTCAGGCCAAACTTTCCCGATATCATGAAGCAAACCAGCCCTTTTGGCCAGCTTGGCATTAAGCCCTAATTCAGCCGCCATGGTGGCACATAGTTTGGCAACCTCTCTGGAGTGCTGCAAGAGGTTTTGTCCATAAGAAGAACGGAACCTCATCCTGCCCACCATCCGGATCAATTCCGGGTGAAGGCCATGAATTCCCAAGTCAATACAGGTTCTCTCGCCTATTTCAATGATTTCTTCCTCAATGTTTTTCTCCGTCTTATTCACTACCTCTTCGATTCGTGCCGGGTGTATCCTACCATCTTGCACTAATCTGTGAAGGGATAGTCTGGCCACCTCTCTTCTTACAGGATCAAAACCTGAAATGATAATGGCTTCAGGGGTATCATCTACAATGATTTCCACTCCCGTGGCCGCTTCCAAAGCCCTGATATTTCGTCCTTCTCTTCCGATAATTTTGCCCTTGATGTCGTCAGACTCAATATTGAATACCGACACACAGTTTTCAATGGCATGCTCGGTGGCCGTTCTCTGAATGGTGTCCAGCACCACTTTCTTGGCCTGCTTGGTAGCCGTGAGTTTGGCCTGATCCAAAATATCTTTGATCTGAGAGGAAGCCTTACTGTTGGCCTCATCTTTAAGCATTTCCACCAACTGATCCCTGGCTTCTTCTCTGGTCAGTCCTGCCACCTTTTCCAGGTCAGCGATCCTTTGACTGGTCACCCTGTCCAACTCCTCTTTCTTGACCTGTACGGAATGTAGTTGGGCGTTGAGGTTTTCCTTCTTGCTGTCAAGCTCGGCCTCTTTTCTTTTGATTTGCTCGATTTCTTTGGAAAGTGCCTGTTCTCTTTGTTTGATTTTGTTTTCGTTGGTAATGATGATGTTTTTCTTTTTACTTACCTCATCTTCAAACTCAGACTTCAATTTCAGGTACTTCTCCTTGGCCTCCAAAATCCGGTCTTTCTTCAATGCTTCCGCATTGATTTCCGCTTCCCGGATAATACTTTTGGCTTTTTCTTTGGCTTCAGCCTCTAACTTTTTGCTGTTATTTTTGATAAAAAGGCCGGCTATCACCGCCCCTATTCCCAGGCCCAAAATGCCCGCAATGATGATGTATATTGACTCTCCCATAGGTTTTGTATGTATATAATTTACCTACCGGAAAGGAAAAATGCCCCCGAAATGAGTATGAAATAATCAGAGTAGAGATGCCAGTTGGTCGCTGATCTGAACGACTTTGGATTTTACCATATTGCTATCTTCAGCATTGATTTCGTTTTGTTCCATGGACTGAACCATACAATCAAAGGCCACCATTGCCAATAAATCCTGCTTGTCATCCAAACCAAACTCTTCCCTATATCTTTTGAGTTTATCGTTAATCATTTTGCCTGCAAGCCTGATTTTGGCCTCATCTTCTGTCTTTACCTTCATGGGATACTCCCTGTCTCCGATCTTCAATCTTATTGAAAGTGTCTCCATACTATTCAGACAAATAGGCAATGATATTATCGATTTCCTTTATATAATTATTGATCTTTTCTCTCAATTCGGCAGAATCTGTACCTTCCACCGGTAAGCTACTTACAAGTTTAGCTATTTTAATTTGATTTTTAAAATCCTCCAACAACTGTTCTTTCTCCTCCAGGCTATTCTTCAACACAAAGACTTCCTCTTTCAATGCGTGGTTTTCCTGTTCAAGTTGCTGTACTTTGGCTTCCACTTTTTGGGTAAGCCTTTCCAATCGTTGGAGTTCTTCTTGCATCATGTCTATTTCCGTATAAATGCACCCACTTCTTTTTCAAAGCTTTGGATAAGGCGGTCCATGGCCTTGTCAATCACCTTATCTGTCAAGGTCTGTTCGGTATCCTGAAGGTAAAAACTCAAGGCATAGGCTTTTTTCCCGGCATCAATTTTATCACCTTGATAGACATCAAACACACCAATGCGCTGCAAGAGCTTTCCTCCGGCTTTCAATGCCACCTTTTTGATCTGATCAAAGGTAACCGTCTTGTCAATGACCAAGGAAAGGTCTCTTCTTACTTCTGGAAATTTGGAGATTTCCCCGTACTTTTTCAAGCCTTTTGCTTTTTTCATCAGCAAATCCCAATCCAGTTCGGCGAATAACACTTCCTGCTTAACTTCCGCCAATTTGGTGATACTATCCTGAACCACCCCAATTTTCCCCAATTCCTTGGTTCCAAGGCGCAATTGAAGGGCATAATCAAAAGGAGCCACATGCACAATTTCCACTTCCACCTGATCGATATGTAGTTTCTCCAAAATCAACTCCACCACCGCATAAAGATCAGAAAAGGCCACCTGACGGGAAGGTTCCAACCAACTCTCGGCCGCCTTATCCCCTGTAAGGAACAAAGCCAGCCTTCGGCCTTCCTGATAAGCATCCCCCTCCTTGGCATAAACCGTACCAAATTCAAAGAATTTGAGGTCCTTTTGCCTTCTGTTGATGTTATGCGCCAAGACCTCCAATCCCGTAAATAATAGGCTTTGCCTCATCACCCCCAAATCTTCGGAGAGCTTATTGTAAATCTCTACATTTTTGGAAGGATCCAAAAATCCTGATTTCTCTGCATAAAGGGGCTTGGTCAGGGAGTTGGTAATCATCTCAAAATAACCCAAGCCTGACAACAACTCACTTAATCGGTATTGTAATTTATTGAAGTCCTTAGCCGGATGCTCCGCCAGATAATCCGATTGAAGGTTTTCTGACAATTCCACATTGTCAAAGCCATAAATCCGGAGAATTTCTTCAATCACATCGGCCTCTCTTTCCACATCCACGCGGTAAGGTTTCACCGCGACCATGATGTGGGTTTCGGACTCCTCTACATAATTGATTTCCAAACTCTCCAAAATTTCTTTGATCTGCGCTTTTGGCAAAACTTTGCCTATCAGTCTATTGATATGGGCATAGCTGACTTCAATAATCCTGTCCTGAACAGGTTCAGGGTACAGGTCCACAATTTCTGAGGAAATCTCCCCTCCTGCTATTTCTTTGATCAACATAGCAGCCCGCTTCAAAGCATAAACCGGTATGTTGGGATCAGTGCCTCTTTCAAAACGGAAAGAAGCATCGGTCTTAAGTCCATGAAACTGAGAACCTCTTCGGATCACATCCGGAGAAAAACAAGCTGACTCCAAGAAGATAGAAGTAGTGACATCGGATACACCAGATCCTTTCCCTCCAAAAATTCCCGCAATACAAAGTCCTCCCTCTTGGTCACAGATCATCAACTCTTCCCCTGAAAGTTTTCTCTCCTTTTCATCTAGGGTGACAAAATGGCTGTCTTTAGGAAGCTTCTTGACAATGATCTTACCTCCAGAGATTTTATCAGCATCAAAAGCATGCAATGGCTGCCCCAAATCATGTAAAATGAAATTGGTAATGTCCACAATGTTATTGATAGGATCCAGGTCCAATGCTTTGAGGTAATTTTGAAGCCATACCGGAGAAGGGCCAACTTTTACATTAGATATGGTCAACCCTGCATATCGTGGACAATCGGCCGGATTTTCCACCTCCACCGAAATGGGTCTGGCCTGATGGTCCACGTTGAAATCCTCAACGGATGGTAGGCAAATATCACGCTTCAGTAGGGCTTTCAGATCACGGGCCACACCCAAATGGGAAGCGGCATCTGCCCTGTTGGGTGTCAGACCGATTTCCAATACAGAGGCACTTACTACCTCAAAGTACGCCGAAGCAGGCGTGCCATTAGGAAGATCTGTATCCAAAACCATGATCCCGGCATGGCTTTCACCTATCCCGATTTCATCCTCTGCACAGATCATTCCCTGGGACACTTCTCCCCTGATTTTTGCTTTCTTGATTTCAAAAGGCTCCCCTGAAATGGGGAATAAGGTACAGCCTTCTTTGGCCACCACTACTTTTTGGCCTTTGGCTACATTAGGGGCACCGCAAACAATCGGGACTACCTGCTCTCCAATATCCACGGTGGTGAGGCTGAGTTTATCCGCATTGGGATGCCTTTCACAGGTCAGTACCTCTCCAATTACTACCCCTTCCAAACCGCCTTGGATGGATTCAAAAACCTCAATTCCTTCTACCTCGAGACCACTCCCTGTCAAAAGGGCTGCTATCTCTTCGGGTGATTCTTCAAAATGGATAAAATCTTTTAATCTATTGACGGATATCTTCATGTATACACTTCAGTTCAGAACAAGGCACAAATTTAAGAGAATTGCCTTAGCTAAGAAGTGGATGCCTGAAAAATGTAGATACTAGTGATTAAAACTAAAAACACTTGTTTTTTTTTATTTTTTAGTTTTACTTTTCACTTACCGCTTGCCCTGGCATATTTAATTCATTAATCTTCTTCCGGCTCGGTTATCGGTACCAAAAACCGGAAGGAGGATTCTTTTTCCGCATCGGTTATACCCCAGGTTTCAATCTTAATTTGGATGTAAGCCCTCCCCCCGTTTTCTTTCCTCTATGGGGTGGAATTAGCTTAGGAAAAAGTTTTTGAGGGATAAGATCATAGTGATTTATTTCTACTTACCACTTTCTAAATACTTGGTACATGGTACTTAGTACTTGGTCCTTGGTACTCTTGCTTCTTGTTTCTTGCTTCTTGCATCTTGTTTCTATGTCTCGTCCTGAAAATACTTGAAACTTATTTCATTTTCTTATCTAGAGTTCGACTCCCTTGGAGTCGGGGTTCCCAAATATCAAAATTACCTCTCAACCCCGGGTTGCACCCGGGGCAAATCCCCTAAAGGGATCAAACCCCTATAGGGGCCTCAAAATCAGCATCTTAGAAAATTAACTTAATGTCACCAATTAAATCTCAATTGTTCCCAAATCCCAATTTGGAATCCGAAATTACATTGTACATGGTACTTAGTACTTGGTACTCTTGCTTCTTGCTTCTTGTTTCTTGATTCTTGCTTCTTGTCTCTTGCTTCTTGATTCTTGTCTCTAAAGTCTCGCTTCTCGTCTCTAATCTCTCGCTTCTCCGATCTCCCATCAATCCTTCTTATAATCCTTCTCTCCTGCCCTTATCGGGATTTCCAAAATATTTTCCCTGGGGGGCAACGGACAAGCGTAATCGGGATTATAGGCACAATAGGGGTTATAGGCCATATTAAAGTCAATGGTAATGCTGTTTTTCCCATCCTGCCGTAGATTGATATACCTTCCACCTCCGTAGGTCTCCTCCCCGCTGGTGTCATCAGCAAAAGCCAGGAAAAAATTCCTTTTATCGGATTCTTTGGCTGCCTGCAATAACAATAGCCGCAGGGGTTGACCATTTAATTGAAATTCGGCATAAGAGTGTTTGAGGTATTTTTCAACCGTGCCATCCGTCATAGGAATTTCGAGCATCCTCCTGTCTTCTGCAGGAATCATCTTGGCCCTTACCCTGTAAGACATATCAATGGGATAAAAACTCAAAGAAGTCAGCTCACTCTTTTGATGGTCCTCTAAGGGGGAATCCAGGTTGAACTTTAGAAACCTGAACTGCCTTTCCCGCTCTTTTTGAATGTTTTCTACATAAACCTCTTCATCGGTGGACCTGGTCAAAGTGTACCAGAATGCCAGCCCCACCACTACGAAAATACCAATAATTAAAATATTTCTTTTATGCATAACTATATCAAACCTTCATCTGAAAAGCTAAAATAGGCAACATCTGTGAAAATGATATGATCGATCACAGCTATATCCAAACTATCTCCCGCAGATTTTAGCTTATTCGTCAAACGCCTGTCCTGTTCAGAAGGTTTTAAATTTCCTGAAGGATGGTTGTGAACCAAAATGATCGAATTAGCCAAGGCATCAATGGCATGTTTGAAAATAATCTTGGGATCTGCTACCGTACCACTGGTTCCTCCCCTGCTGATCAACTGTTTTTTGATCACCTGATTGTTGCGATTAAGCAATAAGATATAAAAATGCTCGATCGGTTCATCCATCAACTCAGGTTTCATCAAGTGATACGCATCCGCAGAAGAACTGATTTTGGCCCTTTTGGGGACTTCATTGATCAGTTTCCTCCTTCTGCCAAGTTCAAGGGCGGCCACTATGGTAATGGCTTTGGCTTCTCCGATACCCTTGAATTTCTTCAGGTCCGTGACACTTAATTTGGCCAACTGGGAGAGGTCATAATTCACCGAACTGAGGATGTATTTGGCCAAATCCACCGCACTGAGGGCTTGGGTGCCCGAACCCAATAAAATGGCCAGTAATTCTGCATCAGAAAGCGCAGATTTGCCTTTGAGCAAAAGTTTTTCTCTTGGCCGGTCTTCCTCTGCCAACTGAGAAATTTTGATAGAAAGATAATCTTCCATAAAAATTAACGTTGAGTTTTAAAGATCCATTGAAAAGCTACTTGATAGCGCTGTATCAGGTCAGCATAAAAATACCTGATGTCCATAAACAAAAAAAGTCCTGACCGTGAGGTCAGGACCATTTAATCGGATAATTTTATCAATTAGGCCAATGCGTTGACCATTCTTGTCAATTTTGACTTCTTGTTGGAAGCATTGTTCTTATGAATGATATTCTTCTTAGCAAGTTTATCAATCATAGATGTTACGGTCTTCAACAATTCCTGGGCTTCTGCCTTGTCGGTTGTAGTTTTCAACCTTTTGATGAAGGTTCTGGTAGTCTTGTGCTGATACCTGTTTCTCAAACGCTTGGCTTCGTTTGCACGGATTCTTTTAAGTGCCGATTTGTGATTTGCCATATCTTTTAATACTTAAATTCTTTTTTCGCCCCAGTTCTAAACGGAGTGCAAATGTAATACATTAATTTTGAAACACAAAGGGATTTACAAACTAAACCTGGTTAAGCCTGAAAATCGGTAATATTTTTATTTATTTCCGCCGTAAGGCCACAAATGTAACATATTTTTATTTCACAATAAGAAGACAATTGTTTATTTTTAAGCATGAGATACTTTTTAGCTACCATTATTTGGATACTTTTCTTGCCAAATGAGCTTTTCGGCTGGGGGTTTTTCGCACATAGAAAAATCAATAGACAGGCTGTTTATTCTTTACCGCCGGAAATGATCGGTTTTTTTAAATACCACATCAATTACATTACAGAAAATGCCGTGAATCCGGACCGAAGAAGGTATGCGGTGCTGGGTGAGGCAGAAAAACATTTTATTGACATCGATGCCTTTGGAGACAGCGCTGTTTTTAAATTACCACGTTACTGGCATCAAGCCTTGGAAGTATATTCGGAGGAAGAACTGCGCCGTAAAGGCATCGGCCCTTGGAATGTTTACCTAACCCAACTTAAACTCACGGAGGCATTTAAGAAAAAAGACGTCAAAGCCATTTTGAGATTAGCGGCTGATTTGGGGCATTATATCGGGGATATGAATGTGCCGCTACATACCACCAAAAATTACAACGGCCAATTGACCAACCAATATGGTATCCATGGATTTTGGGAAAGCAGGATTCCGGAATTATTGGCAGAGGATTATGATTTTTTTGTTGGCAAGGCCATGTACCTGGAAAGGCCACAATACCACATTTGGGAGGCTGTCGAACAGGCGCATGCCGCTTTGGATTCCGTTTTGCACTTCGAAATAATCGTCAGCAACAGGTTTTCTGAGGACAAAAAATACAGCTACGAAGAAAGAAACGGCATCAATACCCGGGTATATTCGATGGAATTTACCAAAGCCTATCACGACCTTTTGGACGGACAAGTGGAAAGACAGATGAAAAGGGCCATCAAAATGGCCGCTGATTTTTGGTACACTGCCTGGGTCAATGCCGGTCAGCCGGATTTGAATTCCCTATTGAAAAATCCTATCGAAATCCCCGAGGAAAAAATGGATAATTACAAACCCTTGAATGTAAGGGAACATGAAGGGGTTGCTTTCCGGGAAGACCCTGAATCTATCAGGAGGTCTTTTTTGAGGGCGATATGGAGGGTTGATTGAATGGAACGCGGATGATGCGGGTTTTGCAGATGATCGCAGATACAGATAATCAGCCCATTGAGATGGAACGGTAGAGTAGAGCCATCAGAGACTTGTTATCCCTGACCTCTCTTCAATCCGTATGTGGGGATTTCCCGCATACGGCTTTCCCAAGGTTTTCGCCTCAAGCATTCACTTCCTATTCAAGCTAAGAGAGTATTTTGTCGGGTCTATCAATCCATATCTGGTTGTCAGGACCTCAAAGGCTTTCTGTTTGTAAAGCCTGCTCTTTTTTTGGCTTTTTGGTATAGTTTCCCCTGTAGAGTCAAAACCCTTTCTGAATCGGGTATCTCACTCCGCCGACGATTAATCATCTCATACTGTCCCGATGCTCCGATATTATCCTGATGGCTCATCAATTAAATCCTATTTTTGATTCCTGAAATCTTTATCCTTAGCAATGCCCCTTCGTTCACTGTGCTTTTACCTTTCCACAGCTCGATCACTACTATGAGCATCTCCGACTCCCTCGGACGGAAGTTGACCGTTTCCCCGTTAGAGTATCCCACTGTCTGTCTCGTATCGGGATTCATGTACAACCTTGTCTGACACGCAACATCATCCTACTCTAGACTTCCCCAATATGCATCGTGCCATTGCTTCTATTGATGTTTCAGGCTTCACCATGTCAGAGAGGTTGACCAATACCAAAGCGTAACGAAGCTTGACTGGTGCAGCTTATCATGCCGTTTTTCCTGAGCTTCACAGTTTTTGTTTCCGCCCAAAGTGTCAGGAAAACTTTAGGCCGAACGACAAATTTGACTGGAAAGAACTTTCATCTCCCTAGGTTTTTTAAGTTAATTTATAACACACACGCCTCGTGGAGTGCCTCATAACGATGATTTTTCAGGATGGGCAGATAAAAATATTAGCGGAATTCTGTTTTGTCGTGAATTCTAAAAGAGATTTTCCCATTGTAAAATGGAGACTATTGTCATTGAAAGGAAATTTGATTTATTAATTAAAGTTTAAAGAAAACCGAATGCATGATCAATTTAAAATTTATGAAATTAAAATATTAATTTAATTTATTTAATTATACTTTTGCAAATTCAAAAAAAAACTTAAAATAAGAACATTATGAAAAAATCGTTTTTACGCAATTCCTTTGCGTTTGCAACTTTTGCTACTATTTTATTAGTAGGGGGGGTGTCACCAAGATCTTGAAGAAAATAATCACCAATTAAAACCTGATTATTTGGCCAATCCTACTGTTAAAAAAGTTTCAATAATTGAAAACTTGAAAACTACCGCTTTTACAATTTTTGATGGTATAAATTACGGTAATGAAAATGCAAGAATTGACTTTTGGGGCAAAATCAAAACTTTAACTGAAGACTTTGATATTGAGGAGGTGAAATTGACTGATTTTAATGAATCATTTGGTGTTTTTTCATTAGAGCAATTAGAGGCAATAAAATCAGAGAATTTTTATATGTATTTCCCATTCAGTGAATATCATGACTGGGAAAATTTTGATTATATAACTATTTCATGGGATCCTTTAACTTCGACTGATAAAGGAATTGGTTACTTGATAAATTTATCATCGCCAACTTATACACAGGAAAATCTGGTGATTGTTGATGAAGATTATGCTAAAGAAAACCCTACTATTATTATCCTACCGAATTACATTGAAGAAAATAAAAAATCTTCGGAAGAAACTAGTCATGCCAGACTACATTCAATAAATACTTATAGAATCAAAGATGTCCGAATTATTGACAACTGGAGGTCTGGAATATTTACTTCCGCCTATGATATGGAAGCGAAATATCTAAGTGTTAATTATTCAACTCCAACTCCTACAGGTGTTCCCCAAACGTTGATATTAGGAAAAATAACAAAAAAGGAAGCTAGAAATAAAACTTGGAAATCTGTTAATTTAGATGCTATCCAAAATTGGAGAGAAAATGAAATTGGGTATCAATTTGTTATATATCACAATGGTTCGGGCTCCTACAATATCACAATGACAAATCAAGTAAAAGGTAGTAACGGTGAATGGTTGACAGGAGACCTAACTACTACAGTTACTATCCCTTCAAAATTAGACAATACTGCTGTTAATCAAACTTATGATAGGTCATACATGAAAATTTTGGGAACTGGAGGAAAAATCTACCCAACCCAACCTATGCATAATGGAAGGGCTATTCATAGTTTCGCAAGAATGGAATTCACATATGATTGGTTTGAAAATTAAGCATTTATTTATCCTGTCTTTTGGGTTATTGTCAAGCATAAACTCTTTTTCTCAACAAGAAAGACAAAATTCGTTAGGCTTCTCCATAGGCTACACTGAATCCTTGAATTTTTTTCAGGGAATAAATTATAATCTCTCTTTCGGACGAGAGATAAACCAAAAATTTATATATCAGTTTAATGCCTACTGGGTTTCAGAAAATAATTCATCATTTGACTTTAATAATGGAGGGCCTTTATTTGATTTATCAGATTTTGCGAATTTTGAAATTGGGAATAAAGTCCTTCAGGATGAGACTTCCTTGACCGGAATAGAAGCAGGAATAGGTTATAAACTAATTGATAAATGTTATTGGAGTATATTCCTGAATGGTGGATTGAATTACCAAAAATTAATTTCTAAAACAGTTGAAACGTCAGTGATTCCCGGACAAGGGGATATGACAAATTTTGGGGTATTTTCTTCCTCATACAATAAAAACCATATTGGATATTTTGCAGGCATTGTTGCATTAGCCAGACTTGCCCCAAAAATCTGGATTGGACCGGAAATTAAATGGCGGGGTTATTTCGGCATAAATCCACAGCCCCATCCGGTTATATTCAATTCCTTAAACATGAATTCGATTAATCTGAATTTAAAATTAGTAATAGACTTATAAAATGTTGTATCTGCCAGTCCAGATTATTGGGCTGGTAGTTTTTTTTAAAAAAAGATAACCTAGGATAGGACAGTAGAGTATAGCCATCAGGAACTTATTATCCCAGACCCACCCCTTCTTAAATCCGAACGTGCAGTTTTACCGCATTTAGTTTTCCTAAGGTTTTCGCCACAAACATTCACTTCCTCTTCAAGCTAAGAGAGTATTTTGTCGGGTCTATCAATCGATATCTGAAAGGCTGGCCAATACCAAAGCCATATTGGGCTTAGCAGCAGACCTGGGACATTATATTGCAGATATCAACGTGCCTTTGCATACCACTAAAAACTATAACGGGCAGCTATCAGGCCAATATGGAATCCATGCCTTTTGGGAAAGTAGGGCCCCTGAATTGCTTTCGGATGATTTTGATTTTTTTGTAGGCAAAGCTGCATACCTGGAAAAGCCACAGCTTACAGCCTGGGATGCGGTGATTGTTGCGCATATGGCTTTGGACTCTGTATTGAACTTTGAGAAAGTACTGAGTGAAAGATTTGATGCCGACAAAAAATACAGTTACGAGGAAAGAGGGGGCATCATTACCAGGGTGTATTCCCGGGCATTTACCATGGCCTACAATGACATGCTTTCGGGACAAGTCGAAAGACAGATGCGCAGGTCGGTCAAAATGATCGCAGACTTTTGGTACACAGCCTGGATCGATGCCAGTCAGCCGGATTTGAATTTCCTATTGAAAAATCCTATCGAAATCCCCGAGGAAAAAATGGATAATTCCAAACCCTTGAATGTAAGGGAACATGAAGGGGTTGCTTTCCGGGAAGACCCTGAATCTATGAGGAGGTCTTTTGTGAGGGCGATGTGGAGAGTTGATTGAATGGAACACAGATGACGCTGATTTAGCAGATGATCACTGATAAAAAAATCAGTAAAAATCAGTTCGATCAGCGTCATCAGAGTTCTATCAAAAACATCAAACCAACTCCTTCTTTGTTGAATTCAAATAGAACCGGATAGCTTGACCAAGTTTTATGAAAGTGTCTCTGAATACTTCCTCATTTTCCTCCAACAAGGTTACTCTGAAACCTCTCAGGTCAGAACAGAAAGATGAGATGGGGACAACACAGATATGGGAGGATGCAAGCAGGTAATACACAAACCGCTTATCCAATGGCATTTCACTTTCCTGAAGCCATCCTGTCAACAGGGTTTGCACTTTAGGGTCTTCTATGGGAAGAAACTGTTGCGCATCGAGGAATTTTTCATCAAAAACCACTGTATTGTAAAACGCTCCTTTTGTTGGGTTGAACTTGATTCCTGGGATATCGCCCAAGATTTCTTCCATGATTTTACTTCTTCTTCCTATTTTTTCATTCTGGGTGTTCCGATAGTTTTGGTATTCGGGATGACTCATGATTTTCGGGATGGACAATTGGGGCAGAATAGTGGAACACACTTCTATCATTTTGGCATTCTCCAGTGTCTGGCAAAGTTTGGCAAATTCTTTTGAAGCATTCCTATTGTAAAATTCCATCCACCCACATCTTGAACCTGGCCATGGAAATTCCTTGGAAATTCCTTTCAATGAAATTGCGGGCAAATCTCCAATAACCTCTGCTAAGGAAACTGCTTTTACTCCATTATAGGTAATATTTTGATAGATTTCATCAGCGATTAAAAGGAGCTTGAATTCCTGAGCGATCTGTACAAAAGCTTCCAACACCTCCTTGGGATAGACCATCCCCGTTGGATTATCAGGATTGATAATCAGGATGCCAACGATGGAAGGATTGTATTTCACTTTATTGTACAGGTCATACATATCCGGCAGCCATTCATTGCTTGGATCCAACTTATAGGTAATCGGGGAAGTATTGGCATGGGCTGCCTCAGCGGAACTGTGGGTACTGTATGCAGGTGAAGGTCCGATAATCCTTGCCGTGGGGATCAAAAACTGGTATAATTTGGCAATCGCATCTCCGAGACCATTAAAAAACAAAATATCCTCTGCAGTGATCTGACTCCCACCCTTTCTGTTATTGATGTCGGCCAAAAATTTTCTGGTTTCCAATACCCCTTTTGAATCTGCATAGCCATAGGATTTGTCCTGACTGACGAGGTCAGAAACAATCTCTTTCATCCAATGAGGAACCTTGTTGTTCTTTTGGATGGGATCACCGATATTCTCCCAAGTAATGGGATATCCAAGTGCTTCTATTTGCCGGGCCTTTTTGACAATGCCCCGGATTTCATAATTCAACTCTTCCGCTCCCGGTCTCAACAATAGGTTTCTCATAGTGCGTGGATGGATATGACTTAACAAATAAACAAAAAAGCCTGCTTATGATTGAAGTTTTTGAAAGGATTTATTAGAAAGACTGAAAACTCGAATAATAATACCCCTCATAAAAATTGCATGAAAAAAAATACACCCAGTTAGGCATTTTGGGTCCAACTTGATTACTCCACTACTTTTTCTTCAATCTTTACTTACTCAAGTTATCTGCCATTGAGTTTAACCACCAAAAAAGGTTTTCTTCCACCTATATGAATTGACGGTATTTTTTCCCGAGGCCTCCTTCCAAGTGTGGGTTTAATCTTTAAATTTACACCTAGATTGCAAGCAAAAAATTTCCCTAATTAACCCTCAAGTCATGTCAGCGCATAATGTAACGGAGCAGGCAAAGGATTATTTGATTGAACTGCTCAGCCAACAGGCTGAATCCGATTCCATGAATTGGTTGAAAAACCAAAGCAAAGAAATCAATGAAAGCGCCAAAGCCATGAAGCTTTTTCTCGCTTTTGGAAAAGCCTCCAGGTATTTTGACAAAACGACTTTGAACCTTGGAGAAGTAAAAGCCAAGGAAGCTGAAGCGCTAAGAAAAGGCTTTACCCCTTCCGCCTGGGATAAATTGCAGACCGCAAGGACGGTTTTGATTTTGTCTTTTCCCCAGCAGGATGAAGGGCTCTGGTTCAAAACCATGAACCAATTGTTTGAAACCGGAGACATGCAGGAACTCAAAAGCCTTTATACTGCCCTGCCAGTCTATCCCTTTCAGGACAAATTGACCGACAGGGCCATTGAGGGACTGAGGACCAATATGACATTGGTGTTTGATGCGGTTGCACTGGACAATCCCTATCCATCCGAATATTTTGATGAAAGGGCATGGAATCAGATGTTACTTAAGGCTGTATTTATGCAAAGGCCCTTATTTCTGATTCAACACGCAGATCAACGCGCCAATGAAAACCTGGCCAGCATCCTCATCGACTTTGCCCATGAAAGATGGGCCGCGGGACGGAATGTGATGCCGGAATTATGGCGATACGTATCCCCTTTTCTCAATGATTCAAGACTTGAGGACATCAAAAAAGCTATGGATAGCGAAGATTTACTGGAAAAACAGGCAGCTTTACTGGCCTGTCATCAATCTTCCTTCCCGAAAGGGAAAGCACTCCTTTCCAAGTTTGCTGATATTCAAAAAGAAATCGAGTCAGGAAATATCACTTGGGAATCCATAGGCAAAAGCTTTGCCGAAACCCTGATCAAAAATTAAAAACTCAAACCTAAGGGCCCTGAATGAAGGCCCAATGATAAATCAATAAACCTGAAAAATTATGGAAATGTACATAGATCCCCACCTTCACGCGGTATCCAGAACTACAGATGATTATGAAGCCATGAGAAAGGCGGGGGTAGTGGCGATTATTGAGCCTGCTTTTTGGCTTGGCCAACCCCGAACCGAAGTGGGCAGTTTCAAGGATTATTTCAGCACCTTGGTGGGCTGGGAGCGATTCCGGGCCAAACAGTTTGGCATCGTGCATTACTGTACCATCGGATTGAATTCCAAAGAAGCTAACAACGAGGCGCTCGCCGAAGAAGTAATGGAATTGTTGCCCTTGTATGCCACCAAAGAAGGGGTGGTCGCCATAGGGGAAATCGGGTACGATGATCAAACAGCTGCCGAAGACAAATATTACAGGCTTCAATTGGACCTGGCCAAAGAAGTGGAGTTGCCGGTACTCATCCATACTCCCCATAGAGACAAAAAGAAAGGTACAACCCGAAGCATGGATGTCAGTGAGGAACATGGGCTACCTCCACACATGGTCATCGTGGACCACAACAATGAAGAAACTGTCAAAGAAGTATTGGACAGGGGCTATTGGGCTGCATTTACCATTTACCCCCATACCAAAATGGGCAGTGACCGGATGGTGGAGATTGTAAAAAAATATGGACCTGAGCGTATCATCGTGGACTCCGCAGCCGACTGGGGCATTAGCGATCCATTGGCGGTTCCCAAAACTGCCGCATTGATGCGCAAGCATGGTATCCCTGAAGAGCATATTCGTATGACCTGCTACCAAAATGCCCTGGCTGCTTACTCACAAAGTGGGCAGATGGAGGAGTCGGATTGGTTAAATCCAGAACCAGTTGATCAGAGGCTAAAACATGCAGGCAATTCTGTATTGCGCGGTGGCCAAACACCAAGGGTAGAAGGATCTTCAGATGCTGTGGAGAATTAACAAATGGCAGCCATAAATATCAAAGCTTACTTACAGCTCACAAGACCTGCCAACATCATCACAGCCATTGCTGATATTTGGGCAGGTTTTGCCGTCTCAGGTGCTGCCGCACTTTTGCTCTCCCAACATGCAGGAACAGGGGATACTTATGTCCTCCCATTGATCTGGCTATCCCTTTCCACTATTGGCTTATATGGGGGTGGGGTAGCCTTCAATGATGTATTTGATGCCAAACTGGATGCCATAGAGCGGCCTGAGCGGCCAATTCCAAGTGGAAAAGTGAAAAAAAGTAATGCCGCATTGATGGCTACATTATTGATAGCACTAGGCGTTTTGGCTGCCTTCCAGGTTAATCTTTGGAGCGGTTTCATTGCTCTTGCTGTAGGTCTATTGGCAGTGCTTTATGATGCCTGGGGAAAGCATCAGGCTATTTTCGGACCGATCAATATGGGCCTTTGCCGGGCAGGCAATTTATTGTTGGGCATTTCCGTCATTCCTGAGCTTTTACCTGATTTCTGGGCTTTGGGCCTGATCCCTTTGGCTTATGTTTCTGCCATCACCATGATCAGCAGAGGTGAAGTTCATGGAAAAAACAAAAATGCCCTGATCGGGGGTCTAGTTATTTATATCCTTATCATTGCCTCGCTTCTCTTCATTGCCTTAATGGAAGGAAATGTAGGATGGATGGTCATTCCTTTTGTAGGTTTGTTTGCCTACATGATTCTACCTCCACTGATCAAGGCCATGCGGTTGCAGCAGCCCCAGTTGATAGGAAAATCCGTAAAAGCCGCTGTGATTTCCCTGATCATCCTCAATGCTTCCCTTGCCGCCAGCTTCTCTGGTTGGTGGGTAGGGCTCTGCATTTTGATCCTTCTTCCTATTTCACTAAGATTGGCAAAAATATTTGCCGTAACTTGATGCTTCAACGCCTCGATTAAAATGACACATACAGTACTTCAACAGGCCTTTGCAGTCAATTTCCAATACAAGGTATGCTTTACCCATGGCCTGTTTGATCCAAACAATAGCCTTTTGGCAGATCATCTCAGGGCTGAAAATCCCGCAAAAATTTTCATTGTCCTGGACCAAGGCCTTACTGAAGCTCACCCTGATCTGATTGCAAAGCTGGAGCAATATTTTGAAGCTTACAAAAAGGATATTTTCCTTTGCGCAGCCCCAATGATTGTTCCCGGTGGAGAAGCTTCAAAAAACGATGAAAACCTGGTCAGGCAAATTGTAGAAGCTACCCACCTGCACGCCATAGACCGGCATTCTTATATCATGGCCATAGGCGGTGGAGCAGTTTTGGACATGGTAGGTTTTGCTGCTGCGATTTCCCACCGAGGGGTGAGGCATATCAGAATCCCTAGCACCGTGCTATCACAAAATGACTCTGGCGTTGGGGTTAAGAACAGCATCAATTATTTCGGAAAGAAAAATTACATAGGCACCTTTGCCACCCCTTATCTGGTCATCAATGATTTTGATTTCTTAAAAACCTTGGACGACAGGGACTGGAGATCGGGCTTGGCAGAAGCCATCAAAGTTGCTCTGATCAAGGATGTGGATTTTTTCCAATGGATGGAAAAGCATGCCTATGATCTGGCCAGAAGAGAGATGGTCCCCATGAAGGATTCCATCATCCGCTGCGCACAGATGCACCTGGACCATATCGCAGGAAAAGATCCTTTTGAAATGGGTTCATCCAGGCCCTTGGACTTTGGGCATTGGGCTGCACATAAATTGGAATACCTGACCAACTTTGATTTAAGACATGGAGAAGCGGTGGCCATAGGCATCGCTTTGGACAGTACCTATTCCTTTTTGAAAGGATGGATAGGACAAACTGATTTAGACAGGATTTTGAAATTGATTGCTGACTTGGGCTTCGACTTATTTGTTCCCGAACTCACAGGAGAAAATCTGATCAAGGGCTTGGAGGAATTCAGAGAACACCTTGGAGGAAGACTGACTATTATGCTTCTCAAAGCCATAGGAAAAGGGGAAGAAGTTCATGAAATGGACCATGAATTGATACGGAAGGCTATTGCCTATCTGGAATCCATGCATAAAACTACCAACGTGAATTAAGGGCCATGCAGATACAAGGACATCATCTGAGTTATTGTAGCAATATCCATCCTGGCGAAACCTGGGAGAACACTTTCGAAAGCCTAAAGGACTATATTCCAAAAGTCAAATCCAACTTGGGGATAAAAGGTCCTTTTGGTATTGGCCTCAGGCTTTCCAATCAGGCCAGCGAAACATTGATTTCCGCAGAAAAGCTCCGGGAGTTTAAAGACTGGTTACGAGTTGAAGACTGCTATGTTTTCACCATGAACGGCTTTCCTTATGGGGATTTCCATCATACAGTAGTCAAAGACCATGTTCACCAACCGGATTGGTCTACAGTTGCCAGGAAGGAATATACACTCAGACTCTTTCGTATCCTGGAAGCATTAACACCCATAGGTCAGGAAGGCAGTATTTCCACCTCCCCTATTTCTTACCGGCATTGGTTTGATACCAACTTGGAAAGGGATAAAGTGCTTCAAATCGCATGTGAACAATTAGCTGAAATTACTGCTGAATTGCACCATTTAGAGCAAAAAACACAGAAAACGCTTCATTTAGACATAGAACCCGAACCCGATGGGATCTTGGAAAATACCGAGGAAGTACTTTGGTTTTTCAGGGACTGGCTGATCCCACAAGGAGGTGCATGGCTGGTGGAGAAACTGGGGATTTCCTCCGCTGCTGCAGAGCAGCTGCTGAAACACCATATCAGAATTTGCTATGATGTTTGCCATTTTGCCATTGTATACGAAAAAGCTGAAGATACTTTCCGGAAACTACAAGAAGAAGGCATCAAAATTGGCAAAATCCAGCTCTCAGCGGCCTTGAAAGTGGACGTTCCATCAGATTTAAATGAAAGACAAAACCTTCAATCAAAACTCAAACCCCTAGCTGAATCCACTTACCTGCATCAGGTCATTGGAAGAGATGCATCCGGTAACCTCCAATCTTACCCAGACCTACCGGAAGCGATTGCTATACTAGAAGAAACAGCGATGGAGGAAATGAGGATTCATTTTCACGTGCCTGTTTTCTTAGCACATTATGGTAACCTTTCCTCCACCCAGTCGGAGATCATTCATGTGCTGGAGGAGATTAAAAAAAATCCCGTCTGCAGTCATTTGGAAGTGGAAACTTACACTTGGGATGTATTGGACAAGGCCCTTAGACAAGAACTATCTTCCTCCATTACCCGTGAAATGGAATGGGTCATCAAAACTTTTGAAAAATGAAAAAAACCGCTATTATCAATATTGTAGCTTTATCCTCCAGATTGATCGGAGAGCATACCCCTTTTCTTAAAAAATGGATAGAAAAGCGACAAAAGACTTTTATTCAACCCGTTTTACCTGCAGTGACCTGCTCTTCCCAATCGGTTTACCTTACGGGAAAATGGCCTGAAGAAAACGGAATCGTCGGCAACGGGTGGTTTTTCAGGGACGAATGCGAAATCAAATTCTGGAGACAGTCCAACCATCTGGTGCAGGCACCAAAAATCTGGGACAAGCTGAAAAATCAGGACCCAAATTTCACCTGTGCGAACATGTTTTGGTGGTACAATATGTATTCCACTGTAGATTACGCAGTTACCCCAAGGCCCTTGTACCCAGCGGATGGCAGAAAACTACCGGACATTCACAGCCAACCCATGGACCTCAGGGACAGGTTGCAGCAGGAATTGGGGCAGTTTCCGCTTTTTTCTTTTTGGGGACCCAATGCCAATATCGAATCCACCCAATGGATTGCCGAGGCTTCCAAAAAAGTAGACCAATGGTTCAATCCTACCCTTAACCTGATTTACCTTCCTCATTTGGATTATGGCTTGCAGCGATACGGCCTGGACTTTAAAAAAATAAAAAAGGACCTCAGGGAAATCGACAAAGTGGCAGAAGACCTGATTACCTATTTTGAAAAGCAGGGAACAGAGGTAATACTCCTATCTGAGTATGGCATCACATCGGTGAATAATCCTGTCCATATCAACAGAATCTTAAGGAAAGAAGGCTGCATTGTGGTAAAAGATGAATTGGGAAGGGAAACTTTGGATGCCGGCACCTGCAAGGCTTTTGCCGTGGCAGACCATCAGTTGGCCCATGTCTATATCAAAGACGAAGCAGACATTCCAGCTATCAAAAGCATGTTGGAAAGGGTGCCGGGAATTGAGAAAGTACTGGATAAGGAAGGAAAACAAAAATACCATTTGGATCATCCAAGGGCTGGAGAACTGATTGCGGTAGCAGACAAAGATTCCTGGTTTACCTATTACTTTTGGCTGGATGATAACAAGGCACCGGATTATGCGAGGACGGTAGATATCCACCGTAAGCCAGGCTATGATCCTGTAGAAACTTTGGCCGATCCGGAAATCAAATTCCTGAAGGGTAAAATCGGGATGAAGCTATTGAAAAAGAAACTTGGCTTTAGGTATTTGATGGACGTGATCTCTTTGGATGCCAGCTTGGTAAAGGGTTCACATGGCAGGATACCTGAGGACAAATTGGATTGGCCGATTTTTGTTGGGACAAAAATTAATGGCCAGGAAACTGACAGCATGGATCCAAGAGTAGTATTTGAAAACATCTTTGATGCAGTCATGGGGGACTAACCATTTAAAACATTCTTGTTTTCCAATTTTTAAATCGCCTTTAATTTTTTAAAAAACCCAAATTATTGGGTTAAATTTTAAAAACACCTAACTTTTCATTAGTTTAAATCGTAAGTAAGCATATTGTAGCTATTTAATTTGTCACCAATGAAAAGATCTTTTATTGTTCTCCTTTTGCTATTTTCTATTTCTCCGTCTCTTTATTCACAGCAACTAACCAATCTCAACCCTATAGAAGAGTACGCGGAGACCAGGCCATGGGAAAAAATCTACCTCCATACTGACAAACCGCACTATTCACTTAATGACACCATTTGGATCAAAGCCTACGCCGTATTAGATAAAGGAGAACTGCAATCACAGCATAGCCCTACTGTTCCCCTCTATCTTGAACTGCTTGACCTCAACAGCAAGGAGGTTAAGGAAAAGGTTATTCTCAAACTAAACCAGGGTTTTGGAAGTGGGGACATGATATTACCTGAAAGCCTGGCACCTGGTGTTTATACCCTTCGGGCGTATAGCAACTGGTCCAGGAATTTTGGTGAAGCGGCTTTTTTTCACAAAGACCTTTGGATCGGAAATAGAGAGGAGGTCCTATTACCAGCACTTTCCAGTCCCTTACCTGAGCTCCATGTAGATTTTTTCCCTGAAGGAGGGAACTTGGTGGCAGGCTTTGAAACCAAAGTAGGCTTCAAGGCCGTGGGTGAAGATGGGTTGGGCAAAGTATTTATTGGCTATTTGATAGAAAATGAAACAGACACCCTTGCCTATTTTGAGTCCAATCATCTGGGAATGGGTTCTTTTTCTTTTACTCCGAAAAAAGGGGGAAATTACAGCGTTTTGGCAAGGTCGGCTTCTTCTGATTGGATTTCATTTGGCTTTCCAGCAGTAATGGAAGTGGGAGTAAGCTTGTTCCTTGACCCACAAATTGCTGAGGAACTGATAGGGATTCAGGTCCGATCTACCGATGAAAATAAGATGGCAGGGTTACATTTGATCGGGGTATCAAAAGGACGGACAGTGTATCAAACGTCTTTTGATCTGGTCGATGGGAATTGGGAAATCCAGATTGATAAGGAAAACTTTTATCCCGGAATCACACAGTTTACCCTAATGGATGGTAAACAGATTCCTTTGGCAGAAAGGCTGGTATATTTCCACCCCTTTGCCCAGACCCAGTCCAGTTTTATGTCTGACAAGGCAGCGTATGGACCCAAAGAATATGTACAGATGGAAATCCTGCTCACGGATGAATATGACCTGCCTGTTTCCGGGAACTTCTCCATTTCTGTGACAGATGCCTATCAGGTGCAGCATGACCGGCATGCCAACAATATCTACAGTCATTTCCAGCTTTCCTCAGAAATAAAGGGACCTATAGAACAGCCCTTTTATTACTTCAATCCAGAAAACGTAAATGCTGAGCAGGATCTGGATGACTTGATGTTGACCCAGGGATGGAGAAAATTTGTCTGGGCTTCTAACAATCAGCTAGCAGAGTTACCTGAGTATCATTTTGAAGACGGACTTACCATTTCCGGGCAGGTGGCTTCGCTGAAGAGAAAACCGGAACAGGAACCCCAATTACTCACCATGATGATCAGTGGTACCATGGGTGTTCCTGAGGTGATTGAAGGTGAAGTGGATAAAAATGGCGGGTTTGCATTCAGCGGCCTCAATTATATGGATTCAGTGGCTGTTTTTTTACAAGCCTATTCCGAGAGGCAGAAGCGCTCTGGGGAAACTGTTCAACTTAAATTCAACGAGGTCAGTTTCAATGAATACAAAAGCCCTGAATTTCAGGAAAGACCCCTTCTTTTGGACTTGGCATGTGAGCAGTTCGTAGACCAGGAAGATTACCTGGTCGAAATCAGTGAGGCAAACAATATGATGGAACAGTTCCTGCTCAGCCAGGAGGTGGAATTAGGGGAAGTCACGGTAAGGGGAATGCGGAGCAATAGAAAACTGGATCCAAGAACAATTCAGTATAGAGATAATCCGGAGGGACAATTGATTGTAACACCTGATTTATATCGCTATGATAATATCTATGATTTAATCCGAGGAAGATTTGCAGGGGTAGAAGTGAGAGGAGTAGTTGGTGGATTGGAAGGAGGTGGTCCTATTGTAATTATGAGAAATGGCGTTATTTCCGGGCCTGCCTCTGGTAACCCAACCATAGGTAGTGCTAGTTTTTTCATCAATGGAGTACCTGTTAATTCTCAAACTGCCGCCAATTTATTAGTTCCTGAAATAGAGAGGATTGATGTTTTACTAAGTTTATCGCGAACCTCAATATTTGGTGATCAAGGGAGAGGTGGGGTTATAAATATCCTAACAAAATCAGGAAACCCAGAGAGTTCCCAGGTTTTGATTGACCCCAAAGAAGGGATGGGAAATGCACTGCTTCTGACCAAAGGCTATGCTCCATTGAGACAGTTCTATACTCCCCCTCAAGTTCCTGAATTGGAAAGTCCTATAAGTATAGATTACCGCTCTACCGTATTTTGGAATCCATTTGTACAGGTAGGTGAAGACGGTAAAGCCTATATAGAATTTCTCCTCACCGATGGAAGTCCGGAAATTCAGGTGGAACTTCAGGGAGTTTCGGACCTAGGAGAACCTGTTTATGCCGTTCATAAATTTAAAGTTAGGGAAAGATGATAAAAAGGTTTCTACTTTCCATGGCAATTGCTATGACTGTACTTTGCCAAAGCTTCTCTCAGTCTGTGGTAAAAGGCAGGGTAGTCGATGCTGAAAATGGTGAAGCATTGCCTTTTGCCACCGTATTTATCAACAACACGACTTTTGGAGACATTACAGATCAAAATGGTGTGTTTGAAATCAATATACCTTTCGGAAATCATGAACTGGTTATAAGTTACCTTGGATATCAAACCTTTACTTTCCCGTTTAACACTACATCTTTACGGGAATTTTACGAATTCCGAATCCTACCTGAACCCATAGAATTGGAGGAGTCAGCAGTTTCTGAAAAAAGGGACAGGCAGTGGTATAGAAATTTGTCCATTTTCAAAGAAAAGTTTTTGGGAAAAAGTGTCAATGCTGATAAATGTAAAATCAAGAATCCCGAAGTGCTTATTCTGGATAGTGAAACTAAACCTGGATTTTTGATAGCCCGGGCTAAGGATATTCTTGAAATCGAAAACCCTAACCTTGGATACCTGATACGATATGTGCTCATGGGATTCGAATATGAGATAGAAAGTGGCAAAGTAAGCTTTGCCGGGTATCCCTATTTTATTGGTGAAAACATCCCCCCTCGAAAAATGCCAAGAATTCAAAAAAACAGGGAAAGGGCATACAAAGGCAGCATTACCCATTTCATGAGAAGCATATTTCAAGAAACTACTGAGAATGATGGATTCGAATTATTTGCTTCTGATAAAATGAAAGATAAATCGAACCCTGAAACAGGAAAAATTCTTGGAACTGAACTTATTCAAAAAACAGAAGACAATAAGGTGTTCCTTACTTATGACAAGCCTTTTTATGTGGTTTACAAAAATGAAAAAGAAGAGCCCAACTATAGAAATCTAGATGCAAGGGAAGGCCGGGCCATGTTAAATTTAACAGGGTTGGCAACAGCGACCGGAGGATATGAAGAAATCCTTCCCCAGAGTTCTATGATCCAAATGTTGGGGAAGGCCGTACAGATTTTTGAGAATGGCAGTTATTTTCATCCGCTTGATATTTACCTGGAAGGTTACATGGCATGGGAAAAAATTGCTGATTTAATGCCTTTTGAGTATGGAATGAATGACTGATTGGTATTCATCTTAACTTTGAATAGGGCTTGCTGAAAAAGGAGGCTAGCCTGAAAATTTCGAATTTTGAAATTTTCAAGTACACGCAAATCAAACTGGATCATTTAATAAGTTTGCACCTGCTTAAAAAGACAAGGCTTAATAAATGTAGTATTCATCAAAATTTAAAGAAATTATTTTCAAATTGGCGTTTTTCAGCACGCCCTAAATAGTTTCTCACTTTTCAGCCTTTTTACGCATCTTCATGGCTTGGACAAAAAACAATAATGCCCCTAATACCAGCACCAAAGCAGTCACCCAAGAAGGCAAATAGACTATTTGAAAGATAAACTGATTTACCAAAATCAATGGCATCAACAGGTAGAAGTAAAAATTGTATGGCTTTTCCATAAATATATGTTCAAATAATGGTAGAGGACTGCTGAAGTTACTGAGTTTTGGATTTTTTTATATTTATATACTCCTGAATAATCTGGATAACATTTGATATCAAAACAAATCCCATCGCAACGGCGGCTAAATGATTTCCTCTCATCAGACCCAAGACTATCAAGGTCATTGCAACAATCCCTAAAACAACATTAAAAATCAATATCCCTTTCATCTCAATCTTTTTCTTAAAAATAGTAATCTTTTTTATTTTTAAAATAATAGGTAATGGAGTTTTAAAAAAACGGCCCAGGTCAATAACCCGGGCCGTTTTCCCAATTCCAATTTTGGAATTCCAAATCATGTCTTGATTCTTATTTCTTGATTCTTGATTCTTATCTCTCGTTTCTAATCTCTCGCCTCCACGTTACCTTACCTGGTACATCGTACTTGGTACATTGTACTTGGTACTTGGTACAAATCCATCTTATGTGGAGCTTCTCTCTCTCGTTTCTAATCTCGGTCCCTGAGCCTGTCGAAGGGCTCGCTTCTCGTTTCTCGACTCCTACCTAAAGGTAGGCAAGCTCGTCTCTACTTCAGCTTCTTATACTTAATCCGCTTTGGTGTCACATCTCCCAAGCGCTTTTTCTTGTTTTCCTCATAATCGGAGAAGTTGCCTTCAAACCAATAAACCTGAGAATCTCCTTCAAAAGCCAGAATATGCGTACAGATCCTATCCAAGAACCAACGGTCGTGGGAAATAATCACTGCACAGCCTCCAAAGTTTTCCAAGGCTTCTTCCAAAGCCCTTAGGGTGTTTACATCCAAATCGTTGGTAGGTTCATCCAAAAGCAACAAGTTGCCACCTTCCTTCAAGGTGATGGCCAAGTGTACCCTGTTGCGCTCACCGCCGGATAGCACACCCAATTTCTTTTCCTGATCCGACCCTGCAAAATTAAATTTGCTCACATAAGCCCTGGCATTGACTTCTTTATTGCCCAATTTCATCAACTCATTGCCTTCGGAGATGGCCTGATAGACCGTCTTATTGGGATCCAAGTTATCATGTTCCTGATCTACGTAAGCCAGTTTGACCGTTTCTCCAATTTCAAAATGTCCGGCATCTGCTTTTTCCTGTCCGGTAATCAATTTGAAGAGGGTGGATTTACCGGCACCGTTTGGCCCGATAATTCCTACGATACCACCTTGGGGCAGGCTGAAGGAAAGGTTTTCAAAAAGCAATTTGTCCCCATAAGATTTGGACACGCCATTCACCTCAATCACTTTTGCTCCCAATCTTGGTCCTGGAGGGATGAAAAGCTCCAATTTGGCCTCTTTTTCCTTGGACTCTTCGGAGACCAACTTGTCATAAGCAGAAAGACGGGCCTTACCTTTTGCCTGTCTGGCCTTTGGCGCCATGCGAATCCACTCCAACTCCCTTTCTAGGGTCTTCTGACGTTTGGACTCAGTTTTTTCTTCCTGCTTTAATCTGTCCTGCTTTTGTTCCAACCAAGAGGAATAGTTCCCCTTCCAAGGAATGCCTTCTCCCCTATCCAATTCCAGAATCCAACCAGCTACATTATCCAGGAAGTAACGGTCGTGGGTCACGGCAATCACCGTTCCTTTATATTGCTGTAAATGTTGCTCCAACCAAAGGACAGACTCCGCATCCAGGTGATTGGTAGGTTCGTCCAACAACAACACATCCGGTTCCTGTAAAAGCAGTCGACAAAGCGCTACCCTTCTCTTTTCTCCACCTGACAGGTTACCCACAAGCGCCTCACTTGGCGGAAGTCTTAAGGCGTCCATGGCCCTTTCCAACATGGTATCCAATTCCCAGGCATTGGCAGCATCCAACTTCTCCTGTACTTCTCCCTGCTTTTGGATCAGTTTGTCCATGGCATCCGGATCTTCCATGATGGCAGGATCCATGAATTTCTCATTGATTTCTTCAAATTCTTTGAGCAGCCCTACCGTCTCGGCAACAGCCTCTTCCACGATATCTTTGACTGTTTTGGTAGGATCAAGCTGGGGTTCCTGTTCCAACATCCCTACAGAGTATCCTGGTGACCACACCACTTCACCCTGGAAGTCTTTGTCCACACCAGCAATAATTCTCAGGAGAGAGGATTTACCGGAGCCGTTCAAACCCAGGACTCCGATCTTAGCTCCGTAGAAAAAGGAGAGGTAAATATCTTTTAAAACTTTTTTCTGTGGGGGGTAGATTTTTGAAACACCCGCCATAGAAAATATGATTTTTTCGTTGCTCATAGCTATTTTTGATAGGATTATTAGATCTCTGGGGACAAAGATGGCAAAAATAGGGCTTTCTTAGGATAAATGCTTTTGAATTAATTAATTTGCAGAAAATAACAAGGACTACCACACAACCTATTAAATCGCAATGGAGCATCCATACGGGTACATTAAAGATAACAAGGTTTATCTCAGGGGTTTTTTGAATCAGCCGGACAGGGTGATTGGAGAAGTAAAGGAAGATGAAGCTTCCACGATCAAGTATTTTGAAGACAGATTTGAGTCTTTAAGAGAAAAGATTGAAGCCTTAAAGAAAGATATCGAGGAGAACCAAAATAAGGGTTCATTTTTGATGAAACTCATTCACCTCAAGGAATCACTATTGGCATATGATGCATTGGGTGATTTTGTACCCATTATAGAAGATCTGGAAAAAGTTCAGGTTTTCCTGGAGGATATTATTCAAAAAAACAGGGCCAGAAATCTGGAAGTCAAGCAAGGGCTTATTCTTGAAGCCGAGGCAATGAAAAACAGTACAGACTGGAAGGAAACTGCTGAAGCATTAAAGAACCTGAAAATGCGCTGGATCAAAACTGGTCCAGTAGAAAAAGAATTTGAAGAGGAAATTGAAACCAAATTCAATCAGGCCGTAGACACCTTTTTTGATAACAGGAAACATTACTTTGAAGAATTGGCCATTCAGGCAGAACAAAACATCAAAGTGTACGAGGATTTGGTCAGGCAGGCCCAAGCAGCCTTCGACAATCCTGATGCTAAACAAGCTTTTGAAATCTCCAAAAGGATTCAGAAAGAGTGGAAGGCTTCCGGTAAAGTTCCTGCTGAAAAAAGACAACCACTTTGGGATGAATTCTCCAAACTTAATAACCGGATTTTTAGTCGCTACAAGAGGACTTTGCAAAGTGGGCCTCAGATGAAACCCTGGGAGTTGATCAAAAAGATGGAGGCCATGACAGAAGAAATGAAAAAATTGGCCAAATCTGAAACAAATCCTATGGTGATTTCGTCTGCCAAGAGACTTCAAGCAGATTGGAAAAGACTTCCTCAGAGAAAACCTCGGGAGGTCAATTTGGTGATGCGTTCTTTTACTTTCTTTTCTGAAGTAGTTTTTGAAAAATTGTTCTTGGACAAATTGGCAAATTCCAAATATCCTGATTTTGACCAGAAAGATATGGCTGAGCAAAGTAGGATCAAAGCCTCTATTTTAAAGGATTTGATTTACCGGGATGAGAATGAACTCAAAACGATCAAGGACAATGCTGAGAATTTCAGGACTCAGGAAGCTGATTTTGAAATAATGCTGAGAAGAAAGATAGGTGCCTTCAAAAGAAAAATTGATGTGAAAAATTTCATCCTGAAGGAACTTTCAAATAAATAATGAGTTAACAATTGAAAATTTAAAACAATTTCTATTTTTGCGTGCCGTTAAGGCGGTAATCATAAACTCTGAAAATTATGTATTGGACACTAGAACTGGCATCTTATCTTGAAGATGCACCTTGGCCTGCCACTAAAGATGAATTGATCGATTATGCAATTCGTTCAGGTGCTCCTTTGGAAGTTGTCGAAAACCTCCAAGAATTGGAAGATGACGGCGAACCTTACGAAAATATCGAAGAAATTTGGCCTGATTATCCTACAAAAGACGACTTCTTTTTTAACGAAGACGAATACTAATTTCCAGCCCCTTTACCAAAGGGGCTTTTTATATACCTAGTACTTTTTTCAGCTTGATGTAGCCATTTTTGCTGACGGGAATTTTTTCTCCTTTGCGAAGCAACAAAATGAACCCCTCCTTTTCATAAGGTTCCAACTTCACTATTTCTGAAACCTTCACCAAATAAGAGCGATGAACCCTTACAAATTCATCGGAAGGAAGCGATTGTTCATAGGATGTCAGGGTTTTGTTCTTTAAAAATTTCCCTTCATCGGTATGTATGTTTACATAATCATCATTGGCTTCCAAATACCGGACAACAGTAACAGGGATGATTTTGATTTCCCCTTTTTCTTTTAATACAATCCTGCTCAATGATTCCGGATTGGATGATATGGCTTGCTGAGAAAGGTTTTGGTTAATCTTTGTCATGGCTTGGGCAAACCTGCTTTTAGAAAAAGGTTTCAACAAGTAGTCCACGGCCGCATTATCAAAAGCCTTCACGGCATATTGGTCATAGGCTGTGGTAAAAATAATCGCAGGTGGGGACTCCAAGAGTTCCAGCAGTTCAAACCCATTGATCTTGGGCATTTCAATATCCAGAAAAATAAAATCAGGTTGGTGGGTCTGAATGGCCTTCATTCCATCAAATCCATTGTGAACCACGGCACAGACCTCCACCTCAGGATAGTCCATCAGATATTCCTTAATAATGGTAGTCGCCAAAGGCTCGTCATCAATGATAAGGGTTTTTAGTCGCATATTGTGGAATAGTAAGATTTACAAGAAAATGTTCCTTCTTTTGTACCACCTTGATTAGGTCTGCTCTTCCGAAAAGAAGCTCCAACCTCCTTCTGACGGCCTCCAACCCAAAGCCACTTCCTTTGGGTTGACCGGCATTGGGATCGTAAGGATTTTCAACACTAATGGTCAAATTAGAATCTTTGGCCGTGATTTGTATCTTAATCTGCACCTCTCCGGTCAAACCATACAGTCCATGTTTGATGGCATTTTCCAGAAGAGGCTGAATCATCAATTGGGGAATTTGGCCATGCTTGGCTTCCTCATCGATTTGGATGCTCACATTTAACCGGTCCCCGAACCTCACTTTTTCAATATAAAGAAACCTGTGGATCTGGGAAATTTCTTCTTCCAAATCCACCCATTGATGGACATCTTTTCTAATGGTACCTCTGAGAAAATCTGCCAACTCCACTGTCATCTCCCTTGCCTTGTCCGGCTGAGACTTCACCAAGGCAGAAATAGAATTGAGGCTGTTAAAAAGAAAATGTGGCTGTAGCTGCTGCCTCAAATGGTACATTTCAGCCTCTTTGGCGAGTTTATCGCTATGCAATTCCCTTTCCTTCACCCTTTGTTGATCTTCCAACTTCCCCATAAGGATTAAAAGAACGGTCCAAAACTGAAACAGCATGTAGAAATAGAAGCCCTTTAGGACACTGGCTTTTTGGACGAAATCAAAGTAGGCGGCAGACTCCTTCCAAAGTAAAGTCACCACCCAATAGTGAAGATAGGTCATCCCTGCCGAAAAAATCAAAGGCATTGCTATGGCTATCCAAATTTGCCCCTTCTGAGGATTGTAATAATTGAAAACATTCCCCAATAACCAGCCACCTACAAGAATACTACTACCCTGTAGCATGGATTCTGTTAAAGCTGTGGACAATGACAGCCCATAATAAACCAAAATGGCAGCGATCATAAAAATCCAGCTCAAACATACGAGTAGGATTCTGATCCAGTATTTTTTGATGTTTTTTTCAAACAAAGGCATGGGCAGAAAAATAAAAACCTGTCTTCCCCGAAGTGAGTTTCCGGGAAAGACAGGTTCAAATTACTAAAAGGATTTGATTTCCAAGCCACCAAAAACCACAGAACCGTAGATTTTCAACACCTTGCTTTTATCCACTGCTGCAGGATTGTATATCCTTTTGTCTTCCACTCCAGCAGCAAAGATGGTCCCGATATTCACCTGAACATCCCAGTGGGGAGGTACCACCAGCTTGACCCCACCAAAGGCCACTTCCAAATTGATTGAAGCCTGACCATCTATATCCGCTTGGGAAAAGTCAATATCGGTTCCCCCAAAAATGGCAGACACCTTTCCTCCCTTGAAATTCTTGGAAAAGATTCTTCTTTGAATTCCGGTAAACAAGGCTTGTGCATTCAGGACTTCCTCATGATCGAAGCCGGAAAAGTTGGTAGCAGAAGCCCCTATCTGGTCAGAGGCAGTAGATTCTCCAAATGAGCTTGTTTTTTCCTTATTGTAGCTTCTGAAAAAGTCCTCATTGAACCGTTGATTGTCCCGGCTCTTTTTGAAAATCAGATAAAGGCCAAAGAGAATCAATCCACCTGGAATCAGATAAGGTCTGATTTCAAAGGGAAAAATGAAAAACTTTTGCACAAGGAAAACTGAACCGAAAATGACCAGAAAGAAGCCAAAACCATTTTGAAAGTTATGCCTGACCAAAATCACCAAGCCTATGGCTATAAAAAGCATAGGCCAGGAAATGAACCAAAAAGGGAATACAAAGCCCACTGCCTTAAGGAGCAATACCACTCCCACCAACAATACGATCAAACCTGCAGTCAGGTCTGAGTTACCGGTTTTAATTTTTTTATTTGCCATCGCTGTAGTGTTTAGAATAAATTATACTCCAAAACTACCGCGTACCTTCAAAAGTACGGAGAGGAAATAGGCTGATCTTGATGTTTTCTCGGTAAATGTCGGAATTCCCTCGGTAAACGAACGTTTTATTTTTTACTGACCAGGTAAGCCGCATATTCCAAATCCTCTCTGGTAGTAATCTTGATATTTTCCAGGTTACCGGGAATCAGACTTACCTGCCAGCCCTGATGTTCATAGACAGTGGCATCGTCAGTAAACGCAAATGACTCTTCCACCTCAAATGCCTTCTTGATTTTCTTTAGCTGAAAGGTCTGCGGGGTTTGAACCAAACGGAATTCATTTCTATTTTGAAAGGCGGAACTACCGGAAGCTGCTACCTTTCGGATGGAGTCCTTGAGCTCTACCACAGCGATCGCACTTCCTGTCAATTGAGCGGTCTGAAAACTTTGCTGAATAACTCCTGTATCGACAAAGGGTCTGACACCATCATGAATGGCTACCAAGCCCTCGGTGTCTGCAATGGCATCCAATCCATTTTTTACAGATTGAAAACGCGATTGTCCACCAGCCACCAATAGATGGGGGACATCAAAATTATATTGCTGACAGAGGCTTTTCCAATAATCAAAGTCAGCACCTGGAATCACCAGAATTAGTGACAGGCTAGGGTCAAACCCACGAAATTTCGCTAAAGTGTGCATTAAAATTGGACGGTTACCGATAGGAAGGTACTGTTTGGCAATTGGAGCCCCTAGACGGGTCCCACTTCCCCCTGCAACAATCAAAGCATATCTCTTCATTTCTGTATAAAGGCTATGGACAACCAAAAGTACACTTTGCTTTGGAATTACAGCAAACCTATTATTAAAAAGACCTGCCGGATGGGGCAGGTCTTCGTATGGTTTTACTCAACAGAAATTGGATCAAAGGATCAACATGGCATCTCCATAAGAGAAGAACCTGTATTTTTCCTTTACTGCCTCCTTGTAAGCCTTCATGATCAAATCATATCCACCGAATGCAGCTGCTGTCATCAAAAGGGTTGACTCCGGCAAATGGAAGTTAGTGATCAAGGAATTGGCGATTTTAAAATCATAAGGAGGGATGATAAACTTATCCGTCCAGCCACTGCTCAATTTCAGTCTGCCATTGGCAGTGACAGAAGATTCAATGGTTTTCAAAGTCGTAGTACCTACTGCCACCACTCTTTTTTTATTGTCCAGGGCTTCATTGACCAGCTCTACGGTTTTCTCAGGAATATCATAATTCTCAGAGTCCATTTTGTGCTTGGTCAAATCCTCGACATCTACTTGTCTGAAGGTTCCCAAGCCTACATGCAAAGTAATCGGTGAAACAGCCACCCCTTTAAGCTCCAATCTTTTTAGCAAATGCGGAGTAAAGTGCAAGCCTGCAGTCGGCGCTGCCACAGCACCCACATTTTTTGCAAAAATGGTCTGATACCTTTCTCTATCTTCTGGTTCAATCTTTCTTTCAATGAATTCTTTCAGAAGGGGCGTTTCTCCCAAAGTATCAATGGTCTTATAAAATTCCTCGTCAGAACCATCAAACAAAAACCTGATTGTTCTTCCTCTGGAAGTGGTATTGTCAATTACTTCGGCTACCAGATCACTGTCACCAAAATACAATTTGTTGCCCACCCTGATTTTCCTGGCCGGGTCAACCAATACATCCCAAAGCCTTAAATCAGGGTTAAGTTCTCTTAACAGGAATACCTCAATCTTGGCACCGGTTTTTTCCTTGTTTCCATAAAGCCTGGCAGGAAAGACCTTCGTATCGTTCATCACAAATACATCTCCTTCCCCAAAATACTCTATGATATCCTTGAAAACACGATGCTCGATTTCACCGGTTTTCCTGTGAACCACCATCAATCTGGATTCGTCACGGTTGTCTGTTGGATAAAGAGAAATGAGCTTTTTAGGAACGTCAAGTTTAAAGTCTGATAACTTCATATAGTTTGATAGGTAATTGCTTACTTATTTCTGATAAGATTTATTTTAAAAAATGCAAAGTTAACAATAAAAATTCCGAATTCTACCTATCTTGTGAATTAGTTTTTAACAGATTACGAAAAGGAAGTGGTATACGTCAAACTGATTTGGGAAAGTATCCGGTTTGCCCTGCAGGCCCTGAAGTCCAATCTCACAAGAACAATCTTGTCCCTATTGGGGGTAACAGTGGGCATTTTTGCCATCATTGCAGTATTCACGCTAGTGGATTCCTTGGAAAAAAACATCAAATCCAGCTTTAGTTTTCTGGGAAGCAATGTAGTAACAGTAAACAGGTTTCAATTTGTGGGGGGACCAGACTACCCATGGTGGAAATATTTCAGGAGACCTTATAATACATTTGGAGAATACGTTTTTCTGAGAGATAAATTGAGAACTGCGGAAGCCGTGACCTTTTCCGCCTCAGCCAACACTACTGTACAGGCAGGCAGCAATTCCTACAAAGGAAGCAACCTTACAGGGATCGTTTTCACTTACAAAGATGTCTATGATATCCCTATTGAAAGCGGAAGATTTTTCACTGAACTGGAAGTCAACGCCAGCAGGAATGTAGCACTGATAGGGGTAAAAATTGCCAGCACGCTTTTCCCCGGAAGAGATCCGCTGGGAAAAGAACTGAAAATTAAAGGAAATAAATTCGTCGTCATTGGCGTCTTCGAGGAAGAAGGTGAAGGCTTATTTGAGATTGCCTCTAAAGATGAAGCGGTGATGATTCCTTATGGAAGCTTTACGAAATTATATTACGTAGGACAAAACGGAATAGAACCCAGTATAGCTATAAAAGGAAAAGAAGATGACATAGGCATGATTGCCCTGGAGAATGAACTCATTGGTTTGCTAAGGGCAAAAAGAGGTTTAAAGCCTACCCAGGAAGACAACTTCTCCTTGAATAAGTCAGAATTTATCATGAATACCATTGGGTCTATTTTTGATGTGATCTCTGCAGCAGGTTGGGTGATCGGAGGTTTCTCTATATTGGTAGGAGGATTTGGTATTGCCAATATCATGTTTGTATCTGTGAAGGAAAGGACCAATATCATTGGAATCCAGAAATCCCTAGGGGCCAAAAATTATTTCATCCTGTTCCAATTCCTTTTTGAAGCCGTGTTTTTAAGTCTAATTGGCGGAATAGCAGGTATACTTATCGTCTATGCCATCACCTTTATCCAATTGGGGTCACTGGAACTGGTGCTTTCCTTTAAAAATATCATATTGGGATTAGGGATTTCTTCGGCCATTGGTGTGGTTTCGGGAATTGTACCGGCCACCCTTGCAGCCCGGTTAGATCCTGTAGAAGCCATTCGGGCGGCTTGATACATCACCACAAAGACAAATGAATAATAAAAGTAAGTAAAAGGCGGCCAATATAGCCGCCTTCTACATTTTGAAATAATCAATTCAGGTATTAATCCTCTTCACCGAGTTCTTCTTTCAATGAACCTGTTCCCAACCCTGCTTTTTCCTTGATTTTTCTTTCCAGTTCTTCCATTAATTCCGGATTGTCCAACAAAAGGTTCTTCACTGCATCTCTTCCTTGGCCTAGTTTATTGCCTTCATAGGAGAACCAAGAACCCGCCTTTTTGATGATGTCAAACTCCACGCCAAGATCAATGATTTCTCCCACCTTGGAGATCCCCTGACCGTACATAATATCAAACTCAACCACTTTGAACGGAGGAGCGACCTTGTTTTTCACTACTTTTACTTTGGTCCTATTGCCCAGCACATTGTCTGCGCCTTCTTTGATCTGACCGATTCTCCTGATGTCCAATCTTACTGAAGCATAAAACTTCAAGGCATTACCACCTGTAGTCGTTTCAGGGTTGCCAAACATTACCCCAATTTTATCCCTCAATTGGTTGATAAAAACACAGGCACATCCTGTTTTGTTGATGGCACCAGTCAATTTCCTGAGCGCTTGGGACATCAACCTGGCCTGAAGGCCCATTTTGCTATCCCCCATATCGCCTTCCAATTCACCTTTTGGCACCAAGGCAGCCACAGAGTCAATCACGATAATATCTATTGCCCCAGAACGGATCAGGTGCTCTGCAATTTCCAATGCCTGTTCCCCATTGTCCGGCTGGGAAATCAATAGGTTTTCGGTATCAATACCCAATTTCTCCGCATAGGTTTTATCAAAAGCATGCTCAGCATCGATGAAAGCTGCAAGTCCCCCTGCTTTTTGTGCTTCCGCAATACAGTGCATGGTCAGCGTGGTCTTACCTGAAGACTCCGGCCCGTAGATTTCTATGACCCTGCCTCTGGGAATCCCACCAACTCCCAACGCCATATCCAAACCCAGCGATCCTGTAGAAATGGCAGGAATATCCTGAACAGTATTGTCACTCAATTTCATCACGGTACCCTTGCCATAAGTTTTTTCCAACTTATCTATGGTCAACTGTAGGGCTTTCAATTTTTCAGTATTTGCACTCATACGCTTTTGTTAAAAAGACTTAATTAATGATTCTATTCTATTGCTTACTATTCCTAGACCCAACTCTTACAAAAAGGTTTACGTATTTCTTTTTGTGAACAAAAACCAGGCTTCTTCAATATTTTGCTAATATTGGAATAAAGTTTGAAAAGCTTCCAGTGTAGCTATTAAATTAATGAAAAATCGCTTAATAAAGTCAGTAATTGTCGCATTTTTTTTCACCTTGTTGGGATCAGGTGCATTAGCACAAAAAAACGTTGCTTTCAAACAAGGAGAGGAATTGACCTTTAAGGTGAGTTTTGGTTTTTTAAATGCTGCGGAAGCCAAAATGATTGTTCAACCCAATGTCGTCAGTATGAATAATCGCCCTACTTATAAGATTGACGTATTCGGGCAGACCTTGGGCGTGTTCAAGCTTTTCAAAGTCAATGACAATTGGGGAAGCTATTTGGATACTGCCAAAATCATCCCATATCAATCCTACAGGCACATTGAAGAAGGGAATTACCGCAAACACGAGCGTGTTATTTTTGACCATCAGAAAAAAAATGCCCACGTGCGGTTGTATGATAGGGACAACAAAGAAGTGGTAGACACCAAGGACTATCCTATTCCTGCCAATGTACAGGACATTGTAAGCGGATTCTATTTGCTACGAACCATGGACCTTAAAAACCTCAAAAAAGGCGAAACGGTATCTATTCAAGGTTTTTTTGACAAGGAACTGTATAACCTAAGGCTTGTCTATGGAGGAAAGGAGACCGTAGATACCATAATGGGAAAAGTAGACACTTTCGTCTTTTCACCAATCATGCCCAAAAACAAGCTTTTTCGAGGAGAAAAGCCCATCACCGTCTGGGTAACTGATGATAAGAATAAAATCCCTGTAAAGATTAAGGCCAAACTTTTCGTCGGTTCTCTGGATATGGAAATCACAGACACCAAGGGCCTGCGTAATAATTAATTTACACTCTGGTAATACTCGGTTAACATTGGACTGGGTAATAAAAATTTTATGTTGTATTTTGTTATCAATTCGGTTAAAAATCAATTTATGTGAAGCCTTTTTCTAACTTAGCGTCACATTAACACAACATTTATCCCTTCACAGGAAATGAGTGACAAACCAAAAGTTAAAGTGCTTGTCGTTGACGATGAGCCAGACATTGTAGACCTACTCACCTATAATTTGAAAAAAGAGGGTTATGATGTAGAATCTGCCGAAGATGGTGTGAAGGCAGTAAAGGTAGCCTCCAAATTTTTACCCGATGTAATTTTATTGGATATCATGATGCCCAATCAGGATGGTGTGGAAACCTGCCGTCAGATCCGGGATATTCCAGAACTCAAAAACGCCTTTATCATCTTCCTGACAGCCCGTTCGGAAGAATATTCAGAAGTCGCTGCCTTTGATGTGGGGGCAGACGATTATATCACCAAGCCCATCAAGCCGAGGGCATTGATGAGCAGAATAGCAGCCTTATTCAGAAGAGAATCTAAAAAAGAGCAGGAATTCACCCAAATCAAAATCAAAGACCTGATCATTGATCGGACGAGTTATACCATCGATAAAAGCGGGAAAACCATCACTTTACCGAAAAAAGAATTCGAACTTTTGTATTTCCTTGCTAAAAACCCTAATATGGTATTTAGTAGAGATGACCTGTTGCAAAACATCTGGGGCGCTGATGTCTTTGTACTGGCAAGGACGGTGGATGTCCACATCAGAAAAGTAAGGGAAAAAATCGGAGATGATTACATCACTACTGTGAAAGGAGTAGGATATAAGTTCGACCTGAATTAATTTATGCTGACCACTTCCCGTGGAATTTCCTTAGTTTTATCAATCGCTATCGCTGCACTGACGGTAGCGTTTTTGTTGTTATTGGATGATGCCACGCCTACCTTATTGTTGGTTGCCGGAGCTATTTCCTTTTCCGTGGCCTACATCTTGATGCAGGTTACTTTGGAATTCCTGATATTTAAGGAAATCAGTAACATCTATGGGGTCTTGGAAAAAATCCAGAAAAAAGATTATTCTTCCATTCCCGACAAAAACGAGAGACTTTCTATTTCCCCTTTACGAAAGATCAACAAAACCATTAATACCTACGCACAGACAAAAAATAAGGAGATCGAGGCCCTGCAAAAAAATGCCGAATTCCGCAGAGAATTCATTGCTGATATTTCCCATGAGCTGAAAACCCCCATTTTTGCTGCCCAGGGCTATATCCATACTTTATTGGACGGGGCCGTGGATGACAAATCTGTGCGATTGAAATTTTTGAAGCGGGCCGCCAAAAGCCTCAACGCCTTAGACAAACTGGTGCAGGACCTGCTTACCCTCAATCAGATGGAAAGTGGCGTAATCAAATTCCACTTTGAATCCTTTGACTTAAAAGAAGTCATCCATGAGGTGATTGAAGAGCTGGAACAAAAAGCTGCCAAAAGGGACATGCTGATCCGCTTCTATTACGACAAGGAAAAAGCTTACCGTACTTTTGCAGACAAGGACAAGATTTTCAGGGTATGCCAAAACCTTATCTCCAATGCCATCAAATACAATAATGACGGCGGGGAGGTGGAAGTCCATCTGAAAGCACAAAAAAATCATGTCACCGTAGAGGTGAAGGACAATGGTAAGGGCATCCCGCCGGAAGATTTGAAGCGGATATTTGAACGTTTTTACAGGGTGGAGAAAAGCCGGTCACGGGAAGGCGGGGGAACAGGCCTTGGATTGGCCATCGTCAAACATATCCTAGAAGGACACAAAAGCAAGATCTCCGTAAGCAGCACCGTGGGTAAAGGCTCTATTTTTAGTTTTGATTTACCTTTGGAGAAGTTGGAAGGGTAGAAGCGAGAGTTTAGATTTAAGACACAAGAAGCAAGACACAAGACACAAGAAGCAAGACACAAGAAGCAAGACACAAGATGGGGCATTGTTGACCTTTGGGGTTTCCAAAATCCTGAAGGTCTGGATGGAGAAGATACAAGCAAGAGGCAAGACCAAACCCTGGACTATTTGATGTTGACCTTCATACAAAATCGCTTAATCACCTAATCACTAATATTATCACTTTTTTATTTCTTCAACTCAACTTTATTCTCTAATTTTGCGCCCTCATTGGGAGTAGCGCTGCATGAAAAAAATTGATTTTAAGGACTTGATTCTGTTTGAAAACGAGGATTACCTTGTCATCAATAAGCTTCCCTATTTATCGACATTGGACGACAGGCATGAAGCACAAAACATCCTGGATTTGGCCAGAACGTACACCCAAGATGCCCAGGTGTGTCACCGACTGGACAAAGAAACATCAGGTTGCCTGGTTATAGCCAAACACCAAGAGGCTTATCGGAATATAGCGATACAGTTTGAAGACCGAAAAGTCAACAAAATCTATCATGCAGTGGTGGAAGGCGTACACGAGTACAAAGAGGTACTGGTAGACCGCAACATCCATGCGACCAATAAAGGCATCGCCAAGATAACCAAAGAAGGCAAGCCTGCACAGACCATTTTCAACACCCTCAGGACTTATTATTCCTACAGCTTAGTGGAATGTAAGCCCATCACAGGGAGACTGCATCAGATAAGGGTTCATTTGGCCCATTTGAAGTCACCCATCTGCGGGGATGAAATGTATGGAGGCAAACCGCTTTATTTATCTTCTTTAAAAAGGCGATTTAACCTCAAACAAGGTACAGAAGAATTGCCCATCATGCAGCGGGTATCGCTTCATGCCTATGCCATTGGCTTCGAAGGATTAAATGGAGAGCGGATAGAAGTAGTCGCTCCTTACCCCAAAGACTTCGATGTATTGGTCAGGCAACTGGAAAAAAACCGCTAACTCATAGAAAATGTGGGTAATAAATTGGTTTCTTTTGCAATAAAAAGAAATTACTTCTATCTTTGTGTCCCTTTTTGAGGGTGAAGTATATTTAACAAGCTAATAATTAAACATTTACACAGTGGATACATTAAGCTACAAGACCAAATCAGCAAATGCTGCTACTGTAGAGAAGAACTGGGTGGTAGTGGATGCCCAGACTGCAGTTTTAGGTAGATTTGCGAGTGAGGTTGCCAAAATCCTAAGGGGTAAGCATAAGCCTTATTACACCCCTCACGTGGACTGCGGAGACAACGTGATTGTCATCAATGCAGACAAGGTTAGGTTGACCGGTAGAAAAATGGACGAAAAAGTTTACGTTCGTCATACCGGCTACCCAGGTGGACAGCGCATTTCTACACCAAAATTGTTGAAGCAAAAATCTGCTTCTATTTTGGTGGAAAAAGCAGTCAGAGGAATGTTGCCTAAAAACAGATTGGGCAGACAGTTGTACAGAAATCTTTACGTTTACAACGGCGCGGAGCATCCTCATGCTGCACAGCAACCTAAAGAAATCAAATTCTAATCTTAGCAGTTCATGGAAATTATCAATACAATCGGTAGAAGAAAGACATCTGTTGCAAGAATCTACATGAAGCCGGGAAAAGGAGAGATCACTGTTAACAACAGACCGATCGAAGTTTACTTCCCATTTGATCTGCATCAGATTGTAGTAAGACAACCTCTTGCACTTGTCGGTGTAGACGGTTCTTACGACATCAAAATCAATGTAGATGGTGGCGGTATCAAAGGACAAGCCGAGGCAGCCAGAATGGCTATCTCTAGAGCTTTGTGCGAATTTGATATCGAGCACAGACCAGCATTGAAAAAAGAAGGATTCCTTACCAGAGACCCAAGAATGGTTGAACGTAAGAAGCCAGGTAGAAGAAAAGCAAGAAGAAGATTCCAGTTCTCCAAGCGTTAATTTGGAATTGTACTTCATTTTATATCGAAACAATATCATTTATTAATGGCACAAATAGAATATAAAGACTTACTGGATGCTGGTGTTCACTTCGGACACTTGACGAGAAAGTGGGATCCAAGAATGGCGCCGTACATCTTCATGGAGAAAAACGGTATCCATATCATTGACCTAAACAAAACGCTTGTTTGCCTCGAAGAAGCATCCAATGCAATCAAGCAGATCGTTCGCTCAGGAAAAAAAGTAATGTTCGTCGCTACCAAAAAGCAGGCGAAAGACTTGGTCGCTGAGGAAGCAAAAAGGTTGAACATGCCTTTCGTAACCGAAAGATGGTTAGGTGGTATGTTGACCAACTTCGCTACTATCCGCAAGTCCTTGAAGAAAATGTCTTCCATCGACAAAATGATGAAAGAAGAGGCTTACAAGAACCTGGCGAAGAAGGAGCGATTAATGATCACCAGACAAAGAGAGAAATTGGAGACGGTATTGGGCGGTATCGCTGACCTTACCAGACTACCTGCCGCTTTGTTTGTAGTAGACATCAAAAGAGAGCACATTGCTATCGCAGAAGCTCAAAAGCTTGGTATCCCTGTTTTCGCATTGGTAGATACAAACTCCAACCCTAACGAGGTGGATTTCCCTATCCCAGCCAATGACGATGCGTTCAAATCTATCTCTTTATTGGTGAAGGCGTTTGGTGCAGCTATCGAAGAGGGTCTTTCCGAAAGAAAGAAAGACAAAGAAGAAGCTAAACTTTCTGAAGAGGAAGAAGCTAAGAAAGCTGTAGATGCTGGATCTGAAGAGTAATCCACATTGAAATAATATACAATACAAAGAATTGAACATGTGGTCTTGGCCTGTGTTCAATTTTTTGTTTTTACCAAACCTTTGAGGTTTTTCAGATTCTTTTGGTCTAAACTTACAATAGTTTAAACCTCCAAGGTTTCATCTTGAGATACTGTCCAATTTCAAAAGTTGACAGGTCTCGCTCAAAAAAATAGAAAAAGTTTAATCTCATAAATTAACGAAAACAATGGCTATTACTGCACAAGAAGTAAACAAACTGAGACAAATGACCGGTGCCGGTATGATGGACTGTAAAAAAGCCCTAACCGAAGCAGAAGGAGATTTTGAAAAAGCTATCGATATTTTAAGAAAAAAAGGACAGAAAGTTTCTGCTTCCAGGGCTGATAGAGAAACCAAAGAAGGTACTATCGTTACTCACGTAAGCAAAGATGGTGCTACAGGTACTCTTTTGTCATTGACTTGCGAAACTGACTTTGTTGCCAAAAACGACGAGTTTGTGGCTTTTGCCAATACCCTTTTAAACCTGGCTGTGTCAAACAACGCCAACTCTGCTGAAGAAGTAAATGCGCTTCCATTTGAAAACATTACCGTAGCTGAGAAAATCGTAGAGATGACTGGTAAAATCGGTGAGAAAATCGAAGTTTCTCATTTTGAAAAAGTCACAGGTGAAGTAGTAGTTCCTTACATTCACTCCAACGGTAAATTGGGTGTGTTGGTAGCCTTGACCAATACCAATGGTGCTGCTGTGGAAGAAGCGGGTAAAGATGTAGCCATGCAGATTGCAGCTATGAACCCTGTGGCAGTTGACAAAGATGGCGTTGATGCTTCTGTGGTAGAAAGAGAAATCGAAGTGGGTAAAGATCAAGCCAGACAAGAAGGTAAGCCTGAAGAAATGCTTGAAAAAATCGCTTTGGGCAAATTGAACAAGTTCTACAAAGAAAACACCTTGTTGAGCCAGGCATTCGTAAAAGACAACAGCAAGTCTATTGCACAGTACCTTGACGGGGTAAGCAAAGGCATGACTGTAGCTGCTTTCAAGAGAGTGTCTATCGGATAATATTAGAAGCAAGAAACAAGACTCAAGAAGCAAGACTTAAAGGTAGTCCCGAAGGATTTCGGGAAAGCAAGACTTGAGAAATTGGATATAAAGCTGACTTCGAAAGGGGTCAGCTTTTTTTATTTAATTTGGCCACGGCGTACTCGAGGGATTTAATTTTCTATGGTCTTTTTAACACCACTTTTAAAACCTCCTCAATAATCTCCTTATGGTCAAAGGCCAAATCGGGAAGCTGAGAAAGTGGAAACCAATGAACTGCAGCACTGTCCGATCCAGGTGCAACTTTACTTTTTTGCTCTTTGCTTACTTCAAAAAAATATACCACTGAAACGGTCCAACCTCTTGGGTCCCTGCCTTCTTTCCCAAAAACACCCACAAACTTGGCATGATCAGGTGACAATGCCAAATGGGTCTCCTCTTCCAATTCCCGTACACAGGCAGCCGTTACTTCTTCATATTCATCCACAAAACCACCCGGCAAAGCCCATTTTCCTTGATAAGGGTCCTTTTTTCTCTCAATTAGTAAAATAGATTGGTCTTCATTACAAATTACCACTGCATCAGTGGTCAGTGCCGGACGGGGAAAGGGGTAGGTAAAGGACATATACAATAACTAAATGATTTTCAGATAAGGTACAGTTACCAAATAAATATTACAAGCTAAATAAATTTTCAAAGGGGGATTTCGGAAGGCTAATGTCGGAATTCTTCAACGGGAATGGTCTTTAAACAATAGGGTGTTTCATTTGCGCTATGTAACAATTAGATATTTGCCAAATGACAATATAATAGTAAGGTATACACGCTATACGCCCAATACTATAGACGCATCAATATCCAATTTCCTGCTTATTTCCCTAGCGATTTGAAGGGTTGGCTCACTTTTCCCATTGAGGTATTCGCTGATTCTGGAGCTACTAACTCCAAGAAACTCAGCGAGGGCTTTTTGACTTAAGCCTCTTTCTTGCATTCGAAGTCTGATTGATTCTGCCAATGAAGGTGGCTGTATGGCATAATGCCTTTCTTCATAATCTGCCACCAAATCAGAAAGAATATTCAATTCCAAATAGCCTTTTGATTCCGGATTTTCAATGTGATCAGGGTTGGAAAGCAATTCTTCGATCCTTTCAAGAAGCGCATTATATTCTTTTTCAGACTTAATCATGGTTCAAATATTTTGGATGTCCTTTATCTTATCATACTCGGCATGGGTACCGATAAATCGGATATACACTTTCTTCGCATTAAATGAAATGATGACAACCAACCTGTATTTATTTCCTTTGATATTGAAAACAAAACGATGATTGCCTACATAATCTACAGAATTGAAATCTTTTTTTATATCACTAAGAGAAGTCCATTCCTTGTTACTTACTGATGCATACCAGAACCTTAATGGAATTTCAGCATCAGCATGTTTTTCCGAAAACTCTAGAATCCGCTTAAATGTGATTATTCTCATTAATGCATATAGATCATTACTTATTATTCCATATTACAAAACAAATTTACATATTTTGGAAATCGATTCTATTATTTCTATGCATATTTTTTAAGGACGGATTTTAGATGAATTGAAAGCCTGAAAAGCTGATCTGTGACACCCCAGACTGATGCTTGCAGAAGTCTGGGTAAATAAGGCAATAGTAAATCAGAGGCCTTAAGGGCCAATCTGTAGCAGATTGATCAAATTCCTTCAAATACTCCTGATGATAAAATATCGGTCCTTCAGACCTCAGGAACTGGAAATGCAAATTTACCCAGGATGCTATCCCGGGCTGTCACAGCACGGCCCTGCAGGCCTTTTCTTTGACCTTTAAAATGACTGAGACTTATAAAGTGAAAACTCCATCCTTTTCTGACTTTAACTAATTGTTGGACATAAAAGCTGACATCTATTAGCCTAAGCGCTCCAAACTGATCCTGACTCTACTTTTTCCTATTGCCACTTCGACAAGCTTGGATCGATATGCTCAGCACATCGCAGTGCATTGCTTTTTACTTGGCTCTTACGCCCCGGTGGATCTCTAGGAAACAAAAAACCACCCCCGGTACTCCAAGGGTGGCTCTTTAGGTGATACTACAACTTTTTTTACTCAACTACTCCAACCACTGCGGCTTGGTCGTTTTGATATTGGCCTGCAATTGGTTCAATAAATTATACAGACCAAAATAGGTCCTGTTAATATACAAACCATGTCTGGACCCCCTTGCCTGGCGGGATTTTTTGAACATTTTGTCATTGGAAATCCTGTCTCCCAATTGGAAGATTTGCTCAAAATAACGGTCATCCGCAAAATCAAAGCTATCCACATGGAAAGGCTTACCCAATAAGGAAATCATTTCCTTAAAAACACCTTTGAAATAGACCTTTTCAACTTCTGTATCCCTATCGGAAATAAACTCCAGGTTATAGAAAATCTGGTTCAGCTCCTCTTCATTGATCAATAAATCCCGCTTGATCAGGGAGAAATAACCATGATAGAAGTCTTCAGGCAGAATTTTTACACATCCGAAATCAATGATGCCCAACTTATTTTCCTTGGTAATGATAAAGTTACCGGGATGGGGATCCGCATGGACCTGCTGCAAGTTGTGTACCTGATGGTGGTAAAAATCCCATAGCGATTGGCCGATTTTGTTCTTGGCCTCTTGGGAAGGATTGGTTTCCAACCACTCTTTGATATGCTTCCCATCAATCCAGTCCATGGTGATGATCCGCTCAGAACTCATTCCTTCATAATATCCTGGGAAAGTCAAGCCTTCAATATGGCTGCAAGCCGCAGAAATTTCCAGGGAACGCTGTACTTCCAAAACATAATCGGTCTCCTCAATCAACTTCCCTTCCACTTCCTCCATATAATGGTCCAGTTCCTTCTCATTCATATTCAGCAGCCTCAAGGCAAAGGGACGCACCAATTTCAAATCAGAACTCACGGAATCAGCCACTCCTGGATATTGGATTTTAACAGCAAAAGTCTTTTCCCCTTTTGTAGCCTGATGTACCTGTCCAATAGAGGCTGCATTTACTGCAGACTTGGTGAAGGTATCATAGATTTGATCCGGGGTTTTACCAAAATACTTCTGGAAAGTTTTTACCACCAAAGGATAGGACAAAGGCGGCGCACTGTATTGCGCCATGGTGAACTTATCCTGATATGCCCTGGGCAGAATATTTTTGTCCATGGACATCATCTGCGCCACTTTCAGGGCAGAACCTTTCAACTGGCTGAGGGAATTGTAAATATCCTCTGCATTATTATTGTGCAACTCCTCTTTAGATAGGTTGGGGTTGACTACCTTTTTGGCATAATGCTTCACGTAGTTCCCACCTACCTTCGCTCCTGTACTGATAAATTTGGCAGCACGCTGCACTTTGGAAACAGGAATACTCTGCTGTTCCTTCACACTTCTTTCCATGAATTCCTGTGTTTATTTGTTCTGATATAAAAACTTGGCAAAATCAATAAAGGTATCCAAAGCGCTTTTACCCATCAGGTCAAAGGCCAGGTTTACCGACTTTTCAATGGCTGCATCTGTTTTCTCAAAGGAAGGAGAGGTATCCTTTAACCAGAATTGGAAGACAAACCATACCTGCAACCAAAGTGCTTCATCATACCTTTCGGTAATCAAAGGCCTATTGGCAATCTCCTCCGTCTCTTTTCCTTCCAAAATGATTTCATTGGCAAAATCCTTGAATTTGCTTCTGAAAGTCTTTACCTCCTCAGGCAATAATTTCTTAAAGTCCTTTTGGCCACCGTAGAGGGACAGGAGATAGGACCTGTTTTTTTTCAGTTCTTCCACCAGGGTAAAGAGGAAACCCAACAGTTTCTCTCTAGCGCTGTATTCTTTGAACACTTCCTGTGCTTCCAAATTCTGCAGGGTATCATCGAACAGTTTGCCCCAAACTGCTGATTTGATGGCCTCGAAAGAAGTGAAGTAGGCATAAAAATCCGCCTCATTCATCTTAAGTTCTTTGGCAAATTTATAAATAGACAAAGGCTCTGATCCGTTTTCCAACAAATGGTTGACATATCCTGTGATGATTTTGGTTCTTGGATCCAACTTACTTGTCTTCTTTGCTGCTGTATTTTCCATTGTGGTATTGTTTACTTCTGATATAACCCAGAAAGAGGAGTGGAAGTTTTGAAAAGGCATAGAAATCAGGGGGATTTTGAAAAAATATTTTTAGTTTTATAAGATATGTCTTTCGAGAATCGAAGATGGCCGATGCCCATAACAAAAAGAAATGGGGGTGGAATACTCCAGATGGATTAAAATATTTAAACTTCACTTATCCACGCCCCTAATGAGTTAGCTAGGCGAATATTTGTATCGGGTTTATACAAGTTGATAACAATTAAAATCTTTAATAAAATGAATACTAAATTATTTTTATTTTTTCTTCTTGCAATTTTAGTTTCTTGTTTAGATAATGATTCTGAGGAATGTATTGAATACAGACCAGAAAATGTGACAGAGGTAAACTCGCCATCATCAGGAAGAATAAATGAATCGATAGAAATTGAAGTTAAATTCGCGGTCTACAACGGGTGCGGAAAATTTGAAAAGTTTATTGAAAGTGGCAGCGAACAGTCAAAAATAATAGAGGTTCAAGCAAAGTATGAAGGTTGTATCTGCACAGACAATATTCCGATAATAACGGCTATTTATGAATTTACTCCCTCGATAATAGGAGAGTCCGAATTGAAATTCAAATCCGGAGAAACGGAATATATTACAGCAAATATTGCCGTGACAGATTAAAATTGTTGATAACACTATATAAAAACAATGCTCAAACCTGTCTTAAACCGAAATTTCGAGCTTGCTAGCAACGCCTGATTGTCCTGGGGACAATCAAGGTCGCTAGTTCGTACTATTTTATACGGGACGTTATGACTCATTGTAAAACGACAGAAGACTAAAAATGGATTCCCTCAGAATTGCACTACCACTCAAAAACTTTCCCTTGGAACAATCTTTGGACTTATTTAATATAGCAAGGCTAATGCTACCCTTATGAGATACCTTTGTTTCCTTTTCGCTCTTTCCTTCCTTGCTACCGCTACTTGGGCCCAAGACCGGGTCACCGGAAAAACATTTACTACCAGATCTGAAGTCATCGCGCAAAACGGTATGGCTGCCACCGCCCAACCCTTGGCCACGCAGGTGGCCCTGGATATCTTAAAAAAAGGTGGTTCGGCCATGGATGCTGCCATCGCCGCCAATGCGATGCTGGGCTTGGTCGAACCCAATGGCTGTGGAATCGGAGGAGATGTCTTTGCCATCATCTGGGATGCCAAAACCAAAAAACTTTACGGCTTTAATGGAAGCGGCCGTGCTCCTGAATTGCTGACGATGGATGTTTTCAAAGAAAAAGAGCTGAAAAATGTGCCCCTCCTTGGACCACTGCCAGTGACTGTTCCCGGTTGTGTGGACGGCTGGTTTGAGATGCACAAGCGTTTTGGGAAGTTATCCATGCAGGAAATCCTCCAGCCTTCCATCGACTATGCCAACAACGGATTTCCCGTCACCGAAGTGATTGCCTGGCAAATGAACGGTGTTTATCCAAAAATGCAGGACATTCCCGGTTTCCGAAAAACCTACATGCCCAATGGCGAAAATACCCCGAGAAAAGGAGAAGTCTTCAAAAATCCAGACTTGGCCAGGACCTATTCCATGATTGCCAAAGAAGGCCGTTCGGCTTTTTATGAAGGGCAAATCGCACGTACCATCGACCAATTTATGAAGGAAAACGGGGGCTATCTCCGCTATGAAGACCTGAAAAAGCATACCTCCGAATGGGTGGAACCCGTCAGTACCAACTACCGCGGATACGACGTATGGGAGCTCCCACCCAACGGACAGGGAATCGCCGTCCTACAAATGCTGAATATCCTAGAAGGCTACGATATCAAATCCATGGGATATGGAAGCGCGGAATACCTGCATGTGCTGACCGAAGCCAAGAAATTGGCTTTTGAAGACCGGGCAAAATTCTATGCCGATCCGGCCTTCAATCAAATCCCCGTGGAAAAATTGATTTCCAAAGAATACGCCGCCGAACGTCGGAAACTCATCGACCCAAACAAGGCCGCAATGGCTTATCCTGCTGGTGAAATCGAAAAAGGCAACACTACCTACCTTACTGTGGCGGACAAGGAAGGCAATATGGTTTCCTTTATTCAGAGCATTTACGATGAATTTGGATCGGGCATGGTTCCGGACGGCTTGGGTTTTGTGCTGCAAAACCGCGGACAACAGTTCAATGTCCAGGATCCAGACCATTGGAATTCCTTGGCAAAAGGCAAGCGCCCTTTTCACACCATCATTCCAGCCTTTATCACCAAAAACGGGGAGCCTTACATCAGTTTTGGGCTGATGGGCGGTTCGGTTCAGCCTCAGGGACATACGCAGATTGTGGTCAACCTGCTTGATTTTGGCATGAATCTGCAGGAAGCTGGAGATGCACCGCGCATGCGGCACAACGGAAGCTCTGAGCCCACCGGCTCGAAGATGACAAACGGCGGATCACTGAATCTCGAAAGCGGCTTTTCCTATGAAGTCATCCGCAAACTGGAAGAAATGGGACACCGGGTGGAGTACAGTGTCGGGCCTTATGGCGGTTACCAAGCCATCTTATACGATAAGGTCAATAAAGTATATATCGGTGCTTCTGAATCCAGAAAAGACGGACAGGCAGCAGGGTATTGAGGAAGTCCGTTTTCTTGTTCTTTGAGACATGCCTTATGCACTGCACCCTTAGGAAAAAGGAGCCCATAACTTTTTGACTTATTTTCCAAAATGCTGAATTCTCAAGGTGACGCATAGTATCGAGGTGATTTTTAGAAAAAGTCTACTTCACCACTTTCTCTACAACCAGGTTATGGTTAGTATAAATGCAGACATCAGCGGCAATTCCCAAACTCTCCCTGACCATTTCTTCGGCAGTGAGCTGAGGGGCAAATTTCTTCAATGCTCTGGCTGCCGACTGGGCAAACATGCTTCCTGAACCAATTGTCGCAATTTCCATGTCCGGCTCGATGACATCCCCAGTCCCGGAGATGATCAGGATATCCTGACTGTCCGCTACGATCATCATAGCCTCCAGCCTTGACAGCATCCTGTCCATTCTCCATTCCTTGGCCAGTTCCACCGCAGCCCGTTTCATGTTGTTACCATAAGCACCCAGCTTCTCCTCAAACTTCTCCAAAAGGGTAAAGGCATCGGCCGTAGATCCTGCAAAGCCGGTGACTATCTTGCCTCCCTGTAACCTTCTGATTTTATTGACCGAACTCTTGGCCACTGTATTTCCCATGGTGGCCTGCCCATCCGCACCAATGACTACTTCTCCATTATGCTTGATGGCCACAACGGTGGTTGATTTTATTTTTTCCATTTTTTGTAAGAATTAAGACTTAAGTTTTTAGATACAAGAAGCAAGACAGAAGAATTTAGATGAAATAAAACATGAAGAAATAAGGTTGAAATAGATATTTGCTACGCGATATTGGATATTCGCTTTGCGATATTTTTAAATTAGAAATGGTACATGAATTTGTTCAAATTGAAACCCAAGAAAATATTCCAATATCAATTAATATCCATAAATATCACCCTTATTTCCACTGTATTTCTACCCTATTTCAATTTGTTTCAATCAATATCGCTGCAAACTAATATCCCAATATCTTATTATATCTATAAATATCCCTCCTCTTCCTATTTCAATAACCATACTAAAAGCAAAAAGTCCTGACAAATCAGGACTTTTTGGCATATTTTAAACTTCAGTTTATATCAAAATTCTAACGGGATCCTCCAAGAGTCCTTTCAGTGTCTGCAAGAAGGCAGAACCCACCGCTCCATCCACTACCCTATGGTCACAGGAAAGCGTCACCTTCATGACATTACCAACCTGCATTTGTCCGTTTTTGACAATCACGGTTTCTTTGATACCGCCTACTGCCAGGATACAGGCATCCGGCGGATTGATAATGGCGGTAAATTCGTCGATCCCGAACATGCCCAAATTGGAGATAGTAAAGGTATTGCCTTCCCAATCCTTAGGCTGCAGTTCTTTATTCTTGGCTTTGCCTCCCAAAGTCTTGGCTTCAATGGATATCTGGGAAAGGGACTTACTGTCCGCAAAACGGATTACAGGTACCAACAATCCTTCTTCTACTGCTACAGCCATTCCAATATGGATGTGCTCGTTGTATCTGATTTTATCTCCCAACCAGGAGGAATTCACTTTTGGATGCTGTCTCAAGGCTGCCGCAGCCGCTTTGATTACCATATCGTTGAAGGAAATCTTCACCGGAGCAACCTCGTTCATGCTCTTTCTGGCCTCGATCGCCTTGTCCATGTTGATTTCCATGGTCAGATAGAAATGAGGGGCAGTGAATTTGCTTTCCGCCAGACGCTTGGCAATCACTTTTCTCATCTGAGAAACTTTCTCCTCTTTGTACGATTCCTGGCCAACTGCAGGTGCAGAAGTAGCCATTGCCGTAGGTGCAGCAGCAGTTTGTGCCACAGCAGGCGTATAGTTCTCAATATCTCTTCTTACTACTCTTCCTCCTTCTCCAGTTCCCTTCACTAAAGTGATATCTATACCTTTTTCGGAGGCCATCTTTTTGGCCAAAGGAGAAGCTTTCACCCTTCCATTGTCTGAACTGCTCACTGAAGTTGGTGCAGCCGTCTGAGGAGCAGGAGCATCTTCTTTCTTGGCTTCGCTAACAGGCTCAGCTTTTTTCTCTTCTGCCGCAGGGGCTTCTTCTTCACCTTGCTTGGCCTCATGCGCTTTCAGGAGTTTTTCAAAATCAGCTCCTTTTTCTCCGATAATGGCAATTATACCATCCACAGGAACAGCATCCCCAGCCTCAACACCAATATACAAAAGGGTACCATCTTCATAGGATTCCAATTCCATCGTCGCCTTATCGGTCTCTACCTCCGCAATGATATCACCGGACTTGACCTCATCACCTACCTTTTTCAACCAGTTGGCAATGGTCCCTTCTGTCATGGTATCACTCATTTTTGGCATGGTGATCACAGTGGCATTGATACCGGAAACATCAATTTCTTCTGTTTTTTCCACTTTGGCAGCAGGTTTCTCTTCTTTAGCAACCGGTTTTTCTTCTTTCTTTTCCTCTACAGGCTTACCATTGCTGCTTCCTGATTTGATCTCCTTGAGAAGCGCGTCTATATTTTCGCCCTTTTCCCCGATAATGGCAATCACACCATTTACCGGAACGGCATCTTTTTCTTCTACTCCAATATGCAGCAACACCCCTTCTTCATAAGACTCCAATTCCATGGTCGCCTTATCGGTCTCTACTTCTGCAATGATATCTCCAGGCTTTACGGAATCTCCAACTTTTTTCAACCACGCCGCGATCACCCCTTCTTCCATGGTGTCGCTCATTTTAGGCATTCTTATTATCTCGGCCATAAGCTAAATTTATCCTAGTCAAATTTTAAGGAGTCCAAAAATAGTTCTTAAAATGTCTTTATTCAAATTTAATAATAGTAATTTCAGGATTTGAAAGTCTAAAAGCATGGCTTTTGTTTAAATATGCCTCTAATAAAAAAGACAGATTACGATTATCCCAAATGGCTATTCAATGGCCACCTGCAGACCATAGTGCCCGGATTGTTCCGCCCTCCTGTTCCTTTACCTTTTGAGAGAGAAAGGGTTAATACCCCGGATGGGGATTTTCTGGACTTAGACTGGCTCAGACAAGGTGCTTCAGCCCTTGTCATCATCAGCCATGGATTGGAGGGCAACAGCCGAAGACCTTACATGACAGGAATGGCCAGACAATTTTTCACCAATGGCTTTGATGTGCTCAATTGGAACTATCGGGGCTGCAGCGGGGAATTGAACAATACGCCTATTTTTTACCATTCAGGGGCCACTTATGACCTGCACCATGTCATCAATCATGCGCAGACTGCTTATGATGCAGTGTATCTGGTAGGTTTCAGCCTGGGCGGTAACCTCACCTTAAAATATTTGGGCGAATCCCGGCCGAAAACACCAAAAATCCAAAAGGCAGTGGGGATATCCGTGCCACTTCATTTGGAAAGTTCCTGTATCAAAATTTCCAGCCGTGAAAATATTGTGTATGCCAAAAGGTTTCTGAAAACCCTCAAAGAGAAAGTAGTTCGGAAAGCACAGAAATTCCCAGATGATATTCCGCTTGGCATACTTAGAAAAATCAAAACCTTACAGGACTTTGATGACCATTACACAGGGCCATTGCATGGTTTTGAAGATGCCCACGACTATTATGAGCAAAATTCATCCTTATATTTCCTGGAGAATGTCCAAGTTCCAGCACTAATCCTCAACGCCCAAAATGACCCTTTCCTTAGCGAAAAGTGTTTCCCTGTATCTTTGGGAAGAAAACTGGACAGGGTTTGGATGGATTTTCCCAAATATGGGGGCCATGTAGGATTTAGCCCCAGAAAAAAAGAAGATATCTACTGGTCAGAGAAAAGGGCATTTGAATTTATCACTGGCAATCTGTAATTTTCCAAAAAAGCAAATTTATGTGCGGCAGATACTCATTAAGCAAAAGTAAAATAGAGCTAGAAGAAAGGTTTCAGGCTGAAATGCTGGGTGATTTCAAGCCGAGATACAATATTGCTCCCACTCAATTGGTGCCGGTCATTACTTCTGACAGTCCCAAAGGTTTTTCCTTCTTTTATTGGGGCATCACGCCTGAATTTGCCAAAAACAAACCTGTTTCACAAAAATTCATCAATGCCAGGGCGGAGACCGTCATGGAAAAGGTATCCTTTAAAAGCGCTTTTCAAAAAAGACGCTGTTTGGTTCCTGCAGATGGTTTTTTTGAATGGAAAAAATTAGGTAAGAAAACCAAAATCCCCTATCGCTTCACATTGGCTGATGAAGGAGCCTTTGCTTTTGCGGGCATTTGGGAGGAATATGAAAATGAATTTGGAGAAAACAACCATACATTTTTGATCCTGACCACCAACCCCAACACGCTGGTTTCCGAAGTACATGACCGCATGCCGGTAATCCTAAAAAAGGAAGATGAAAAAAAGTGGCTGGACGCTTATAGCAGTCAGGAAGAGCTTTTGAAAATGCTGGGAACCTATCAGGCGGAAGATATGATGAGTTATACGGTATCTCCTTTGGTCAACAGCGTGGTCAATGACACCCCTTCCATCATCAGGAAAACATCTGCTCCTATTGATCAATTTGGCAACTACACCCTCTTTGGCTAATGGAAAAAATACATATACTGGATCTTAACTTTCTGAGTACCCAAGATGCTATCGCCAGTTTTTTGGTGGAGAGTGAGCAAGGGCCCATCCTGATAGAAACAGGTCCCGAAAGCACTTATGTGGCTTTGGAGAAAAGTGTGGCAGCACTGGGCTACAAAATGGAGGACATTAAGCATGTTTTGCTTACCCATATCCATTTTGACCATGCTGGTGCGGCTTGGAGGTTGGCTGCTTTGGGTGCCAAAATTTACGTTCATCCTGTAGGAAAGCCCCATTTGGAATCACCGGAGAAATTATGGAATTCAGCCAAACAGATTTACGGAGATGATATGGAAAGACTTTGGGGAGAAATGGCCCCTATTCCTGAAGATCAGGTAATCCCTGTCAAGCATGAACAGGTATTACCATTCGGAAATATCAAGTTCAAAGCCCTGCACACCCCGGGTCATGCCATACACCATATTGCCTGGAAATTAGGCAATATCATTTTCACGGGTGATGTTGCCGGAGTCAAAATAAACGGCGGTCCTGTGGTTCCCCCCTGCCCACCTCCTGACATCCACATAGAGGCCTGGAAAATTTCACTTGCCATCCTAAAAGCCGAACAGCCGGAAGGCCTCTACCTTACCCACTTTGGAATCATTAATGACGTGGACAGGCATCTGGACAATCTTTCTTATATGCTCAATGATTGGGCCCGTTGGATCAAGCCTTATTTTGAAGCCAATGCGGATCAAAAGGAGGTCATTCCCCAATTTATGGCCTACACACAGCGACAACTCAAAAAAGAAGGTTGCTCTGAAGATTTGATCAAGGTATATGAATATGCCAATCCCAGCTGGATGTCTGTGGCCGGATTATTCAGGTACTGGAAATTGAAAAGCCAGGGAAGAATTTGACGACATTTTTTGACCATTGGTCCCTGCTTTGACCTGATCCTGATCTTTGTTTTTGCAATACCAAAAGGAAATAGGATATTTGTATGCTTAGCATACTAAAAAGTCGGCTAAAATCGGCCCAAATAACTTTAGCAAACAATGAAAAAATCCAGAATAATAGGCGTCGGACACTACGTTCCAGAGCGGATCGTAACCAACGATTACCTGTCCAGCATCATGGACACCAATAATGATTGGATTGTGGAACGTACCGGAATCCTAGAGAGAAGATGGTATACTCCCGGAAAAGAAACAGTGACCAGCATGTCGGTGGCTGCCTCAAAAATGGCGATTGAAAGGGCAGGTCTCAAAGAATCAGATATAGACTTCATTGTTTTTGCTACCATCACACCGGATTATTTTTTACCCGGCAATGGGGTGCTTTTACAAAGGGAATTGGGAGTAGGCAATATCGGTGCATTGGATATCCGCAATGCCTGTTCTGGTTTCATTTACGCCTTATCGGTGGCAGACCAATTCATCAAAACCGGTATGTACAAAAATATTCTGGTAGTGGGCGCCGAGATTCAGTCTTCGGCCCTCGACAAATCAGATGAAGGAAGGTCAAGTGCCGTAATTTTTGCTGATGGGGCCGGAGCGGCCATTCTTTCTGCAGTGAATACTGACCAACCTGGAATTCTTTCTACCCACCTGCATTCAGAAGGACAATATGCAGAAGAATTGTATTGTTTGGCTCCAAGTAGCAGTACAGAAGTCCGTATTTCCCAGAAAATGATTGATAGAGGCGATTTCTTCCTGAAGATGAATGGGAATGCTGTATTCAAACATGCCGTGGTCAGGTTTTCTGAAGTCATACAGGAAGCATTGGATGCCAATGGGAAAGATAAATCTGAAATTGACCTCTTGGTTCCCCATCAGGCCAACTTGAGGATCAGCAATTATATCCAACAGAAAATGGGCTTGCCTGATGATAAAGTATTCAACAACATCATGCACCTGGGCAATACTACGGCAGGCACCATCCCTATCGCCTTGAGCCAAGCTTGGGAACAAGGCAGGATTAAAGAAGGAGATTTGATCTGTTTGGCGGCTTTTGGATCAGGCTTTGCTTGGGCCTCTGCCCTACTGAACTGGTAAATCAGATTGGATATGGTAAGGGATGAGGAGTTGGACTTGGTTTTCATCAGCCATTCCAAAAATTTCTTTCTCCACTTTCAACAACAGGTGGGGATCCTGGAAAAAATTTTTACCGAAGTAGCCAATGCTTTTCCTCAGGAAAAGCTCCTTGCCTATCATGAGCAGGCCAAAGGCTGCAAAATAAGCAAAGGAAATCAGCTTGAAGGCCTGCCCTATCAGGTTTTAGATTTGATAAGGGATTTTGACCCTGAGACAGGATTCAATATCAGGTTTCTTCATTGGTGGGGAAAGGGGTGTTATGTCTTTGTCACCTATGGAAAGCAAAGAAAAAATCTGAACTCCCTCAATCAGCCTTACAGGTGGGAAGGTTTTAACTTTAGCCTTTCGCCTACTCCATTCAACTATTTGGAAATTATCCAATCGCCCCGATCAATCAGGGCTTTGGATGACAAGGTCTTAGTCTCATCCGAACATCAGCTCCAAATTTGGAAGAAAATCGACATGAACAAATCTGCTTTTGTGATGTCAGAATCACTCCTAAAATTAACAGAGGATATTCTGTCTTATCATGGAGATTAGTTTAAATATTCGGATATTTAACTTAATTTAGAACCGCATATGGTTTAATCCGTATTCTTATTTGAGATAATGAAATACCGAAAAATGAAATATATTTTTGTCATTTTCATGCTAACTGTCTTAGGACAAATGGCAATAGCCCAACAACGACCAAATGTTGTTTCCATTTACAATTCAGATTCAACCTTAGTGGGGACAGGCCTACTTAACAATGGTTTGATGGAAGGATTGTGGAAATTTGAGAATCCTCAAACTAGCCGCTTGGTGCAGACCATCAATTTCGATCAGGGAAGAAGAGAAGGCCTGGCCGTAAGCTTTTTCCCCAATGGAAACAGAAATGTAGAAGCTGAATACCGCAACAACTTACTCAATGGCATTTTCAGGCAATACGACGATACCGGCGCCCTGAAAATAGACATGGTTTTCCGGGACAGCGTCGCTGTAGGCCCTTATAAAGAATTTTATGGCAATACAGGTCAACCTAGCTTTTTCAATCCCAGACAGGTGAAAATCGAGGGACAGTTTCAGGCTGGTAAAAGACATGGAAGGTGGGTGACCTATTACAATAATGGGGAAATTGCGGTTATACAAAATTATGACAACGGAAGACAGGAAGGCCCTTACATGGAGTATGATATTTATGGAGAATTAATGCTTGAAACCTCCTATCGAAATGATAGACCGCATGGGAATTTCACCAGGTATTCTGTGGGAAAAATTGTAGAAGAACGGGGCGAGTTCAGAAATGGCAGGAGGGTTGGGAAATGGACCTCCTTTTTTCCAGGTTCCCGAACCGTGGAATCCGAAAAATTCTATGATGATAATGGAAATAGAACAGGAGAATGGAAATTTTATTATCAAAACCGAAGACTAGCCCGCACAGAAAGGTATGAAAATGATATTCCTGTGGGCGTATGGGAGGAATTTTATCCCAATAGGTCACTGGCAAAAAGGATGACCTACGAACTGGGCCTACCTGTAGGAGAATATATCGAGAACCATTCCAATGGAAAGGTTTCAGTAACGGGACAATATAAAAATGGTGTCAAAGACGGGCTTTGGAGAAGTTATTTCCCGGAAGGGGGATTGTATTCCATTGGAGAGTATAGAAACGACCTAAAAACCGGGCTCTGGAAATACTTCAACAAAATTGGCATCCTGATCGCAGAAGGGGAGTATGTGCTGGGCTCCGAAAACGGCCAATGGGTTTATTATTATGACGGTGGACAACTTAAATCCGTAGGCAGCTATTTCCTTGGATTTGAAGAAGGTACTTGGGGTTTATTCTATGATAACAAACAACTTACCCAAGAAGAGTACTGGAGTAAAGGAAGGCTAATGAATATAGGAGAATATTTTAGCTATGACGGCAGCACAACCTTAGAACCAGGAACCCTTAAAGATGGCAATGGAACCCGAATTACCTATTATACTTCCGGGAAAAAAGAATCAGAAGGGAATTATGTTTCAGGTAAGCCAGATGGACTGTGGACTTATTTCCATGAAAATGGGAACAAGGCTTCAGAGGGACAAATGGTAGATGGTAAAAAAGAAGGGGCATGGAGATATTATAATTTGAATGGCAGACTGGAACAAATCATAAATTTCAGAGATGATGAAATCGTCACTGAAGAAGATGAAATGAGAAGTGAGATCAGATTTAACCGATTTGATTAAACAGATTGAAAAGAATCCTGTTTATTCAATAAAAAGCCATGTTTGGATTATTCAAGAAGAAATCAGAATTGGAAAAACTTCAGGACACTTATAAAAGCCTCCTGGATAAAAGCTACAAACTCTCACACAGCAATCGGACTGAAGCGGATAAGGTAATGGCTGAAGCGGAAGAGATAGCGAAAAAGATAGAAAATTTGAAAAAAAATGAAAAAGGGGTCTAGTTTGGACCCCTTTTTGCTTTATTTAAAACAAGCTTTTTTAAGCATTTGCTGATTTTATAAAATATTGTGTTTTTATTTTTTTCAAAATATTAAATTTGCTAAATCGTTTTTACTAAATTTTAATTTTGATTTTTTTTAATATCGCAAAACTTTATCGAATAAGTGCCGTAAAAGTTAACAAATGCACTTAAAACTATACGGTTATGAAAAAGGCAACTATATATCTGATAAGCTTCATACTTGTGCTAGGCATGGGTATGGCTTCCGCCAACAAGGCACATGCATCACCTTATGGAATGGGTGTTTCATTTCAGGTTTTCTATAATGAATTAAGTCCTTTTGGCGATTGGGTAATGGATCCAAATCATGGATATGTTTGGGTTCCTTACGTGGACAGAGGCTTCCAGCCTTATGTAACAAATGGATACTGGACCATGACCAACTTTGGTAACACTTGGGTATCTCAATACGAGTGGGGCTGGGCTCCGTTCCATTATGGAAGATGGTTCTGGTCTGATTTCTACGGATGGGCTTGGGTACCTGGCTATGAATGGGGACCTGCATGGGTAAGTTGGAGGAACGGAGGTGGATTCTATGGTTGGGCTCCTTTAGGCCCTGGAATGCACGTAGGGGTCAATATCATGATACCTGCCAGACACTGGGTCTTCCTACCACATAGAAGGTTTAGAGCGAGGCATTTCCATCGTTACTTTGTCCCTCACTATAACGTAATGAATGTGTACAACAGAACCACCATTATTAATAATACCTATGTACACAATAATGTCAGCTACTTCACTGGACCTTCCAGAAGGGAGATCCAAAGAGCTACTGGAAGAAATGTACCGGTGTATGCGGTGAACAATGCTTCAAGGCCTGGCAGAACTTTGGTTCAAAACAACAACGTCAATATGTACAGACCTGAAATCAGTAACTCCAGAAGTGCCAGTCAGCAAGCAAGGCCTTCGAGAGCCTTTACCGCTGAAGAATACAGACAAAGGTCTGCAAATGAAGGAAGAAGTGCTGCTCAGAGTAGCAGAAGTCAAAACCAAGCGAATCGTGCTAGCCAGGCAGCTCCTTCTAGGAATTCACAGCAGAGTAATAACAACGTGGCTGTAAGAAGCAGTTCACGGTCAAGCCAAAGCTCAAACAGTGGAGCGGCAGTAAGGACTACTGCTCCAAGTAGACAGTCCAGTCCAGCTGTAAGGAGTAATTCTAACAGCAGACAGCAAAGTAGTCCAGCTGTGAGAAGCAGTACTAACACCAGGCAATCCGCTCCTGCTGCGAACAATAGCAGATCGAGCAACAGAAATGATGCTGGGATTGGAAGCAGTAGCAATAGCAGACAATCCGCACCTGCAGTACGCAGCCAATCCCCTTCCAGCAGACAGAGCAGCCCTGCTGTAAGAAGCAATAGCTCTAGTAGGCAAAGTTCACCTGCTGTCAAAAGCGGTTCTTCCACTAGACAATCGAGTCCAGCGGTTAGATCTTCTTCCAGCTCAAGCAGCAGATCCAGTTCACCTGCTGTAAGTAGATCCAGCAGCAACAGTAATAACCGCTCTTCTGGAACTACGAGAAGCAGTAGCAGTAGTAGCAACCGAGGAGGAAGAAGTAACTAATTAGAAAAGCGGTCTTAACGGACCGCTTTTCTTTATTAAATTGTGAAACAATTCTTCGGAAATAAAAAGCAAAATAAAATGTCCATCAAAAAAAGTAGATTGATTAATTTTTTTTAATAAGTACTTTTGTAATCCATTAAAAATTCGTTTAATTGTTTTTTAAAGCTATCTGCATGAACCTAATTGACCCGAAAAAAGCGCTCAATAAAATCGAAGGAGTTGTTGAGACAAAAAGCTACCTCAATAAACTCAAACTTATCAAAAACCTTTACACCAAAGGAAGCAATACTGCAGGGGAAATGTGCAATGAGGTAGGCATCAGCTTACCCACAGTAAATTCTTTGCTCACCGATTTGATTCAATCCGGGGAAGTCATTAAACATGGACGGGCTGAGTCCCAAGGAGGAAGAAAACCTGATCTCTACAAATTAGTGGATGATGCTTTTTATGTGATAGCGGTAGATATTAATAAGTTCAGGACAAGGACATGCATTTATAACAGTGCCAACCAAGCGGTAACCGAGATTGAAGTTTTAAAGCTTTCTCTCAATAATGAAAAGGAAACTTTTGAAACTATCTGCCAATTTGTAATCGATCATAAAAACAAATCTGGATTACCCGATGAGAAAATAATTGCAGTGGGTATTTCTATGCCAGGATTGATCGATGCAGTAAATGGTATCAACCATACCTACCTTAAGTTTGGTAAAAAAAGTTTGGTCGAAAAATTTGAATCCAGTTTAGGTAGAAAAGTGTTTTTGGAAAATGATGCCAGAGCCATGACCTTAGCCGAGTTCAAATTTGGACATAATGACCAATATAAAAATGTATTGGGAATTTTTATCGGCTGGGGGATAGGTTTGGGGATTTTGATAGACGGAAAAATATACCAAGGAGCTTCAGGCTTTGCAGGAGAGTTTAGCCACTCCCCTATTTTTGAATCCAGTGACATTACCTGCATTTGTGGTAAAAAGGGCTGTTTAGAATCTGTGGCCTCTGGTACTGCCATTGTAAGAATGGCGAAGGAAGCCATCAAAAATGATCCTGATTCAATTTTGGCCAGGTTAGCCAAAGATAATCAGGGAGAAGTAGAACCTTATTTGGTGGTAGATGCAGCGCTTGCGGGTGACCAAAGGGCCATTACCATTCTTTCAGAGGCCGGACTGGATTTGGGAAGAGGGATTTCCATCTTGATCCAGATTTTGAACCCTGAACTGATCATCATCGGAGGGGCTGTAGCCGAGGCCAAGCAGTACCTCATTACCCCGATTCAACAGGCCCTTAACATTTACAGCATGGCCAAAGCCAGAGAAAACACGGAACTCTCCTTGTACAAATTAGGAAAAGAAGTGGGCCTTTTGGGAGGCCTAGCGGTAGTCAATGAAAAATTATTTGAAGAAATGTTCCAATGAGAAGCGCATAAGTCTGAAAGTAAAATGATTTTTTAAAAATGAGGCTTTGCTTTAGACACTGACTTTTGCAGGTCTTTTATCGAAAAATACCGAAGCTGCACCATACAAGGCGCTTTGTTCACCCAATTGACTGATCTCTATGGCCATATGAATTCCCTTTCTATGTAGTTTGTCACTAACCTGAGGGATAAAGCGCTCGGCAGAAAGAGAAATATTCCCTCCAATAATGACGGCCTCAAGCTCATGCTTGAGATACTCATTGGCAATGAATTCACTTAAATGTGTGGCATATAGTTGAAAAATATCCTGAAGTTCATGTTGGAGGCTTTTATGCTCTAATAGATCTTTTACTCCCTTCAGATCAATCCCAAATCTGCTTTTGACATATTGTATAAACCAAACTGTCCCAAGGTAATCCTCCGCTATACCATCTTTGAAAGGACTATTCCAAAGACCAGCGTCAACAACCTTATCACCTTTTTTGATAGCAGAACCAAGGCCGGATCCCAGGGTCAGACCCAAAAGTGATGAAAAGCCGATTCCCTTTCCGAAAAACGCTTCTCCAAACAGGAAGGCTTCTGCATCATTGATAAACTTTATTTTTGAAGCTGGCAAGCCCAAACCTTTGCTAAACGCAGTTTTTAAATCTGCCCCATAGAGGCTCTTGAATTTTCCTTGCTCTTTGATCCAACAAATTCCATTTTCATAATCAAAAGGGGCTGGCATTGCCAAACAAATGCTCAAGTCTGGGTTTAAGTCCACATATTTCATTAGAAACCCAAGCCAATTACCTAATATCTCATCCTTGGCAAGACTGGAATCCAAAGCATAGCGTTCTGTCTGCAATAAATACAACTCAGGCCCCCTTTCTTCAAAAAGTGCCAAAGTAATATGAGAACCACCAATATCACCTGCAAGGATCTTTTTACTCGACATGCATACTGATTTTTAAAAACTCAGCGAATCAAACAACAATTATCTTTAATCCTCATAGCTTAAAGACTGCTAAAAGGATTTACCTAATGTAAAAACTTTTTCACAAGGATAAAAGCCGAAACCCTTTAATTAATTATTCTTCACCTAAGGAAGATCCCCTGACATGCAAACTATTAGGTAATACTGTTTTAAGGAGGACTCTTTTGGAGGGCTCTTTATCCAATTGACAGAGCATGGATTCCATCAATTTATCAGCAATCAATTCCAAAGGCTGCTCTATGGCTGTAATTCCAGGTTGATACAAATTGAAAAAGTAATGGTCATCAAATGAAATCACTTTGAGCTCCCGGGGTATTTCCTTTTTGAGATTTGTAATGGCCGCCAAGCCTTCAAAAGCAAGGTAATTGGTGGCAAAAAAAAGTCCATCCAACTGTGGATTTTGGGCAAGAAATTCCTGGGTCTTTTGGGCAATCAAAGCTTTTACAAATGCTGAGGAAGGTACTTTTAAAACAAAAGCTTTCGTATCGCTTTGATCTATGGCTTCTTGAAATCCTTCCATACGGTCTATCATTTGACTCTGATCAGAATCCACAGTAATAAACCCTATGTTTTTACAACCCTGAGAAATCAGATGTTGGGTAGCCTCCCTGGCACTGCTTCTGTTTTCAACAATCACATAGGAGGTATCCAAATCGGGCATCCAGCGATCAAAAAGAACAAGAGGCAAATCTTCATCCAAAAGCGATTTGATAGTAGGCTGCAAGCCTGGGGTTGGCGTAATGATAAAACCATCTACACTTCGGGTTCTAAAGGTGTTGATCAATTCATTTGCTTTTTCATCATCATTATCCGTACTGCAGTAAATGATCTTATATCCGTTTTTATAGGCCTTTTCTTCAATTAGTCTAGCAATTGATGCAAAGAATTGGTTGGAAATATCTTCCACCATAAAAACGATCACTTTAGATTTTCCCAACCTTAGGCTTTGTGCCAGGTGGCTGGGTTTATAACCAACTTCATCTATATAAGCCTCCACCTTTTTGGTAAGCTCTTCACTGATACGCTTTTCCCTGGCTTTTCCATTGAGGATAAAAGAGACGGTAGTAATGGAAATGCCCAATGCTTCCGCTATATCCTTGATCGATGTTTTCTTTTTTGCCATTAAAATTTATTCAAATCACTTATCCGACAACCAATATGCTAAAAAATGACAGTTTTTACGCCAATTCCTCCATTTCATCCTTCAAAATCATGGGTTTGGCCGACTACCAAAAGCTCAAAACCTGAAAATGTAAAAACCCAAGACTGAAACAGCCTTGGGTTCTAATTAGATGACAACTTTTTATTTGATAAATAGCATCTCTCTGTATTTGACAAGAGGCCAGAACTCATCGTCTACAAAGAGTTCCAGTTTGTCAACAGAATATCTGATTTTATCAAAGTACTTCTCTTTCACATCGGTACAATAACCTTTTGCCCGCTTCACGATATCTTCTTCTTTATTCAGCTTTTTACGGGCATCAATCATGGCATTGACATTTTCTTTCACCAATTCAATGTGCTTGCTCACTTCTTTGATGGTTTCTACCGCTGCCTTATTGTCCAGACCCAGACCTTTCAGGCCGTTGGCATTTTCAATTAATTTATTTTGATACTGAATAGCAGTTGGGATCACATGGTTCAAAGCAAGATCGCCCATTACCCTGGACTCAATCTGTACTTTTTTGATGTAATTTTCCAACATGATTTCATGGCGTGCACTCAATTCAACAGGCGTTAAGACGTTCAATTTGCCAAAAAGCTCGATAACTTTTTTGTCATGATACACATCAAGGGCAAATGGCGTACTTTTTAAGTTGGAAAGTCCTCTTTTCTCTGCTTCTGCTGCCCATTCATCAGAATAGCCATCACCTTCAAACCGGATCTTCTTGCTGTCTTTGATGTATTTTCTCAACACATTGACAATGGCAATTTTCTTCTCCTTACCCGCAGACATTTCTTTTTCGATGTCCTTGGTCATATTTCTCAATACTTCCGCTACAATGACGTTCAATGCTGTCATAGGTCCTGCAGAGTTGGCACTTGAACCTACCGCTCTGAATTCAAATTTATTTCCTGTAAAGGCAAAAGGTGACGTCCTGTTTCTATCCGTATTGTCCAATATGATCTCAGGAATTTTAGAAATACCCAATTTCATATACATATTGTCACCCTTCTCGATTTTGACATTACCGTTCTTCTCCAACTCATCCAAAACACCAGTCAGGGTAGAGCCCAAGAAAACAGACATAATTGCCGGAGGGGCTTCATTCGCTCCTAATCTGAAATCATTACTAGCAGAAGCGATACTTGCCCTTAAAAGGTCAGCATGATCGTAAACCGCTTTTACAGTAGCCACTACAAAGGTCAGGAATTGAAGGTTTTCTCTGGCGGAATTGCTAGGTTGAAACAAGTTGACACCAGTATCTGTGATGAGCGACCAGTTGTTGTGCTTTCCACTACCGTTTACACCGGCAAATGGCTTTTCATGAAGCAATACCTTCAAGTTGTGCTTCTCGGCCACCTTACTCATCAAATCCATCAATAGCTGGTTGTGGTCAATTGCTTTGTTGATCTCTTCGAATATTGGCGCCACTTCAAACTGGCTTGGTGCTACTTCATTGTGTCTAGTGGAAACCGGAATACCCAATTTATGTGCTTCAATCTCAAAATCCATCATGAAATCCTTCACCCTGGTCGGAATAGAACCGAAGTAATGGTCTTCCAATTGCTGACCCCTTGCAGGGTTATGTCCAAAAACAGTCCTTCCTGACATTACCAAATCCGGTCTGGTAGCAAAAAGGGCTTTGTCTATCACGAAATATTCTTGCTCTACCCCCAATGAAGGCGTTACTTTTCTAACATTCCTGTCAAAAAGCTGGCAAACAGCTATAGCAGCATCATTTATCGCCTCCATGGATTTCAAAAGAGGCGTCTTGTAATCCAATGCCTCTCCGGTATAGGAAACAAAGATGGTCGGAATACAAAGGGTTTTATCGAAAATGAAGATCGGAGAGGAAGGATCCCAAGCAGTATAACCTCTTGCTTCAAAAGTTGAACGGATACCTCCGTGAGGGAAAGAAGAAGCATCTGGCTCCTGCTGAACCAATGCAGAACCTTTGAACTTCTCAATACCCGCATGAGCATCGAAAAATGCATCGTGCTTTTCCGCTGTAGATCCAGTCAGGGGCTGGAACCAGTGGGTGTAATGGGTTACTCCTTTGGACATGGCCCAAACTTTAACCGCAGATGCAATCTCTTCTGCTGTGGAAGGATCTATTTTACTTCCTTTATCAATTGCCTCCATTACTTTTTTGAATACAGATGGAGCGAGAGATTCCTTCATCTGCTTCAAACCGAACACCAATGTTCCGAAGTAATCTGAAATTCTTCCAGAAGGAGGAGTTGCAGTTACCTTTGGCCTATCTTGTGCCATTAGTAACGCTTTTTGTCTTAAAGTTGCCATTTTCTACAATATGTGGTTTAATTTAACGCCTACAAAAATATGAAATAATATTTATTTTTTTGAAATCGGGTCATTTTTTACCCCTTTTTCCGAAAAATTTATACTTTTTACAAAAACAACCCCCTGTTTTTTAGCTTTATGATCAAAAAAAACAGTTTTCGGCCCAAAGAAATAGAAAATTGGAAACTGATGGATATTATTTAACTTTGCCCCCTGAATTAAAGGAGATTGGCGTGAAGAAAGTAGCATTTTACACCTTAGGCTGTAAATTAAATTATTCTGAAACATCCACCATCAGCAGGATGTTTGAAGCTAAGGGCTATGAAAAAGTGGAATTTGATCAAAGTCCTGATATTTTTATTATCAATACCTGTTCTGTCACAGAGAATGCAGACAAAAAGTGTAAAAAAATTGTCAAAGAGGCTAAAAAAATATCCCCAGACTCTTATGTGACCATCATTGGTTGCTATGCCCAATTGAAACCCAAAGAAATTTCCGAAATAGATGGCGTTGATGCCGTTTTGGGAGCTGCTGAAAAATTCAGACTGATCGAACTCCTGGATGGATTTGCCAAAGAACAGGAAACCAAGGTTCTGGCATCCGAAATCCACCAAGCCAATACTTTTAACAATGCCTATTCCATGCATGACAGGACCAGGACTTTCTTGAAAGTTCAGGATGGGTGCAATTATGGCTGTGCTTTTTGTACCATCCCATTGGCCAGGGGAAAAAGCAGGAGTGACAGTATAGAAAACATTCTTATTTCGGCAAGAGAGATCGCACAAACAGACGTCAAAGAAGTGGTATTGACTGGAGTGAATATCGGTGACTTTGGCATTCAGGAGGGCAAAAGAAAAGAGAAATTTGTAGACCTGATTAAAGCTTTAGACGAAATTGAAGGAATAGAAAGGTTTAGAATTTCTTCTATTGAACCCAATCTATTGACCAATGAAGCCATAACCTTTGTAGCCCAATCCAAAAAATTTGTTCCCCACTTCCATATTCCCCTACAGTCGGGAAGCAATACCATTTTGAGAAAAATGGGAAGGAGATACCTTAGGGAATTATATGAAGATAGGGTAAGCAAAATCAAAACATTGATGCCTAATTGTTGTATAGGGGTGGATGTAATCGTAGGATTTCCGGGGGAGACAGATGAGTTATTTTTGGAAACTTACCAATTCCTCAACGAATTGGATATTTCTTACCTCCACGTATTCACTTATTCTGAGCGAGCCAATACCAGGGCCGTAGAAATGGATGGGGTAGTGCCTATGAAAAAGCGGAATGAGCGATCCCGCATGCTTCGTATCCTTTCTGAGAAAAAGAGAAGAAAGTTTTATGAGGAAAATCTAGGCAAAACCTTCACTGTGCTTTTTGAAGAAGATCTTGAAGATGGCAAAATGCATGGTTTTACGGAGAATTATATCCGGGTCGCGGCAAAGTATGATCCGATTTTGATCAATGAACTGAAAACAGTGACCTTGAATGAAATCAATGAAAAGGGAACGGTTGAGGTTGTGGAGCCCGAGACAGTTTACGAAAGTCATTAAAGGGGTTTTTCAAATTCTCTTGATTTTTTTACTATATTAAAATCCACAAAGTGGATTACCTATGAAAATGAAACCAAGAGGAGGGAAAATTATTTTTTTGTCGATCCTAGTTGTTTTGACGCTATTCTCTCCTGCCTATGTACCCAATAAGAATAAGCTGTTTGAATCCATCCCTACAAAAAGGTCAGGGATAAATTTCAATAACAAACTCACGGAAAGCCGGAAAAGCAATATCCTTACCTATGAGTATTTTTACAATGGTGGGGGTATTGCCATTGGTGACATCAACAATGATGGCCAGGAGGATATTTTTTTCACAGGTAATATGGTGGACAACAAGCTTTACCTCAATAAAGGTGATTTCAAATTTGAAGACATCAGCAAGTCTGCAGGCGTCACAGGAAAAAATTCCTGGACCACCGGTGTTGCCATGGTTGATATCAATGGAGATGGCTTTTTGGACATCTATGTATGCTATTCCGGGAATGGAGATATCGAAAGCAGGAGGAATCAATTATTCATCAACCAAGGAGATTTAACCTTTAAGGAGGCCGCTAAAGACTATGGATTAGACGACCCTTCAAACAGCACACAAGCGCTTTTTTTTGACTTTGATAATGATGGGGACTTGGACCTCTTTCTATTGAATCACCATATAGAGGTCATCAATGAGCTGGAATTTGATCAGGCCAGAAAAATCAGGCACCCTTTTGCCGGGGATAAATTGTTCAGAAATGACAACGGGAAATTTACAGACATCAGTGAAGAAGCTGGGATTAAGGGTAATGCACTCGGATTTGGTCTGGGCGTAATCGCCTCTGATATCAACGGCGATGGCTTTTTGGATATATTTGTCAGCAACGATTACATTGAACCTGACTATTTGTACATCAATAATGGAGACGGCACTTTTACAGATAGGATGCCTGAAATGATGCAGCATATCTCCCACTTTTCAATGGGCCTTGACATAGCCGACATCAATAATGATGGCCTTGTTGACATTTTTACTTTGGACATGCTTCCAGAAGACAACAAAAGGCAAAAATTACTCTATGGCCCTGAAAATTATGAGCAATACGCATTGATGATCAATAGAGGCTTCTTTCACCAAAATATGCGTAATATGCTCCATCTCAATCAAGGTAATGGAAGTTTCAGTGAAATTGGCCAATTGGCTGGTGTTTCCAATACAGACTGGAGCTGGTCTTCCCTGTTTTTTGATATCAATAATAATGGTCATAAAGATTTATTTGTCAGTAATGGGTACTACAGGGATTATACCAATAGGGATTTCCTGAAATTCAAAGGTGATTATTATTTTAAAGCGGCTGTGGCAAGGGAAAAGGCAGATACCTTATTTGTGGTCACATCCATGAGTTCTACCCCCATTCCCAATTACCTTTTCGAGAACAATGGCAACCTAAAGTTTGAAAACGTATCGTCCTCCTGGGGGGTGGATATTCCAGGCTTTTCAAATGGAGCTGCTTTTGCCGACCTAAATAATGATGGTCAACTGGATCTCGTGGTAAACAATATCAATAGCCCGGCCTCTGTTTACAGAAACAGATGGAAAGAAGGGACCGGGAAAAAACCGCATTGGATCCAAATTCAGTTAAAAGGAGAGCGGCAAAATTCCACTGGCATAGGAGCAAAAGTAGAAATTTACCATAATGGGCAATACCAAATGGCAGAGCAAATGCCCACTAGGGGATTTCAGTCCACCGTTCCCCACAAAATTTATTTTGGTTTGGGTGACCACAAAAACATTGACTCGCTAACTGTTTTCTGGCCGGGAGGAAATACCCAGGTATTGAAAAACATCGCAACAAACCAACTGATCACCATCCATGAATCCGATGCCCAAAGCACATCAAGGCAAGTTCAGGAAGTAAAACCGATATTTACAGCTTCTAAAGAAGTTATCCCCTTCCAACACAAGGAATATGGGTTTAACGATTTCAAGAGACAACCTTTATTGACTGAAATGCCTTCATATATCGGCCCTGTTATGGCCTATGGCGATATCAATGGAAATGGGACCGAAGAAATCTTTGTCGGTGGAACAAAAGATACTCCTGGGAAAATATTTACATGGAAGAACGAGCAATGGGTTTTGCATACAGGTTACCGTCCTGAAGCAGAATTTACTGATGCGGCAGCTGTTTTTGCAGACTTCAATGGAGACGGACATCTTGATTTGTTTGTGGCGAGCGGCGGCTACCACGATTACACCTCTACTGATGAATTCCTACAGGACAGGCTATATCTCAACGATGGAAATGGGAATCTGCTTCATGCCCCAGATCAACTTCCACGGCTAAGGTCAAGTGCTTCATCGGTAGTCACCGCTGATTTTAACGGAGATGGTATCCCTGATTTATTTATCGGTGGAAGAATTATTCCAGGAAGGTATCCTACCACCCCCCAAAGCTACCTGTTGATCAATGATGGCAAAGGCACCTTCAAAGATGAAAGCGAAAAATACCTGCCCAATAATGGGAAAATCGGCATGGTAACAGCAGCTGTTTCGACAGATTTAAATAAGGATGGAAAAAGTGACCTGATCTTGGTCGGTGAGTTTATGCCGATCACCATTCTGATCAATGATGACCATGAAAGGCTTACTGATGAAACCTCCACCTGGGGCAACCCTGACCAAGTTGGTTGGTGGCGGAGTATCGCTGCAGGGGACTTTAACAATGACGGTCACGAAGATTTCATCGTAGGGAACTTTGGGTGGAATTCCCAACTGAAGGCAACCGATGATTTTCCCATCAGCCTGTACTTTGCAGACTTTGACGGTAACTCATCCATAGACCCCATTTTGGTGCATTATGTACAAGGCAAACCTTATCCATTTGCCAGCAGGGATGAGCTGCTGGATCAAATGTACAGCATGCGCAGTAAGTTTACTGATTATGCCTCTTACGCCAATGCCAGTCTAGAACAGGTTTTGACCAAAGACCAGCTGAAAATGGCTTCAGTTCTTAGGGCAAATGAAATGGGTTCTGTATTTCTCAAAAATTCAGGTAATAAACTGGAAAGCTCTATTTTACCTATCGAAGCCCAATTTGCTCCAGTACAGGCGATTTACGTGCTAGATTATGACGGGGATGGCAACCTCGATTTTATCCTGGCAGGCAACCAAAGTCAGATCCGTATCAGACTGGGGGTAATGGATGCCAACCAGGGGCAGTTGTTTAGAGGAGATGGAAATGGTAACTTTACCTATATTAACCAACAGCGATCCGGATTCAAAATAGAAGGGGATGTGAAAAGCATCATTCAGTTCCCTTCCTTTCCTGAGGAAATCCACTTTGGAATAAACGGTGTCGGGATCAAAACCTATCAGCGGAACAAATAATGCCCCCATTTAAAAAGACATATCATTTGAAGGATTCAATCCTGACATTTTGGATAACCATTATGGTTTCCATTCCAATTCTTTTTTGTGCCCATGATACTTATGCACAGCAAAAAAAGATTGATATAGCGCTTTATGTGGACCATTTGTTCCATATCACTGAGGTAATGGTCACCGATGTGGCTTCGCCTCCCGCAGCTGCCAGGTTTTATGCCTATACTACCCTCGCCGCTCATATAGCTTGGTCCGAAATCAATAAGGTCCCTGTTCAGCAGCAACTGATTCACAAAAGCTTAATAGAGGAATTGAATCTTACTGCCCCACCTCTTGGTCTTTCTCCAGAATTTATTGCTGTGTACAGCATGCTGGAAGTGGGGAAAAACATCATGCCATCAGGAAAATTTTTGGAGGCAAAACAGGATGAACTGGTCAGAAGCGCCATAAAAACCAAATGGGTATCTAAAAAATCTTTGGCTGAACACTTGGAATATGCCCAATATATTTCAGGAGAGGTTATGAAATTAGCCTACACCGATGGCTACAATCAACTGAGTACACTAACTAGATATTCTCCAAAAAAGGGAGAGGGTTATTGGTACCCTACTCCTCCTGCTTATATGGCAGCTGTTGAGCCAGAATGGAGAACCATTAGACCCTTTTTTATTGAAAATATTAAGGATTTTAAACCAGCACCTCCAGCTCCATTTAGCTTAGAAGAAGGGAGTTCTTTTCAAGTTCAACTCATGGAGGTATATGAAGTGACATCAAATTTGACAGAAGAAGAAATTTTAATAGCCAACTTCTGGGATTGCAATCCCTTTATGGTTCAGTATTCAGGACATATGGCCATAGGCATAAAAAAAATCTCACCTGGTGGGCATTGGATGGGTATTACGGGTATTGCCGCTCAAAAAGCCGGATTGGATTGGCAAGATGCTTTGTACATACATGCCTTGGTGGCTATGGGACTTCATGATGCTTTTATCAGTTGCTGGGAAGAAAAATATGACTCCGATCGGGTAAGACCCGAATCTGTCATCCAAAAACATGTAGATGAAGGCTGGAGACCCTTATTACAGACACCTCCTTTTCCTGAATATACCAGCGGACATAGCGTGATTTCAAGTGCCACTGCAAAGATCCTGACTGCCTTTTTTGGAGATGATTTTGACTTTATCGACACTTCGGAAGTCTATTTCGGATTACCGGAGCGCGAGTTTTCCTCCTTCCTCCAAGCATCTGAAGAAGCAGCAATCAGCCGCTTATACGGGGGAATCCACTTTAGAGATGCTATTGAGGAAGGAGTAAAACAAGGTAAAAAAATCGGTGGTTTAATTTTAGAAAGGATCAATCCACAGGTAAGCCTTGCAGATTAACCGGAATAACAAAAGGATTCAAAATTTGATCCACCATCACAGCTGCCTGCAAACGGTTCAGGCGGTGATTTGGCTGAAATAAGACGCTTTCAAATCCCGCATCTAACCACGCTTTCCCCAGATCTTCCATGCTAATTTTAGGATTTATTTCTCTGAACAATTCCAATAGGTAATTTACAGTAAGCATTTCTCCCGATGCAGACCAATAATTGGACAAACTGGCATAATACGGTCTCAACCCATCTGCCAGTTCAAATTCAGAAACTTCTCTTTCAGGGTAAAACCAAGTCTGATTGGCCCATTTGAAGGGAACTCCAAAGCCCTTTATAATTCCAGTTGCCCCTATCCTTTGGATAGCCTGAAAGTGCTTATGGTCAGGTTTTACATCAATAAATGGCATGATGTAAGCATTGGAGTTCAGTAAGTTTTGCTGTACAGACCTTACAGAAATTCTCTGAAGGTCTTTACCTTCCAACATAGCAGTCGCAGCCAAAGCCCCTGCTGCTTGTCCTATTCCCAGAACCACTGGCTGTAACCGGCTTGCTCCGTTGACAATATTAGATACCCCTATGTTCTTTTCGGCAACAATAAAATGAGTGGAACCTTTAGGGATTAAACTTCCCAGGGGGATATTATAGGATGGTACCCGGATTTTGATAAAATCGATCTCAGGAGCCTCAGGATTCATATTATGATGGTGGTCTATAGTATAATCCCCTACTGCAATCCCTGTCCTAAATAAGGGTTCTGACTGTCTAAAAGGATCCAGGACATGGGGAAGTGTCAGCATACTTTCTGTCAATGTCCTTCGTGACTCCCGATGATAGGGAATAAAAGGCAGATGATCTTCTGTAGGGTACTCATCATCAGCAATTCCTAAGTGCTTGAAGCCTAACTCATGTTGTATGTAATAGACAAATCGCAAAGAATGCAGTTTGGCTTCCTTCAATGCCTCCAGTCTTTCTAAAGGACTTAATTCAATGATATTCATATAAATATCATTTCCACAATTTGGCCAGTTGATCATGTATTTATCATTGGGCAACTTTCCATAATTGAGCATTTTTTGGCAATCATTGGTAGGGTCATCAAATGAAGTGGGGTCAGCGTGATCACAGGCACATGCAAAGACAGATGGGTCATACCCTTCTGGCTTGGGTATAGTCATATCTTTTCCTTTCCCAAAATTCTTCAAAGTGACCACATAGGTAAGATCCTGAACGATGTCATTGGCTATTTCAGGAGCATATGGCTCACTAAACCTTTCCTGGCCATCCATCCCCACAAAATAATCAAAATCCAAAGCGGCCATAACATCTCCAAGCTCTGTGGCGTCTATCAGCATTTGGGCATAAAGGATCTTCACCTCCTTATCTTTTTGATAAACCACCTTCCACTTTCCATCCTCAAAATCAACATTCTTCCAAGTCACTTCGAACAAAACCTTCAAATTAGGCTGTTCCTTAACCCAGCTTTGAAAAAATTTATTGCCAATGGATGGTTCAAATAAGGTATTGGACACCCAGCCTGTTTCTACAGCCTGGGGTCCCCCATAATGGGCATAGAGTTTTTCTCTGAATTCACCCCAGATACCAGAGGGTAATCGGTGATTTCCGTCTATGGCTGACACTCCAGCAGCAGTCAGCATGCCTCCCAGCCAAGGTGTCTCTTCCAATATCATAGTTTCTACCCCCATACGGGAGGCTTGAATGCCTGCAGAAACCCCACTGGCTCCTCCACCGATGATTAAAAGCTGAACCTCTTCCTGTGCGAATACAGGGAATGAAAAACAAAATAGTAAAACAAAAAACATCAAACCTTTCCTCTTCATGACAATTGATTTAATTCTTATTGCATTCAAAATACACATTAGTTTTGGAATTTCCCTTTTGTGATTATTAATAAAAAAAGGTGCCATGATTAGTGGCACCTTTTTTTATTAATTAGGATTAGGCCTTAATTCCCACCATCCCACCAAGTTCTTGTAATCCAATTATCTCCACCCATTCGTGAAATTGCAGCTCTTAGTGATTCTTCATTAGTTGCAGATTCACCTGCTGGATAAGGCTGTCTTCTAGGAATTTGTCCTGAACTGAAGTTACCTGGGAAATTAACAGGTGTCAACTCAGGAATACCTGTACGCTTCCAGTTGTTCCATGCTTCTAAGAAATTCACAAAAAGACTGGTAGTTGCCCAATACTGCTTGTTGATCATTTGCAGAGAAGCGTTTGTAGAACTCACATCCAATGGGTTGGCATTGATGTAAGCTGTGGCATCTGCTGTTGAAACAGTAGGTCCACCAAATTTACCCATGGAAGTAAAGGCAGCCAAAACACCTTGACTGTAAAAATCAGCAGGAGCTCCTGAAACAAATCCCCGTACCGCTGCATCAGCCAACAACAATTGAACTTCAGCATATGTCATCACAAACACAGGAGCATTTCTATCTCTGTATATGGCTGTTGGCCTGGAATACGCTCCAATAATGGCTTCATCACCACCTGAACCGGTTGGCCCAGGAAAATCAGGGTGTCTTGAAATATCAAAATCACCACCTCTAAGATCAAACCCATTTGGTAAGCCGATCTGAACAGCAGGGTCATTGTTCCCTACCACCAAACCATTTCTATTGGCAGCAAGCCCTGGAGGAGGTACTTCTGCTACGATACTCAAACGTGGATCATTAGTCGCTTGAAGGTAATCAATCATTACCTTGGACCAACGTACCTCATAGATATCATCAGGAACATTCAAGGCATTGGCACTGGTATTGGAGTACCCATTGGCTTCATCAGAGGGTACCAAAGCATCATCATCAGGTGAAGCAAAAACACCACCTGCAACTGCTTTTTGAACCCAAGATTGGGCAGCAGATGGATTGACATTTGTCAAACGCATCCCCAATTTTAACATCAGAGAATATCCAAATCTTCTCCATTTTGCAATATCTCCCCGGTACATCACATCATTCCTTATAGGATCTCCAGAAAGATTGATGGAGACAAGAGCAGCTTCCAAGTCAGTAAGCATCTGATTATAAACATCCGCCTGATTATCAAACTTTGGTTGGGAAATTCCTTCCTGTGCTTGAAGGGCCTCTGAATAAGGCACATCCCCATAGGTATCCGTAACCACAGACAAGGCACTTATCTTCATGATTTCGCCGACTGCATTAAGATTAGTAAACCCTCTCTGCCGTGACAAAATCTGCATCTGATTGACCCTTGAACCAAGTTGGTAGCCGTTATTCCAGTTACCTTCAATATAGTTAGGTGTACTGGAAGAAATGACATATTTATCCGCATTAGAATAGTAAATGGCTCCACCCGTTGAAGTGGACGCCATGGCCTGAATCCACATGCTTTGGAACAATATTGGTCCAGTATAACCAGTAAGCAAATTACCGTGCTGATAACTGATCGTAGGTAATAGCAGATTGGGGTCAAAAACTCCTCCACCTGGCCTATTGGGATCCGTATTTAGCTCTTCAAATCTCTCGTCACAGGAAGTGACTATCAAAAAGCTACTGAGTAGAAATAAACTTATATACTTTTTCATAATTAGTTCAATTTGAAGTTCAAGTTAAATCCAATAGAACGTGTAGGTGGCAAAGCAGTACCTTCTATACCTAAGAAGTTGATGTTTGAACCAAATTGGGCTTCGGGATGAATATTCTCAGCTTTCCTCCACAAAAGACCCAAATTCCTTGCTACGATGGAAGCTGTCAAGCCTTTAAATATCGGGACCGAATTGAACATGGATGCCGGGAAAGTATATCCCAAAGTCAGCTGACGAAGTTGGATAAAATCACCGTCGATAACACTTGTACTGGTTACATTCTGTACCAATGCCTGGTAGTAATTTTCAGCTGGAGCAGTAAACTCACCTGTAGTCACACCTCCCTCTCTTCCAACAAGTGTATTCTGGTGCAATCCTCGGAAATACGCATTAAACTCGGTGGCAGACAATACTTTGTTTCCAAAGTTGTAATCTATCAAGAATGAGAATGCAACACCTTTATAGTTGAATTCGTTATTCCAACCTCCATAATGGGTAGGAAGAACGGTTCCCCAGTTTTTCAGTTCTCCACGAACTGGAAGGCCAGCTTCATTAACGATGACATTTCCGTTGGCATCACGGGCATGATCAAAAGCTCTGATCTGAGGACCAGGCAGCCCGGGAACGTAAGCTGTCACTGCATTGCCAAGCATCTGTCTGGTCTGACCGAGATTTATCGGAGTATTATCCAAGTTAGTATTCAACACTTCATTGACCACATTAGTGAAGTTAAGTGTGGTTCTCCAGGTAAAGTCACTGGTCTGAATCGGTGTTCCAGAAATCATCAACTCCAAGCCTTGATTTCTTACAGAACCTGTTGCCACCACCGCACTGGAGAAACCTGATGCGATACTGGTAGTCGCAGGCATGATCTCATTATTGGTGGTTTTGGTGAAATAAGCCACATCAACACTCAAGCGGTTTTGAAAGAATACAAGGTCAAAACCTAATTCTATCTCATCTGTAGTAAATGGCTTTAAGAACAGATTCGGTAAGGTAAGCGGAGACGATCCTGCCGCCACTCCATTAAAGGTATTTGCAGAGCTGAAATAAAATTGCGTTTGATAGGCTGCAAAGGGCTCACCGCTCGTTACTGCATAACTGGCCCTAAACTTACCAAAATCCAAAGCGGACCAGCCAAGGAATTTATCAAATAAGAAGGCACCTGTAACTGAGGGAGAGAAAATGCTGTTATTGTCAGTAGGCAAGGTACTGTACACATCATATCGTCCCGTAGTGGTCAAAGTCAGGAAGTCTTTATAACCAAAACCAAAAGAGTAAAAACCTGAAAGCACTTCTCTTTCATTAAAAGCATAACCCCTGTTAAATACATCCACATTAAAAGGGGAGTACAAACCAGGAATCACAAATCGGGAACCACCCACACTCACTTGTTCAAATCTATTGTTTCTGAAAGTTCCACCGACTAAACCGTCAAAGGAAATATCATTGGTGATTTGAAACTCAGAACCAAAAATCGCATCAACGTTGGTTTCTGATCTTGTGGATAATCCCCTTCCTCCAAGGTTACCTCTCTGTTCTTGCGTATATGCTAAGCCAGTCGGTTCAACATTAAAGAAGTCATCATTCATAATATCATTACCAACTCGGAATAAGGCATAAGTCTTGGGTGTGAAATTATACCTGGCTGCAATAGCGGAGATTGTTCTGTTCCTTCCCCTATCATTGATCCCTTTCGCAGTAATGAAGTAAGGATTGGTCACGAATATATCATCACTAAAGACAATTTCTCTTCCATTTTCATCATATCCAGGAGCAAAAATGCTTGGGCGGACATTTGGGGCCAGGAATAGAAAGTTGTTAGGGTTTCTAGGACCATCACTCAAAAACGGAATATTCGTATTTTGTTGATCAAGGTAGTTGATCATGGCAGAAATATTCAACTTGTCAGTAATGTTCTGATCGATGTTTAAGTTGATGCTCAACCTGTCCATACCACTATTGGGAACAATAGAATTGGACCTTAAGTCTGAAACAGACAACCTGAAGGAACCATCGTTGCCAAGTCCTTTGGAAACTGCGACAGTGTTGGTCGTCATTACTCCAGTTCGGTAAAAATCCATCCAATTTTCACTTGCAGGCTGATAGGGGTATTGATTACCATCAAATCCTATCACAGAACCGCCCATTCTCTCTCCCCAAGCAAATCTGCCGGTAGTTTGAGCATCTGTGGCAGTTTGGGGACGGCGACCACCCACACCTTGGCCATATTGATTTTGGAAATTGGTGAAATCCATGGCCTGTTCAGCCATTAAGTTGAAATTATAAGTGAGTGTCCAATCGCTGCCTCTTTTGGCACCTTTTGTAGTAATCATAATTACCCCATTTGAGGCTCTTGCACCATACAATGCCGAGGCTGCCTGCCCCTTCAGTACTGTCATGGATTCAATGTCATCAGGGCTCAAGTTACCTATACCATCTCCATTATCACCTCCACCCCATTGACCTGAGGAACCAAGCTGTGAATTGTCCATGGGCACACCATTGATTACAAATAAGGGAGAACCAGCACCTGAAATACTGGGTAGACCTCTAAGCACAATATTGGCAGTTCCCTGAGGACCACTATTCGTACCTCTTACCACAAGACCGGCCACCTGACCTGTTAGAGAGTTGGCAATATTGGGTTCCCTCGCAAGATCCATTTGCTCCCCTCCAACAGTAGTAACAGCGTACCCAATTCTTTCTTTGTCTTTTGTCAGACCTAGCGCTGTAACTACCACTTCACCTAAAGCCTGAGCATCTTCCTGTAAAGTCAGGTTTAACTCAGTCCTGTTGCCTACTACGACTTCCTGGGACTGAAAACCTATAAAGGAAAACACCAATGTAGTGGTGTTGGTCACAGAAATAGAAAACCTACCATCCAAATCAGTGGTAGTACCGGTATTCGCCTGCTTATCCAGAACATTGACTCCTGGAATGGGCTCTCCTGAAGGGTCCACTACCCTTCCCGAAAGTACACGCGACTGAGCAAATGCCTCATGCTGGAGGAGTAACCCCAACAGTATCGCGAACATAAATTGTAACGGTTTTTTCATATAATTAATTAAAAGGTGGTTTCTTTACTTTTTTGATAAAAGAATAATATTCCATTGATTATAATTAAATCAACCCTAACCTGACAAAAACAAATGACAGTTAAAATTATCATTCATATAATTACATTTTTGTGATATTAAATTTCACAAAAAATAATTTCAAAAAAAAATAAAATGGAGTTTTTTTAAGAGTTTTTTTTACATAATAAACTTAGTGATAGTAAATTTTTTTATTTATAAATAAATAACTTTATAAAATTTTTGATAAAACGATTTTCAATCTTTCATGAAATTTGAAAGATGTTTAAGGATTTTAATGAAAAGTAAGTAAGAAAGCATAAAAATTATTTAAAGAGCTGTCCCTTATTGTAAAAAGTCTTAAATCACGCCAGATTTTTCGGTTAAAAATTGATAAAGAAACAAGTTCATTTCCTGGTAGAATTGAAAAAAATTAAAAGTCCCCTTTCTTCAACCCCTTTACGGCATAGTCTACAGCCCTTGCTGTAAGGGCCATATAGGTAATTGAGGGATTCTGGGACCCTGTGGAAGTCATACATGCCCCATCAGTTACAAAGACATTTTTACAATGATGCATTTGATTCCATCCATTTAAAAGTGAAGTTTTCGGATCTCTGCCCATACGTACCCCACCCATTTCATGGATATCCAAACCTGGGGCCTGTTGGGTATCATAAGCATTAATATTTTTACAGCCGGCTGTTTCCAGCATCTCGGATCCTTGTGCTAAAAAATCCTTGATGACTTTCTCATCATTGTCGTCATAATCTATGGAAATAACTAACTGAGGCACTCCCCAAGCATCAACATCATTAGCACTCAAGCGTACATGATTATTTTCCTTGGGAATGGTTTCCCCCTGCATCATCATAAATACATGCCAAGGCCCCGGTTCTGAGTTTTTTTCCTTGAAATCAGGGCCAAAAGGCAGATCCTTAAAACTCCCCCATCCGCCTCTTCCGGCAGTATAAAAACTCATGTAGCCCCTTAAAAAATCGGTTTCCTGTTTATGGACATTACGGAAATTGGGCATCATCACTGCGGTTGGACGCCTTCCGAAATAGTATTTGTCTTCATAACCTTCGAATGAAGCAGAAACATTCCCCCGATAATTATGAAAAGCTACATACTTCCCCAAAAGACCACTGTCATTTCCCAATCCATTTGGAAATCTATTCGAGGTACTGTTGAGTAGTATTAAATTAGAGTTCAGTGCTGATGCATTCAAAAAAACAACCTTGGCGAAATATTCTATCACTTCTTTGGTTTCAGCATCAACAACCCTAACCCCTGTGACTTTTTCCTTAGTATCATCATAGATTATGGAGTGCACTACTGCATCAGGTCTTAAAGTTAAATTTCCAGTGGCGGCAGCTGCTGGCAAGGTCGCGGAATTGGAACTGAAATAAGCCCCAAAAGGACATCCTCTGTAACATTGATTTCGGGCCATACATTGGCCCCTTCCCATTTTAAGATGGTGTTCAGCCGGTTGCGTCAAATGTGCACAACGGCCGATCATGACATACCGGTCATTATATGCCTCCAAAATCCGCTCTCTGATTACCTTTTCTACGCAGTTCATCTCCCAAGCCGGAAGAAATTCCCCATCAGGTAATGTTTCGACACCATCATAATTTCCACTGATACCCACAAACCGCTCCACATAACTGTACCATGGGGCAATGTCATCATACCTTATCGGCCAGTCTACAGCAAAGCCATCCCTTCCCGGGGCTTCAAAATCGTACTTACTCCAACGTTGTGTCTGTCTGGCCCAAATCAATGATTTGCCTCCCACTTGATAACCTCTAATCCAGTCAAATGGCTTTTCTTGTTGATAAGGATGCTCCTTGTCTTTGACAAAAAAATGTTTGGTATCTTCCTGATAGGCATAACAACGGTTAACAACCGGATTCTCTAGTTTATCTGCTAAAGAAATTCTATTTCTCCGCGGCATTTCCCAAGGATTTGACAGCATGGTAGGATAATCTTTTTTGTGCTCTACCGACCGTCCCCTTTCAAGTACCAAGGTCTTTAATCCTTTTTCACATAATTCCTTAGCCGCCCAGCCTCCACTGATTCCGGAACCAATTACAATCGCATCAAAATAATTTCCCTTTCCGGCCATACGCTTATTCGTATCTCAATGATTCTATGGGATCTAATTTACTGGCTTTCCTTGCTGGAAAATAGCCTGAGGACAAACCAACAAAAATACAAATAATAAATGCCACCAATATCCATAACCATGGGATCAAGAAGCCTCCAGGTCCTATGGCATTGGCCACAATATTACCTATACCAATGCCTAAAATCACCCCCAAAATCCCTCCCAAGATGCAGATCACGATAGCCTCAATCAAAAACTGCTGTCTAATTCTTAAAGGTGTAGCTCCAAGCGCTTTTCTGATTCCAATTTCACGGGTCCTTTCTGTGACGGAAACCATCATGATATTCATTAAACCTATGGCTGCGCCCAACAAAGTAATGAAACCAATGGTAAAACCTCCAATTCTTAAGTAACCGGCAACCTCCTCCAAGCTTTCGCCTACAGAGCGGCTTTTTACTATTTCAAATGAATCCTCTTCCCCTACCCTGTCTCTTCTTATTTTTCTCATCATGGCTGTGGCCTGACCCATTTCATAATCCAATTTCAAAGGATCTGAGCCACTTACTGTAACCGTATACCTAAAAGTACCTCTGCTATCCAGTCTGCTGGCATTTTCTACTGGGATAAAAATGGCCCTATCCGGACCTGGTCCACCTCCGACACTGCCTTGTTTCTCCAATACCCCAATTATGGTATACCTTCTTCCGTAAACAGTAATGTAATCATTCAAAGGCTCTTCATCTTTTCCAAAAAGTGTCTCTACCAGATCAGTTCCGATGATACAAACATTGTTGCCATATTGTACCTCTGTATTGCTGAAATTCCTCCCTCTTTCTATTTTAATCCCCTTAATGTTAAAGTATAAGTCATCTACACCGGTGAGTCTGACATTAGGATTGGTTTTTTTTGATCCCCTTTTGACTTCAGCCGCTCCGGTGACAGTGGAAAAAACTGTAGAAGGTGCTACTGTACTGAACTCACTTTGAAATTCTATAGCTTCCCGGTATTTCATCACTGGAAAAACTTTCTGAGCCCTTCCATCCTGCACGGCCGGACCTCCAGAAGAACCCTTAGACCTGACATCGAAATTACTGGCCCCCAAACCCGCAAAGCTTTCTTCAATTTGCGCCTTAATGCCATCAATTGCAGTAAGCATACCCACCAAAGAGGTAATGCCTATGGCTATGATGGTACCTGTCAATATGGTCCTCAGGAGATTAACTTTTACTGAATTCAGGGCTTCTTTGATATTTTCGATCAGATTCATACTTTGTCCGAATGAGAACAGTTGGATGTTAAAAACAACTAAATGAGGATTAATATTAAATAAACTTTTGCGATTTTCTGAAAAGCTACCTGGATTTCTGTAAGAATTTTTCAATCAATGCATTCTATCCCCTCTCAGCTCTAAATTTCTTAAGACCTCTGCTTCATAGGCTAGCCATTCATTCCAACGGGCATTGACCTTCTCTTTGTCATAAATGCTTCTTGCCAATTCTATGAAATTCACATAATGCCCAGCTTCAGAAACCATCAGCTCATAATAAAACTTTTTGAGCTCTTCATCTTTGATCTGTTTGGAAAGCAATTTAAAACGCTCACAACTTCTCGCCTCAATCAAGGCATTCATCAAAAGATATTCCGTCAACTGCTGCTCCCTGCTTCCCCCTTTTTTTACAAACTGGGAAAGTTTGACTACATACTCATCCTTTCTGGGCTTACCTAGTGGATACCCTCTCTTTTTCAAATGCTCCACCACCCTTTCAAAATGCCCCCACTCCTCTGCCACTACAGGAGTAAGTGTATCTACTAATTCCGGAAAATCAAAGAAATTCACAATGAGGGAAATACAGGAAGACGCGGCTTTCTGCTCACAATAGGCATGGTCTACCAATATATCCTCAATATTCATTTCGGCAATATTTACCCACCTTGGGTCAGTGGGCAATTGTAAATGAAGCATTTTCTGCTTTGTACTTTCTTCCCAACTCATATATCAATCAAATAATGGCCAGCTAATCCCTATATCCAACACCCGTCTTAAACCTGTATAATAAGGTGTGACGAAATAACCGGGCTGTTCCAGCATATTTATATTTAGGTGGTTAAACCTTACCAATATCCTTGTACGGTTAATTCTAGCATTCAAAAAGAAATCGACTACTGGATACGCAAATACATTAAAGTCATTCTGGAGGAAAAACTGCTGCATGGCAGGATTGTAATTCATTGCAAAATTGTCTGCACGGTATCTCCCCTCCAAGCCGATCTGTATAAAAAGGTTCTCATTAAAAAGGGGACTGTCATAATAAATCCTGGAATTGATTACCCAATCAGGAATTCTAAAATTATCTGCTGAAGAACCCGAAAGCAAGGTATAATAGAGCTCTGACTCCCAAAAAAACTTTTGACGGATATTGAACAAAGCCTTAAGCCCTGGAATCACCATAAAAGCATCCCCTGAAGCTTGCGTCGCCTGTTGCTCTTCATTGAAGAAAACAAAGTTATTGACCCTGTTAATGGTCATATTTGGACGTAAAGCCCAACTTTTAAAATCCAACTTCATCAATCCCTTGACCTGGTCCACACCTATGTTGCTGAAATTATTGGTCCATTGATGATGGTTTCCGAAATACATCATTTGCATGGAGGTAGGCTTATAGAGGGCTTTGGTGTAGGAAGCCTCCAGCCAGGGCGAAATAAACAATCCCTGCAACCTAAAAGCACCCGGAAGCAGGTATTCTCCTTCGGCCTCAAATCTCCATTGTTCATTGATCTCGCCCCTAAGCGCTCCTCCCAAAAACAATTCAGTGAACCTATTGGACTCCTCGAATGTGGGACTTCTCATGCTTCCTGTCCTGAGCCGGGCAAAGGCATTGTAAAATAATGGGCCAATATCCCCTTTAAAACCAAACTCATTTCGCCATTCCCTAAAAGTGTTGAGATTACGGGTGGTATCCTCATTGTTAAAACGGTCCGGGTTAAAATTCTCAAAGAACAATCCATCCGAACCAGTAAGGGGAACAAAAAAAGAAACCTCTTGCTTTTTCCTGTCAAATATATGATAGGCCTGCCAACCTTTTACGAGTTCATATTCATGGTAAAGGTGCAGCTCCTGACGCAGATCAACTGCCCGCGCATTTCTAAGCCAAACTTTGGCATCCTCATAGGCAAACAAAATGGAGTTTTCGTCAAATTCGGGAGGTATAATCCCCCCTTGCTCATTGACTTTATGCTTCATTCTCGAAAAATTGGCCAAAAGAAAGTACTTTTCATTCTCTGACCTGTAATTGGTGTGGAATGAGTAGCTGTTGTTCTCAGCCAAATTATCATCTCTTGCGCTGGGGTTGAGTGTTTTTCTGGCCCGGATGGTATTCAGGTTGAAGCCCACATTCCATCTTGAGTTGACATTCCGGGCAAATGCCAAGTCCAACATATTTCTGTTACCGCCACCCCAAAACGCATTCATCTGGGTGTAGGGTGACTTCGTATCAAAATACTTCATGCTATCAGAGGCATTAAAGTAAAGGTCATAGACATGGAATCCGGAGGTGGTCCCGATCATTTTGGGAACCTGATAAAAAATAGGCATCGCTGCGCTACCGATATTGCCCAAATCCTGATACATCCAGCCGGATTTAGCTACTGGCTCATAATAATGGAAATTATTGAGTATAGTATCTATTTCGTATTTCTGGATCCTGTTTTTCCTTACATCCTTTTCAAAAAAGTACAAGCTGGTCTTTGGACCAAAAACCATCTTGGTAGAATCATCGATTAGTTTTTTACGGCCACCATCTTCTATTTGTCTGTCTCCCTCTTGCTGTCTTTGCTGATCCTGCATACCGCCGGGAGGGACTTGGCGTTGTTGACGTTGCATAGGTCTGGTAGGGTCTTGCGCAAAGACTTCAGACACACCAAGCACCAATAATAAAAAAACAACAAGCTTAACTCTCACTGATCCTGGATTTTTCCGCAACAATAGATTCTACTTTTCTTTTCAACCACAACTGGCACTCCATATCCAGCTTAACCTGAATGGGCAGGACAAAAATCGGAATTTCTGACAAATATTCATGAAATGCTGAATTTTTAAGTTTGACCGCATCTTTCTCTGTCGTTAATACCATGGCATCTCCTGCCTCTCCTAACGAAAACCTGATCTTTTCCGCATCTCTTTTGCTGTAATGATGGTGATCTCCGTAATTTAAACGGGCTGTCACCTCAAATCTTTTACTTGCTTCTTCAAATAATAAGGCATCATTGGCAATTCCTGAAACCAAAACAATTTTTCTCCTTTCTTCCGAAAAATTCAAGTTCAATGGATAAGGGTCTCCATAGCGCAATGAGGCAAAACAGATTTTGGCATGGGTGAATTTTTGGATGCTGAGGATGTATTCCTCCCTCATGCGTTGATCAATTTCCTGAGGCGTTTTGGTGATCACTACCAGATCTGCCCTTTTTGCACCATGTTTATTTTCTCTCAAAGTACCCAGTGGCAAAACCTGATCCTTGAAAAAGGGTTTTTGAAAGGTGGTAAGGAGAATATTAAGATCCCCTTTTACATAACGGTGCTGAAAAGCATCATCCAAAAGAATTAATTCTGTTTCAGGTTTAAGAGCCATAATTTCAGGGATAGCCATCACCCTATCCTCCCCCACTGATACAGCTACTTTATCACCAAATTTTGAATATATCTGGTAGGGTTCGTCACCGATTTCTTTTGGACCTAACTGCTCATTTGCCAAAAAGAACCCCCTACTTTTCCTGCCATAACCCCGACTTAGTGTGGCCAAGTGGTATTTGTCCTGAAAAAGGTTTATCAAGTATTCCACCATTGGTGTTTTTCCTGATCCACCTATATTAAGGTTTCCAACCACCACGGTTGGTACTGAAAAAACAGATTGCCGCTTAAACCCCTTATCAAACATCCAATTACGCGATGCAGTAACGCCCTCATAAAGCATCGAAAAGGGATAAAGGAAGGGGGAATACCAGTGCATCGGCTAAATTTCTTAATTTTGGACAAAGTAAAATAAAAATTATGGTTTACACGATCCAAGACATTGTTTCTTTCCTTGAACAAATTGCCCCTCCTTCTTATCAGGAGTCCTATGACAATTCAGGATTGATCACCGGTAATCATTCTGAACAAGTTAAAGGCATTTTATGCAGCTTAGACGCCACAGAAGCTGTAGTTGATGAGGCAATTTCCTTGGGCTGTAACCTTATCATTGCCCATCATCCTATCATTTTCAAAGGGCTAAAAGGACTGACTGGGAAAAACTATGTGGAAAGAACAGTTATCAAAGCCATCAAAAATGATATTGCCATTTATGCCATCCACACCAATTTGGACCATATCAGCCAGGGAGTAAACAAGAAAATTTCAGATAAAATAGGTTTGGTCGATACAGCCATATTACAACCTAAAAAAGGATTGCTATCAAAATTGGTCACTTTTGTACCCTTAGAAGCCAAACAAAAAGTCCTGTCAGCACTATTCGAAGCAGGAGCGGGAGAAATTGGGGAGTATGCTGGTTGCAGCTTTTTATCAGAAGGACTGGGCACTTATACCCCTTCCGACAAGGCCAATCCCCACAAAGGGTCTAAAGGACTTCCTCATGAAGAAGTGGAAATAAGGATTGAGGTGCTATTGCCCAGGCATTTGGAAAGAAAAGTTCTTGCCTCTCTTAAACAGGCCCACCCATACGAGGAGGTGGCTTATTTTTTACATCAACTGGAAAATGAAAACCAATTGGTAGGGGCAGGTATGGTTGGCATGCTTCCGGTCCCTATGGAAGAGGATGCTTTTTTACAATCCCTAAAGGACAAAATGGGACTTCAGGTAATCAAACACACCCAATTATTGGGCAAACCGGTGCGGAAAGTGACGGTATGCGGTGGTGCCGGTATTTTTCTTTTGCCCCATGCCAAAAGATCAGGCGCAGACATTTTCATCACTTCCGACATTAAATACCACGAATTCTTTGATGCTGAAAATCAGATTGTTGTATGTGACATAGGACATTATGAAAGCGAAATTTTCACAAAAGAATTATTGGTGGAGATATTGTCGCAAAAATTTACTAATATTGCACTCTATTTGACAAAAGTAGTTACGAATCCCATAACTTACCTATAGTACATGGAAAGTACAGTTGCACAAAAGCTTGAAGCCTTATTAAACCTTCAAAAAATAGATTCCAGACTCGACGCAATTTTTAAAGTTAGAGGAGCCCTTCCAGAAGAAGTCCAAGACCTTGAGGATGAAATAGCAGGATACGAGACGAGACTAGATAAATTCAATCAAGATATTGTAGCTCTTGAAGATGACATCAAAAGATTCAAAGAAAATATCAAAGAATCTGAGAAACTGATCAAGAAATACCAAGAGCAGCAGATGAATGTCCGAAACAACAGAGAGTACGACGCCATCACCAAAGAATTAGAGCTTCAAGACCTCGAAATACAAGTTTCCAAAAAGAAGATCGGAGAGGCCCAAGCCAAAATCGAAAATAAGAACAAGGATGTTGATGAATTGAAAGAACATCTGAAAGAAAGGCAAAAAGACCTGACCAATAAACAGGAAGAGCTTAAAACAATTGTTTCGGAAAGTGAAACAGAAGAAAACAAACTGAAAACGGATAGGGAAAAAGCCATCAAGAAAATTGAAGATCGTCTTTATAAATCCTACACCAAAATCAGAAACAACGCCAAGAATGGTTTGGCTGTAGTAATGGTTAAAAGAGGAGCCTGCGGCGGATGCTTCAATGTGGTGCCCCCACAAAGACAAGCCGATATCCGGGAAAAGAAGAAATTGATCGTCTGCGAGCATTGCGGTAGAGTATTTGCCGGAGTAGAAGACGAAATTGAGGAAGAACCAACAAAGAAAAAAAGAAGCAGAGCTTAATAAAAGCAAAGAAAAAGCCCGAATTATTCGGGCTTTTTCTTTTTATCGATATTTTATTTTGATTTTAAACAATCCGTTGTCTTACACGTATTAATTTTATAAATTTCCACAATGAAAAAAGCAATATGTATACTTTTTATGGTTTTCATATACAATCTGGGTTATTCGAATAATCCGGGGGAAAAGACCTTTTTAATACTTTTTGACAAATCTGAGCTCAAAAATCAAAAGACAAGTCCTGATTATATTGAAATGAGCCTGATGAACATGTTCAAAACCAGGGCTTACACAGGCAATTCTGATGCAGCAATTTTGGTTAAGGTTCCCTATTCAAATTTAGATGAGTGCCAGTTAGGCTATATTTTTGTCAGACTCAATAACAAAACAGTGGTCCCTTTACAGGATATCGCATTGAAAATCATTGACTTGGATCAGACTAAAAATGCTTTTAGTGATCTTGTTGCCACCATTGAGGAAGAAAAATCAGCCAAAAACAGAAAGTCCTCCAAAGCCTTTAAAACAGCTCCAAGTCCTTAAGGTGATCGCCTGAGTTATATTTTTCTATCCTGAATGTTCCTGATTGATTTTGATTGAGCACGTACAAACCCAAGTTCTGGTGTTTGAATAAATCCATGTATCTTAAATCGTAGCCCAGCAATAAACTTAATAAAACACGCATGGCCCTTCCGTGCATACAGACCAAAACCAATTTTTCGGGTTGAGACAAAATATGATCAATACCAACCTTTAATCTTTTGGCTACAATGATAGGGCTTTCGCCTCCTTCTATCGCATAGGATAAATCACCGGAAGACCAGCGCTCCAACATGTGCTCATAATATTTATTTTCCTCTGCTGTCATTGGAACACCCTCATACCTTCCCCAAGAGATCTCATTAAGTTCAGACACCGCTTCATGTGGAATACCCATCTCAAGAAAACCCTGAACGGATTGTTTGGTCCTTTGCAGCCCTGTATAATACACTTTTTCGAAAGGAACATTTTTGTAGAACTCAAAAAATGCTTCTGCCTGACGCTGTCCATTCCTATTTAAGGGTGCATCAATGCCGCTTCCCTGAACCACACCTCTAAGGTTAAAATCAGTTTGTCCGTGCCTGACCAGGTAAATTTTTTTACTTAGCAAGATTCTTTATTTTTGTTTCCGTTTCAAAGAAAAGGCTTTTATCCCAAAAATAGATGATATTTCCACCAAACCTTGACCTGGATACCCTAAATAATTGGGGCAAAAACACCATGACCGATTTTTTGGATATCCGATTTACCAAGATAGGAGAAGACTTTTTGGAGGCAACCATGCCCGTTATGGAAAAAACCAAACAACCGCTGGGACTGTTACATGGAGGAGCCAATGTAGTTCTTGCAGAAACACTGGGAAGTGTAGCGGCTACTTTAACTGTCAATAGAGAAAAACAGTATTGTGTGGGCCTGGAAATAAACGCCAACCACCTGAAATCCGTAAGAGATGGATTGGTCAGAGGAGTTACCAAACCCATCCACCTCGGGAGAAAAACCCAGGTCTGGGAAATTAAAATTTTCACGGAAAATGGAGAGCTGAGCTGTATCAGCCGTATCACCATGGCCATTATGGAAAAACATTGAGATGTTAAAAACAATAGATACAAACATTTCGGGTTTGGAATACTATTTGGGCTGCCTTATAGCCCAGCAGATGCAGGAGGGCAAACAGATTGCGCTCTGGAGAAAACCCAAGTCCAATATACTGGAAGTTTTAATTGACAATGGCAGCAGGCCCAAACGGGTGGAATTGAATATTGAAGAGTTGCCCGCTGGTTTTATTGTGCATCCCTTTGAGGACCAGGAAGACCAAAAAGCTTTCTTCTTGGAGGCCAACACCTATTTCAAAATTGATTTAAACATCGCTCTAGAGAAGCAATCTGAATCAATTGAACCGATTACTCAGAATCTTCCAACCGAGGCCATCAGGTCCTATATTCGGGTCAACTTTGTAAAACCTGATGGGGGTAGTGAGTCCAAAAGTAACCGTGCTTGTACCAAAAAAGATTTTATAGATCTGGTAAAGATGGGGATTCAGGAAATAAAAGAAGGGCGTATCAATAAAATTGTCCCAGCTAGGTTGAAAAAAATGCCTTTAGATAAGGATTTTGATCTGATCTCTGCTTTAAAAAGTCTGCTTTACTCTTATCCCAATGCCTTTATCAACTTTTTCCATATCCCAGGTGTAGGTACTTGGCTGGGGGCTTCTCCTGAAATCCTGATACAGACCAAGGGAGATGCCTTTTACACCATGTCGCTTGCCGGCACCCAAAAGGCCAAAGGTGACAATCCTATCAAAAATGCCGCATGGACACAAAAAGAAATTGAAGAACAAGCACTGGTATCCCGATACATCGTGGATTGCTTCAAAAAAATCCGACTTAGGGAATACGAGGAAATTGGTCCCAAAACCGTCGTAGCAGGAAACCTTTTGCACTTGCGCTCGGATTTCAGGGTAGATATGAAAGCCACTAATTTCCCCCAGTTGGGATCGGTAATGCTCAAGTTGCTACAACCAACCTCGGCTGTATGCGGCATGCCGAGAAACAATGCCTTTGAATTTCTCCGCACTTATGAAAAATTGGACAGGTCCCTGTTTGCTGGTTTTATTGGGCCGGTAAATATCTCTGGAGAAACCTCTATTTTCGTCAATTTAAGAACTGCCAGGCTGACAGAAAAAGAAGCCTTCCTCTATGCCGGAGCTGGGGTTACGGAAGATTCTGTTCCTGAAAAAGAATGGGAGGAAACTGAAATGAAATGTGACATCATCGGGAAACACTTAAAATAAATCTCTATTGATCAATCAGCCTATCATCGATCTGGTGGCATTATGTGCCAAAAAAGGCATCAAACATGCTGTACTTTCCCCTGGTTCACGCTGTGCACCGATTACGCTGGCCTTTGCCAGGCACCCCGATATTCACAGCAGAACGATTTCCGATGAAAGGGCTGCTGCTTTTGTGGCTTTGGGCATGGCCCAGCAACTTGACAAGCCCGTAGTTCTGGTATGCACTTCAGGCTCTGCTGCCTACAATTATGCCCCTGCTATCGCTGAGGCTTACTTCCAACAAATCCCTTTATTGATACTCACTGCGGACAGACCGCCTGAATGGATCGATCAGTGGGATGGACAGACCATTAGACAATCTGAAATTTATGGGAAACATATAAAAGGCTTTTTCCAGTTTCCCGATGAATATGGGCATCCTGATAAGGTTTGGCATGCCAATAGGCTTGCCAATGAAGCCATCAACCTGGCCAATCAATACCCTTCAGGACCAGTTCACATCAACATCCCCTTAAGGGAACCTTTTTATCCAGAAACAGGAGAAAACTTTGCTTTTAACAAAGAGGTTAGGTGTATTGACCATTTACAGACCAATGGTCAACTTTCCCAGGAAAGTAAGCAAAAGTTAGAAGGCAGTTTAGCTAATTTCAAAAAGATACTCATCATAGCAGGTCAGCAAAAGCCCAATCCCAAGATCCAACACGCTATTGACCAGATAGGGGAAAATGGGTTGGCTGTGGTCGTCACAGACTGTATTTCCAACCTTCAATCCGAATCCACCATCACTTGGCATGACCACTTTATTGGCAATACTTCGATCAATGGGGAACTTGAACCTGATCTGATCATTTCCTTTGGGAAATCTATCATTTCCAAAGGACTAAAACTTTTTCTCAGAAAATCCAAAGCAGTACACTGGCATCTTCAGCCGGAGGGCTACAGTCCTGACACCTACCAGTCATTGGCTAAAATTGTTGCCTGCCAACCGATAAGCTTCCTAAATTTCTTCCTGGAGCGGGGCAAATCTGATTTGGATTATGTGAAGCGATGGTTGAACCTGGAAAACAAGGTTAAAAACAGCCTCTATTCCATTTTAGAAAATGCAGCATTTGGAGAATACAAAGCAGTAGCTACCTGTTTGAAGCATATCCCCTCCCAATCCAAGCTACATTTGGCCAATAGTATGGCAGTGAGGTATGCGAATTTCTTGGGGCAAAGAAAACAGGAGATCATTTGCAATCGAGGAACAAGCGGTATAGATGGCAGCAACAGTACGGCTGTAGGTTGTGCCTTTACTACCAAAGACCCTGTCACCCTGATTACCGGGGACATGGCCTTTTTCTATGACAGGAACGCCTTTTGGCACAATTACCCCATGAATAACCTAAGGATAATCCTACTCAACAACCATGCAGGGGGCATATTCAGGTTAATTGATGGACCGGCTAAACAACCCGAACTGGAGGAGTTTTTTGAAACCCGGCAACGCTTAAGTGCAGGCTATCTGGCCAAAGACTTTGGCTTCGAATACCACTTGGCCAATGATGAAAGAAGCCTGGAGATGGGTCTGAAAGATTTTTATGCCAAATCCATTCACCCAAAAATTCTGGAAATCGAAACCAAGAGTTCAAAAAATGCCGAGATCTTGAAATGGGTAAAAGGGAGGATTGCAGAGGAGTTAAGTGATATTTAACCCTTTTTCTTAACTAGCAAAGCTTCCAATTCTTCAAGTGACTTGTTTTTGGTTTCCGGAACTACCCAGATAACAAAAACAACACCCACTGCCGCGAAGACCCCATAGATCAAAAATACATCAGCAGAGATCAAATATTTTAAAATCATAGATTTTAAACTTCTTCGCCTTCTAGGTTCTGAAGTATGAAAACACTAGCCACCAAGGTCAATATGCCTCCGATGGTGGAGCGCAAGGCCAAAAATATAAAACCTTTCTTTCCATCAATAACCAAAGGAAAGAAAGGTTGTCAGGATTTTATTTTCAGAGCCCTTAAAGCAAGGCTGGTTCTTTACCAAAAGATTTGTTTGGTTCCTCAGGGGAAACTTTTTTGTATTCCTGATAAATCAAAACCACCAAAGCAATTTCGAATACAGTCAGAAAGATCAACCCTGGAATAGCAAATATCACGGACATAAAACATATTCCTGTCAGGATACCAATGGCGCCAACCACAATGAAGGTGGCCCCCTTGGATCTGGACAATTGTAAAAATGCCGCAGCAAAAAGCACATAAAGGACCCCGGAGATCAGGGATCTTAAAATCAATCCGGATACAAGGTCAATCCCCAGCCAGTAAGTGACCAGATCCTCCAAAAGAACTACACCTGTCCAGATAATCAGAATGACAGCCGATATTTTTAAAAGAAGATTGGAGAATGCTTCGCCCAATTTATAGAATGCCCCTGTAAAAAGGATGAAAAGAACCAGAACTGACATTTTCAAAAAAGTATACAAATACCCGAATCCCAGCGAAAATGATGACTTCTCAATAAAAAGCTGTACATCAATCACTGATTCGATTACCGCCAACACCAAATAAAGAATCCCGGCAATGAAGGAAAATCTGAGCCAAGCATACAGATTACCTGATTCGGTCTCTTCATGCTTTCCCGATTGATATGATTTCATCTCTTCTGGTTCTACTTCCAATACTTCCAAAATGGCTTTGACGGTATAAGACCTTGGGGTTACCTCCCCTGCTTCAATGCGTTGGATCGTGCGCACATTGATATTGCAGCGTTCCACCAATTCTTCCTGGGTCATTCCTTTGGCCTTTCTCCATTCCTGGATCTTCTGGCCCAATAGTGGTTGTTTCATGTTGTGAATGTTTTGTTTGACCATGGCAAGTTGGGAGGAATCCTACAAATATAGCCCGAAAAACGGGAGGATTTCACCCGACATTTGGACGGCATTTGTTTGAAAGACGCAAGATGTAAGACTTTAGACACAAGACTGCGCCTAGTAAGGATTGGGATTGATATATGCTTTGCGATATAGGGTAGATATCCGTCATGGCGGACTAGTTATGCCTACTTCGAAAAGCTCAGCACAAGTTCGGCGATATTTTTTGGGCGTGTTTAGATGAAAATTATCCTTTAAAAATATTCAAGAAATTTAAATGGATAATTGAAATTAATGACTTTCCAAAATCAGGAAAGCTCTGGCTTGAACAATCGATCATATCCGATGACTTTCCTAAGTTTTTTGTCCAAAGTCCAAAGCTTCAACTCATTTTTAGCAACCGCATGAAAAATAACGGCATCGATCAGTCCTACACCATGATTCACAAAGCTTTCTCTTTGTGATAGTAAACCTGATTCAATAATATGATAAGGTTCATCCAAACTCGGAATAAGATTCGCCAATGGTATAATGGTCTCCACCTCTCGATTGCCCCTAGCCCCTTGTAGTAATTCAGCGAAAATCAACTCCAACCCAAACACCCGGTTATCTACCAGCAGTTCTTGACATGTCAAAAAAGACATCTGGATTACCTTTCAGGTATTCAATCCAAATAGAGGTATCAAAAACGACACCTCTCATCGACGGTTCAAATCTCTTAATTCTTGAGCAGAATACTTAAACTCTAAAGGCTCACTCATTATAGAAGTTCCTATTTGCTTGACTTTTTGAGAGCGGATGTATGAAATTAAGGCTACCTTCAAAGCCTCTGTGATCGTATCAGCCTTGGAAAGCTCCATGGCTTCTTCGATCAATTCTTTGGAGATTATAGCTGTAACTTTCATAAAATTAAGTTTTTACACAAATACGATAGTGTATCGTATAACAGCAAGTATTTGATATAATTTTTTGCTCCTTGGCTAGGTTTAGCTTAAAAGACAATATCTCAGTAAGCTAAATCAACCCCAACATTTTCGCCAAACAAACCTTGACTTCAGCTAATTCAAGTTCTGTAAGTATTCCAATTTTCTTCACAAACCTTTTTTCAGACAAGCTCTTTACTTGAAAACAATCTGCAAAAGAGGTTTTTGATAATCCATTGAGATGATTAGGCTTTAGGAGAACCATCCAACTTTTTGGTTCCTTAATCCCATCCGTCAACAGAACAACAATCTTCAAAGGCAATATCCCAAGGGAATCAGCATTAACGATGATTGCTGGCCTGGTTTTTTTTATTTCTTGACCGACTTGCGGTTCAAAATTCACCAGCCACACTTCTCCATTTTTCATCCTTCAATGATTTCAGTATCAATATCACCCCATTCCTCAACTTCTTGCTGATAATATGCTTTAGTCTCAGGATCAGAGGCCTCTTTTTCCATGGTTGTGTAGATTGTCTTTTTGTTTTTTCGGGCTTCCTCCATTTTCAATTGAAATATGGGTTTGGTAGCAGGTCTGATCATGATTCCATCCCCATGATCTTCAATTACCACCTCGGCAAGCTCATATTTGTCAATCAATGCTTTAGGCAAAATAATACCACTACTGTTGCCGATTTTTCTGATTTTAGTTTCCATATCCAAATTTACGAAAAAGTAATAACATGTTATAACTTTCATAAGAACATAAATATTTTATCACTCTACTCTATTTCTATTATATTTCGCAGAGCATATTTCAAATAATATCCATCCATATCGCAACGCTAATATCTATTAATATCACCATTAATTTTTATCAACCCCAAAACCTTACCCAAAGCAGCATTCTTATTCCCCTTTTTCCAAACGGCATACAACTCCGTTTTTTGTTTGATCTTATCCAATTCGATAAACTTCACCATTAAATCATACCCTTGTTTCAAGGATGTGGGCACTATGGCCACACCCAATCCGGCCTCCACCAATTTGAAAATGGTCAGGGCATGCACAGACTTATGGGTGATACGTGGAGAAAATCCCTTATCCTCACAGATAGACATGATCTTGTCGTAGTAAATGGAGGAATAATCCTGAGAAAAGAGGATAAAATTCTCTTCCTTCAGTTGCCCTATATGATTGAATTCATGCTCCGATAAAGAATGCTCTGTGGGCAAAACCACCGAAAAAGTATCCTGATGAACCATCTTCATCTCCAAGGATTCCGGAACCCGCGCCAACCGGACAAATCCCAGGTCAAGTTTATCCCCTGCTAAAAGTTGTATGTCCACTACCGACTTCACCATGGCAAAAAGCAGGTATATTAAACCCTCAACAAATGTCCACTTCAACCGGTGAAACAAATCAGTGTCATTAACTGAGCTTTGACCGGAAATTTCCGAGTCATTTACCTCCAAAGAAGAGACATTAGACTTTACCAGCAATTCGGTATTGGTAATGTCAAAATCCTGATAAATTGAATTTTAAAACTAACGATTTAATTTAAAAATCAAAACCCAATTTGCCATACAAGAAGTCTAAAATTGATGAACTTTTGCTAAATTGTATCATGAAATGGGAAATCTAAAAAATGGAAAAAGAGATAACATTAAAAATAAATTTTGATTCATTGAAAAAATCTGTTTTAGGACTGAATTCTAGTGAAAAGAAGGAATTGCTTGAATTGTTGGAGGAAGACCTATTTGGGTCAGAATTAAAAGAACCTATGGAAGGATATATGCTCTCTGAAAGTGCTCTGAAAAAAGACTGGGACAAAAAAGAGGAGGATGAGGCATGGAAGCATTTGTAAAGGGGGACATTGTTGTTATTCCATTTCCATTCAGCGACCTGTCAAATGCCAAAAGAAGACCAGCCCTAGTACTTGCAACTACAGAACATGATGACTTAATCTTATGCCAAATCACTTCCCAATTAAATTTCGATAATTTTTCTATTGAACTTAGCGAAGGACAAATCATTGGGGGTACACTTACGAAAAAGAGTTATATCAGACCCAATAAATTGTTTACTGCCAACCAAAAACTGATTCTATATAAAATAGGAACAGTTGATATAATAATTCAAAAAATAGTAGTTGGACAGATAATCAAAATACTTTCTGAATAGGTTTTAGCACCGCGATATTTCACTGTAGGCAAATTTCAATTTATTTCACGAAGTATATATCATTTCAACAACCCCAAAACCTTACCCAAAGCCGCATTCCTATTCCCCTTTTTCCAAACGGCATACAGCTCCGTTTTTTGTTTGATCTTATCCAACTCGATAAATTTCAGCTTTAAATCATATCCCTGTTTCAGCGATGTGGGCACTATGGCCACACCCAATCCAGCCTCCACCAGTTTGAATATGGTCAGGGCATGCACAGACTTATGGGTGATACGTGGTGAAAATCCCTTATCCTCACAGATAGACATGATCTTATCGTAATAAATGGAGGAATAATCCTGAGAAAACAGGATAAAGTTTTCCTCCTTCAATTGCCCTACATGTTTAAATTCATGCTCCGATAAAGGATGCTCTGTGGGCAAAACCACCGAAAAAGTATCCTGATGAACCATCTTCATCTCCAAGGATTCCGGAAACCGCGCCAATCGTACAAATCCCAAGTCCAGCTTATCTTTTGCCAACATTTCGATTTGAATGGCATTGCTGAGTTCCTCTAGGGAGGCTTTGATACCGGGAAAGGTTTGGGAAATCTTGACCAAAAGTTCGGGAATTACTGTATGAGCTGCAGAGCCTAGAAATCCAACCCTCAATTCTCCGATGTTACCCGAAGCTATTTCCTTGAGTTGGGTTTTGATGAGTTCTAGGTGATTGAAGATATAGTCTACCTCAGCTTTGAGGAAATGACCCGCAGGGGTAAGTACCACCTTCCGCTTCGTCCGTTCAAACAACTGAACTTCAAGTATCTCCTCCATCTGCTTGATCTGACGGCTAAGACCCGGTTGGGAGATAAATAATCGCTCCGCTGCACGGCCAAAGTTGAGTTCTTCGGCAACGGCACGGAAATATTCGAGGTGGCGTAATTCTATAGTCAAGGCTCAAAGTTTTTTTTTGCCACGAAGGCACGAAGACACTAAGATTTTTTTTGATTTTACCACAAAGGCACTAAGGCGTAAATTTTTTTTGATTGCCACAAAGGCACGAAGACACAATGCTATTTTAAATAAGGGAATTTGAAGCCTAGGTATAACTACTATTACATCTCTACACTAGTTCTTTGCATTTTCTGGATATACAATTTATGAATTTCCTTTGTGCCGTTACGACCTTGTGGCTATACCCTTTTTGAATTTCCTTTGTGTCTTTGAGCCTTAGTGGTAATATTTATAAGTCTTTAATTTCAATTACGGAATCGCCTAATACCATTCTTGATTTAAGGTACATTGAAGTTAATCAAATACCCTAAACTCAAACCTGTCAGTTTCAAATGACTGATTATTTGCGCTTCCCAAACAGGATTTACTTGTTCTACTGATTTTATCTCAATAACAACTTTATCTTCGACCAATAAATCTAACCTCAGACCTTCATCAAATTGTATTCCATCATACTGAATAGGAATAGTAACTTGTCTTTTCACATCCAAACCTGCTTTCCTTAGTTCATGCGCCAAACAAACTTCATAGATTTTTTCTAAAAGCCCAGGCCCAATGCTCCTATGAATTTTGAAAGATGCATTCACAATTACTTTCCCAATTCTCTCTTCTTCAAAACTTAGATCATCATATTCCATCTTTTAAAAGTTTAGATTTATAAGATAAAATATACATTGTCCCCTCAATAAACTCAAGTCAGCAGTTGAATTTAACCGTTTAATTTTTAATAACCTGAGGTTATCAATATATAATAATAATGGTATTTATAACTATGAATAGAACTGACTAATTTTGGAATGAATTGTAATGCCACAAAGACACGAAGGCGCAAAGAAAATGTTAAAACAAAATTGTTGTAATATCTCATTATTGAAAAAAATAAAGCAATAACTATTAATCTACTTAACACAGATACCAATTATAAAGAAAACTTAGTGCCTTTGCATCTTTTTGGCAAACCAAAAAAAATTTCCTTAGTGCCTTCGCGCCTTTGTGGCAAAAACTAAAAACATGAAGAAAACCTTCCAATACGCCCAACAACACCTCACCGCCTCCATCGCCCTCGGCATCGCCAATAGGAACATAAAAGGCATCCTCAGCCCTGAAACACGAGAAAAAGTAAAAGCCAGTGCGGCGGCAGTCGAAAAAATCGTAGCCAATGGCCAACCGGTCTATGGCATCAATACCGGCTTTGGGCCATTGTGTACAACATTGATTTCTCCAGATCAGACCCGTAAACTCCAAGAAAACCTGCTCAAAAGCCATGCAGTAGGTGTAGGCGAACCTATTCCTGTGGAAATTTCCAAACTGATGCTGATCCTGAAGCTTCATGCGCTAGCCAAGGGCTTCTCTGGGATACAAGAACAAACCTTGAACAGGATACTTTGGCATATTGAAAATGATATCATTCCAGTAGTACCCAAACAAGGTTCGGTAGGCGCATCGGGTGACCTTGCTCCCCTCTCCCACTTATTTTTACCGCTGATCGGATTGGGAAAAGTGCATGTAGGTGGGAAAATACTATCGGCAGCAGAAGTCCTCCAACAGCATCAGCTATCCCCCATCCACCTTGGCCCCAAAGAAGGACTAGGATTGATCAACGGCACGCAGTTTATTGCAGCCTTTGGAGTGAAAGTTCTAGAGCGCTTTTACAATATCCTCGCCCATGCAGACATCACAGGAGCCATGATGCTGGAAGGTTTGCTAGGTTCTATCAAACCATTTTCTGCCGAACTCCATCAACTCCGACCCTACGCAGGCAATCAGCACGTAGCCCAGACCATCCTCAACCTCTTACATGAATCTGAGATTGTACATTCCCATGCGACCTGTGCACGGGTGCAGGATCCTTATTCCTTGCGCTGCATGCCCCAAGTCCATGGAGCCTCCCGCAATGCATGGCTGCATTTGAAGCACATGCTGGAGACCGAAATCAACTCTGTTACCGACAACCCAGTGGTCTTTGATGAAACCCATACCATCAGCGGAGGCAACTTCCATGGTCAACCCATTGCCATGCCTTTGGATTATGCTTGTTTGGCCGCATCCGAAATCGGAAATATCTCCGACCGTAGGATTTACCTTTCCTTGGAAGGTGACACGCCAGGCGTACCCAAATTACTTTTGAAAGAAACCGGCCTGAACTCAGGTTTTATGATCCCCCAATACACTACGGCAGCTTTGGCTTCTGAGAATAAGGGGCTATGTTTCCCT